>Ga0233430_1002593_pt1 | contig 20374 bp, 30 predicted proteins | sample SI_118_April2016_2_FD_179883 | JGI IMG/M metagenome (GOLD analysis project Ga0233430, IMG submission 179883) | Seawater microbial communities from Saanich Inlet, British Columbia, Canada - SI_118_April2016_150_MG | ecosystem: Environmental > Aquatic > Marine > Inlet | place: Canada: British... | reverse complement strand
AATAGAACAACCGTGTATATATTTAAAAACAGATGGTTCATCTATACTCGTGTACACAAGAGACATTTGTTCCAAATGTAACAAGTATAATTATGTTATAAGTGGAGACCCATGTGGTAACGATGGACTAAAATCCATTTGTCAAGAATGCTCATGTAAGTTTTTTCTTTCAAAACCACCAACAGATATAAATATGTACGGTAAACAAAATCAAGACGAATATGAATATGGTGTTTCGGCAGCCAAATGCCAAACTAAATGTTTACCTACTGTTAGTCCAATTAATATTATGACTGGGCGAATGTATTATAAATAAATCACAATATTTTATTTATTATTTTTGTTTATTCTATAATTGACGTTTTTGATTTTTGACACATCAGATTCCGATAGCTTTTCATATTTGTAATTAATATTTTTTGAACAAATATCTAGATAATCTTTCCAATAAAGAGGAATTGATTTAATAGTATTTTGTTCAAAAACTAATCTACCTATGACTCTAAACGGGTTTTCTCTAACTAATATTGATGTTCCATTCAGAACATAAATATTCTCCATTATATTTTATCATATATGGTAAAATATATGTATATTGAAAACATATTTCAAAATTATATAAATAATGTTCCTAGTGGAAACATGTGTACCAACTGATCTCTCGAAATGTTAAATCTACTCATCGTTCTTAACAATACAGATTTTTTTTTTTCTGTTAATATTTCTTCAAATCCTCGTTTCGAATATAATTTATTTTTTAATAATATATCGATAAATTCTGTTAATGTCATCGACATGATAATTTTTACTATTACATCTTTTTGTCTTATACCATATCGCACCAATACTCTTATTAACTCTATATCGCCCTGATTAAATCTTTTAAATTCAGCCAAAAATAACCAAAAAAACGGATTTGATGTATTGATTTTTTTATTTTCCAATTTCTTTTTTACTTCTTCTTTATTAGTCATATTTAATTTCGATAAAGAAGAAATAAATAGTTCGATCTCTGATATTATTTGCTCAATACTTTGTAGTTTTTGCGCTAAGTCAACCATACTATATAATATTAACAAATAAAATATATCGTCGAAATATATTAATTGAAATGAAAACATAGTCAAATGTCATATACCCTGCATTTTTTGGTCTTAATAATAAATAAATTGGTAATTTAGATAGCAAAAATGTAATTAAAGAACGGTATTACACATTGGACATTTATCAACTTTAACTATACAATCGCAATGAAACACATGACAACATTTTGTTGAAATATTTTGTTGAAATATTTTGTTTATTTGAATCAAAATCATCATGGCATATTGGACAACTTTTTTCATAATAAAAAATATTAAATTTATCACTAATATTTTTTATCTTATCTGAATCAGATGAAACTATTTTGAATTGATCACACGTAGATGCATACATTGATTCGATTTTTTTTTGAACCCGTTTAACATCTTCGTGGCATTTATCATATGTTCTAACGATTCTTTCGTAATATGACAATGATATATGGTAAAAATGATTATCTTCTTTTATTTTTCCAATCATTTTTAATCCTTCCAAATCGTTAAACGAACGAACTAAATGATAAAAATATTTCACCGATTTATCCTCGTTACTTATACTTAAATTATAATAACCCAATATTGTCAATAATCGTTTTATATGATATTTATCCGATTCCTTACATTGCTTTCCGTAATCACTATTTATAAAAAATGTTTTATTAAGAAATTCTGTAAAACATTCTTCCATTTTTACATAATTATTGGATGATTGATATTTGTAACCATTATCCAACAATATTAGTTTATTTGTTGTATTGATGTTTAATTCTGTAGACATTTTACTATTTTATATATCAATATATCACAAATTTATATTTTCGAAATCAATTTTTGTCATATAAAAAAATTATTTTGTTTACCATTTACACATTTGATATATAGTTTTTCGTATATTTTCCAATTATTTTGTTCATATATTTTTCATTGCCATAATTGTCTAATGAATACAATTCAGAAATCCAAACATCTTCTACTTTTTTAGAAAATATTCCTGAAATTTCCATAAAAAATATTTTATCAAGCATGTAACAATCTTTCCTATAATCAATTTGATAAAAACACAATTTCTCTTTTATTGTTTCATATATATCACCGACTCTATCATTTGAAATAATTATCGGAAGAATATCGTTTTTACAGTTATAACGTTCGTTAATAATATCCATATCTTTTCGAATATCAATTGTCCATCCAATCTTATAAATATAATTATTTGATCCCATAAAGTTCAAACGGACTAAATAAGTCATCGGATATATTAAATGGTAATCATATAAATTGTTTAATAATTCTCTAAATCTATTATCAAAGTCAAAACCTATAAATCCAGGATCATGGATGTCAAATAGATTAATATTATTTAGAGTATATGTTAACTCATTCATCTAATTACACCGACCGGAATTTAAAATGAAACAAGATAATTAAAAATTCCAATGATGTAAATGCACCCTAAAAACTAATATAGTTTATTATTGGGCGTGCGTCTTCTAACTTGCTTTAGAAGCATATAAAACCATATTCAAGAGAACTTAGGTGTTTATAAAGCCATTTGACGCTCCTTTTCAAGAGGGTTGGTCGCTTTTATTTTGTTTGTTTTAACTCCTTTATATAAGATTTACCATATTGGTTTAATTTTGAAAACTTAGGAAACCCCAGAGAAAGCAATGGAAACAAACAACCTTATGCTACAAATATATAACTTGTTTTATCTTTAAGTTATTGTTGTTTCATTTTAAATTCCGGTTGGTGTAATATACAATAATTTATATTAGTAGAATTACTAATATCAATTTTACTGTGACCCAAATGTATTTTCACTTGTATATATCATGTATAAAAATCCGTCTTTGTCTTTATTACATTCGTAAATACTACCACATAAAGCTGATGTTTGGGGTAATGTATTTCCGCAAAATAGAAATAATGCTTTTTCTGGTGCCAATTGTATTCTTTTTCTTATAACATACAAAAATTGACCCACTGTCAAATCCGTGGGAACCAAAAATTTAGATTTGTCAATTGCTGGCATATTTTTTTGAGTTGTGTACACAATAACAGGAATTCTATATGGATATTTTTTCATTATCCGTTTAGATTCATTTGTTCTTTCACTTAGATTATACCTTTTTCTAAAATCACACATAAATGATATATTCTTCTATATTACACCGACCGATATTTAAAATGAGATAAATATCTCAAAAAAAAATATCGGTCGGTGTAATATAGAAGAATAAAAATTTCAATAATTTTCCGATACGGTAACATTTTCCATATATTTTGTTATTATTTCATTTTTTATAATATTCTCTTTTTCATAATCTAAAAACTGTTCAATATATTGAGTCGCATTTTTTGATATTTCAATACATTTTTTTTCGTTTTCGAGACCCCACTTAAATTGTTGTTCCAAATCGGAATAATCATCCAATAATGGTATATAATGCACATATGGCTCCAATTTATCCTCCATTGCCCAACTACATATTGTTGGTTTAGCCATCATTACAACTGAATTACTATATAATTGCCATTTTAGACCACTGGCGACATCATTGCCTTCTACTGATATTATGAATTTATATTTTAGTTGACTCTTATAGTTTAATTGATTTTTGACATATTGCGAATATTCTTTTTTGTTTTGAACTATTTTGCTAAAACCAATATTTATATCCGGGTTTTTATCAAAATATCTTTCGACTAGGGCAAATCGCGAACCCTTTCTATCTATTGTACCTGTTGTTGCACCTCGCCACACTACCGCATTGAGTTTATTGATATATTTAATATCAATATTTCCTTTTTTTAAAGTATTTATAGGCACCCAATGTGCATATTCTGACATTTTAAACAATACTATAGTATCATCTCCAATTACTTTAGATTTAGATATTATGCCATTTATATTATAAGAACTATTTACATCTCCCCAAATATGTAAAAATTTTTGACATTTAATTTTATTACTTTTATTTTTTAAAATATCCATTAACGGACCAATATACTGAAACATCATACGATTATTTCTTTTATTTTTTTTTAATTTATCATATGACAATGCAAGTATTTGGTTACATTTCATATTTATTGCATTTTTTTCATAATCAGGATTATTTTTAACTGTTACTTTGTTGATACAATTTCCCATATAATATTTAATTCTGTTATTAATATCCATTTTAATGAAATATAGTTACACTCGTTTATATTATTTATAATAAATAATACTGACAGATATCATATAGTCATTGATTAAATGATTATATAATATTAATAAAATGGTATATCGACTTCGTCGCAACTTTAAAATTAAAGCTTTTTGGGGAGACGATTATAATCCATTAAAATATATTAAATTTCCTAGAAACTTCATATGTACAATATGTAATAACACATTGAAAAACGCAATTATAATAGAAAAATGTAAACATGTTGTTTGTAATGAATGTATTCGCAATAAAATGTGTCCGATTTGTAATGATAAAATATCAAAAATAATCTCTATAAAAAATATTAATAAATCGTTAAATTACGCAATTGAAAACAGTAAATAATATTAGGTAAACTATTTACATATTTCCAAATCTTGTTCGTGATCCAAATCAGCTGAAATATCTGGCATACCCTCAATGCCAACTATTTTAAGATTTCTATTAAGAACATCATTTCTTTCATGGCTTTCATTTCTAGCATAATTACTAAATTTTAATAACACTGTCACTAATACACCCAAGCAACCTGCAATAAATGTTAAAAACATATTATCATAGTAAATTGTTGCAAATGAAAACATTGTTCCAATTCCAGATAAAAGAACTGAACCAGATTCAAACCAACTACTCAAAGAATACCATTTAGATTTCCATTTTACATCATTTTTGACATCTTTTATAAATGCCGGCCTTAGAATATCTTTAATAACTGCACTTTGTAATTCGAAGTCGCCTAGTTCTCTAACTGATCGAGCATCAGTACCAATATTTCTGTAAAGTGGTAATGTGTTCACACCTACATTCGATACATCTATAACAATTTCTTTTAATTCATCTAATGGTTCCATGTCCATATCATCCTCTAAATTGTCATCCATATGTTTTTTAATATTTTGGATATTTTTAATCTCTTTTTTTTTCTTATTTTTTAAATTTTTTCCTTTGTCTTTATCGTGTTCCGACATTTAAATTATATTTGAAATATATAATATTTATACAAAATAAATAAATTAATTTACATAATATTCAGATTTTGAAATTATCCTCTCACGACAAACTGGACATTTATTTGATACTTTTTCTGAACAGATACTAGTATCTGTAAATGTTAGTATATTCCGGAATACACGAACCAGAATCAATGAGTCTAAGTGCTATTTCGTGAAATTTATATTGGCATGCAAGAATTAAAGCTGTTTCGCCAGAATTATTAATATGACTAAGATCACTATTGCCTGTATCTATTATTTTATGTAATAATTCGTTTGACATATTATTTTTAATTGCAATCATCAGGGTAGTATTTCCATCTTGATTTACAACAAGATCCTTATAATGATAAACATTCAATAACATACCGGCAATATACTCTTTTTTTTTTCACATGCATACATTAATAAAGTATTATTTGCCGATGTTATATATTTTAACTGATCTTCGGTAGCAGTCAAAATATATTTATCTAATTTTTCCTTTTTACGGGTTATGTTTTTAATTTTTTTTAATTTATTAACTTTTTTTATGTGGGCACATACGTATGAAAATAGAGCTTTATCTTTTTCGAAAACCATAATACGTTATATATGTATATAATACATTATCGTTTGTTAAATAAACCTGATTTTTATCAAAAATAAATCAATTTTTCAGCAATTGTATTTCTTATTAAATCCCTCTTTTCTAGTTAATATTCTATTTATAATTTCAGAAGTAGAAACTCCCTTAGTGTAAGGCACAAATCGCAATATGCCCATTTTTTGTGGTATCTCGTAACACATTTTTATAACATCACAAGTTCTCGGAACTGTTACGACAACATCCACTTTTAATTCATCAAGAAATTCTTTTGTAATATACCACGGTGAATTAGGAATAACCTTATCAACATATTTACATGCTTCAATAACTTTAACTCGTTCGTCTAAATCTATAATTGGTTTTCTTTTATATTTAGAAACAACTTCATCACCATTAACACCAATATATAAAATATCTCCAAATTCCTTAGCTTTCCTCAAAAATTCAACATGTCCGTAATGAAATAAATCACCAACCATATCGGCATAAACTATAGTCATATATATTAATAAACATAAAAAAATATATATATGGTTGATAAAAATAAATACATAGATGAAATTAGAAAAAAAGCTTTGAAAAAATATACTAACAAACGTCTAGATAATCTAAAAGAAGCAATATGTATGAAATGTTATAGACAAAATCAGATAGACGATTCTATACCAATTAATAGTTCAGTTAGTACAAATAAATGTCCGAAAGTAACTATAATAAAATAAAATTTAATTTTTTCTTTTTCTCCATGCTAATATTTTTGTTATATATTTGCTAATATTCAAAAAAAATGTAAGTATTTTTAATTTTAAATTAGGAAATTGATCTAAAATAAAAAGAAGTACAAGATATATTACATAGAAAATAATAGATGTTGTTATAAATGTTATTGTACTATAAATTGGATTAAATGTAAAACTTTCCTTTGGAAGTATTAAATATTCAATCCCATATCCCGAACTAACAATAAAACATGCTAATAGAAATGCCTTTAGAAATTCAATCGAATAGAAACATGTGTACAATTTATGACATATATATTTAAACACTTTTCTTTTTTTACTGATTTTTAAATCATACACTGTCGTGGGCAATATTGGTGCCATGTGATTAGTAATATATGTTTTTATCGTTTTATTAATAAATAAATATCAATTTTTAGCAAAAATAAAATAACTATCATATTTTTATATTACCTCATGTGTTTGACCGGAGACGTGTTTTATCAGATTTTTTTTCTATTTTTTGGGCACTTATATTAAATAGAAAATCAAATACATCAAAATATTTAGTTCTTGTAACATTTAGATCATATCTCAAAGATGTAAGATATATAACTTCCAATTTATTGATTATATAAATCGTAATACCGTACCTATTGCCACCATTAATAATTTTCCAGAGATGCACAAATTCAGAATTATTTAATAAATCGTCATCAACTATTTTTTGTGAAATAATAATACTTAATAATATAATCAGTTTCCAATTATCGTTAGTAAGTTTAACATATGGCAAATTTATAAATTGTTTCATGTAAACACATGAAACAATTTATAAATTTGAGTTCGATCTGGTACAAAATATTCGTTTTTTCCCGATGGAGTTCTAAACAGATATATCCATTTACCCCATTGAGAAAGTGACACTCGTTTAAGTTTGGATGAAATAATCCATTTTTGTATAAGGGAAGCATATCCATAAACTACATGTTGTCTAACCGGTTTATTATCAAAATCGAATTCATCAGAAATTATATCAATTGATTTTTTCGTTTTTGGTTGTGGTGTTTTGGAAACAACTATATTTGTTGGAGTTTTGGGACCAACATGTTTTATATTTGGTGGTTTAACTGAATCAGAAATGGTCAAAGGTCCTTCACATGCTACAACTACATTCTTTTTTGAATGACTTTTTTTCATTTTAGAACATAAACTTATAATCCAAAAAAACATATTTCCGATTTATTGTTCTTATTCTTGTAATATATTATATAACAAGATTAAGATTAATATTTATACAAAAGAAAGTATAATTATAAAAAAATATCAATTTTTAATTGTAACTACACTAATGTAGCAACTTTATCATATTCATTACTCATGTCTATAACTACATCGTATTTTTGAGTTTCTTTTTCTTGAATTTCTCTTTTAGAAGTTACATCATCTTTTTTAGATGATTTAAGATATTCGTTTATTTTGCCATTGATGTTAGATCCAATACTAGATATCGATTCAACTAATCCCATGTTGATAGTAACTGGAGCGTTAATATACATATATCAATACAAAACACAATATTATAATCAAATATCAAATTTTTAAATATTTAGGTTACAGGTAATAAACCTTAATATTTGTTAGTTAAGAAATGTTTTTGAATAAATTAATATCCTTTGGCAACCATTTTACTGAAATGGAGTGCAGCTGCACCACCCAATACTTGGGCAATTACGTAAGGGATAAGGTCGTTACGTGTTAATTTGTCGTCAAGGTAGAACATTGTACTTACAGCAGGGTTGAAATGTCCTCCGGAAATATCACCGCCCCACCATACGGCGGTAGCTAAAGCAAGACCAATTGCTAGTGCTGCCATTTTCGTTTGTCCAGCTATGTTGAGGATTACAGATAAGAATATGAAAGTTCCAATGAACTCGGCTAAGTATTTTAACATTTTCATGTATATGTATATATATAACAAATTGAGAAAAAATATTTATATAATTAAAAATACTATTATACTCTTTTATACATAAACGAAATTCTTTATAGTTTTTATATTGAATTTATATATATTATTATGTACTATTGGGTATGAAACGAAAAATTATTTTTATTTTTATTTTTCGCCAATATGTAACAATAAATCCAAAACTTCAGGATTTGCTAAAGTCGATGTATCTCCAAAATCTTGTTTCAAAAGAGCTTTTCTCAATAATCTTCTCATTATTTTACCACTTTTTGTTTTTGGTAATCCATTTATAAATATAATATTGTTTAAACGAGGTTGTGCAAATTTTCCAATACAGTCCATTACACGAGATACTACGTTTTCTCTTGTACTTTTTCCTACACAAAAGCATACTAAAACTTCTCCTTTTATTTTATCAGGAAATCCAATTACAGCCGATTCGACAATATTATCAAATCCAACTAAAACGTTTTCTACTTCCATTGTACTGATTCTGTGACCAGCTACATTAATTTCATCATCACATCTTCCTAATACTTTCCAATCTCCGTCATTATCTCGAATTCCCAAATCCCCTGTAATATAATAACCATCTGGAAAAAATTTGTTTCCATAATAAACTTCTAAATACCTTTTATGATTATCTAAAATTGTTCTAGCCATACCTGGCCACGGCTTCTTTATTATAATTCTACCAACTGTATTAAGTTTATTGATAACTTTATCATTTTTATCTAATAATTCTGGATAAATATAAGGCATTGGTTGTAAACAATAGCAAGGTTTTTCTGTATGTTTATTTATTAAAGGTGAAAATATAACTCCTCCTGTTTCAGTTTGCCAATAAGTATCAACAATAAATGCTTTCCCAGAACCAACAACATTTTTATACCATTTCCATGCCTCTTCATTTATTGGTTCCCCGACAGAACCTAATATTCTTAAAGATGATAAATCATATTTAATTGTTTTTTCTTTTTCCATTAACATCCTAATAGCTGTAGGTGCAGTGTAAAATTGAGTGATTTTATATTCCTCTATCATTTTCCAATATCTAGAAGATGTTGGGAAAAATGGAGTTCCGGAAAAGAAAACAGATGTTGCACCAGAACTTAATGGGCCATAGACTATATAAGTATGTCCTGTTATCCACCCAATATCCGCAACACACGAATAAATATCCCCGTCTTTATAATCAAAAACTGTTTCAAATGTATGTGTTGCATACGTTAAATATCCACCAGTAGTGTGTACCAATCCTTTTGGTGTTCCTGTTGATCCAGATGTATATAAATAAAATAGTGGATCTTCAGAATCCATTTGTTCACACGTGCAATAATCATTAAGATCTTTTTCTATTATTACAATCTCTTCATCTTTTAACATTATTATATCTAATCCACTTACTGCTTTTTCACATACACTTAATAATTGTATCTCTTTTCCTCCTCTAAAAAAAGATTGTTGTGTAATTACTGCTTTCGATTTGGATAACAAAATTCTTTTTCTTAATGATTCTGCACTAAAACCCGCAAATACAATATTATGTATAACTCCTAATCTTGCACATGCCAACATTGTTACAATAGCATTAGGGCAACATGACAAATATATTGTCAATACATCTCCTTTTTTAAATCCTATTTTTATTAAATAATTAGCCCTATTAACGACTTTATTTAATAAATCACCATATGATATTTGTTGTTTTAAAGTACGATCGTCATTTTCGTAAATGAATGCCAATTTTGATGGATATGACTTTGCATGTCTATCAACGCAATTGTAGCAAACATTTAAAATCCCATCTTCGAACCAAGTGGCTTTTTTATCTTCATTATTGATTACACATCCGATAGTTGGTTCTTTAAACCAAGATAACGACTTTTTTGCTTTCGATAACCAAACATCCTGCTTTGCGTTTGAACTATCGTTGATGTTAGTATTAATTTTAATCATACTTAAAATTAATATTTATAATAATTATTCATGTAGTGTAAATATGCCACCTACAACCATATCTTCTTTATCTCCTTTTTTGATAAAATGTAAATTAATGTTGGGTATATCGTATTTTTTCAATATCGCACTCACTCTAGATTTTACATCAGTGACATTTGCTCGTGATTTCCCTTTTATTAAATATACTTTATATTCTGATGGAAATATACCATAATTTAAAAATATGGAAGACATTGATGTGCTTAATCGTTCGGATGAATTAACTGTAATTGCTGATTTTGCAATAACAGTATCTCCAAATGTGATATTATAAATAATATCTACTGAACAAAATGCCCCAGATAATCCTTTAAGATAAACACTTTTTTGCTTAAGTGTAATAACTAATTTTTGTCCAACATCAAAATCACAATCTGATAGCATTTTATCTGATGAAACTATATTGTTATCAACGTCCAAAATATCATACATGTCCAAATCAAGTTTTCTAATTTCAGACAATGCATTGAGAAAAACATTTAATTGTATTCTTTCATCTGATGTACTATGTACTGATGTATATAACGTTTTATTCAAACTCGATAATATTCGTATTTCGTATTCGACATATGGGGACGCCATTGTATATATATATATATATTATAGTATAATGTTTCCATAAATAAAATTATATATTGATAACAAAATTATTATTTTGATTATTATTTTGATTATTATTTTGAGTACTGACTAATTTTATTCTACTTGGATCTAAAATTAACGAATGTTCACTACCAAGATTCCATCCTTTATTATTTGGTATAAATCTAGAATCGACTTCAACTAAACAACCATATCCAGTTATATATGGATCAGTTACATCGTCAACAATGTCATTAATTCTATATTTATCAAAAAACTCATATAATAAAGATCCTTTTATTCTTGGATCGGTACGACCATACATAATAAAATCTCCAACATTATACATATTATTTTGTGTTTATTAATGGATAATATGTATTATATACTTTGATCATATCAATTTTTATTAAATAAAAATTGATTTATGATACAAATATAATATTATTTATTTTTAATGAACACAAAATAATATGAATCAATACGACCGTGAACAGATATTTATATCGTCTCTTTGTCCAACAAAACGTAAATTGTTTTTAAAATTTCTGTGTCACGATCTAATATTAAATCTTGCAGATATTATATCAGATGAATTATATGTATATGAAACATTTTTTATGGATTTGCAAAATAAAAAAACATGGAAAGTAAATATAGAATATGTGTTGTACTCAGCACCGCATCATCAAATATCAATTGATGATTTAAATTTTGAATTAATCAAAAACATCAATTTTGAATCATTTATTCTGTCTGATAAAGATTTTCGTATGGGTACAAAAATGGTCCAAAATAAAATAAAAAAATTACGAGATTATATGGATAAATCAAAAAAAGAATACGATGACGCTGAAATAAACATTAAAAAAATGATGTGTGGATTTTATTGATTAAATTATTTCATCAACAAGACCCTTTTCCAAACATACTTGAGCATTCCATTCAAGATCATGTTTCAAAAGTTTTTTTAATTGTTTCTTACCCATTCTAGTTTTTTTAGCGTAAAAAGATATAATTCTATTCATCGTCTCAGACATATTCTCAACTGAATCCTGAATTTCCATCATCTTTCCCCAAAATCCAGATGATAATTGATGAATTAATAAATTTGTGTTCTTTAACATTTGTCGTTTATGTCCTGCACATGATATTAAAGTACCGGCACTGGCAACAAATCCCTCGCAAATAGTAGTAATAGGGATCTCATTTTTTTCTATGTAATCAACAACAGCAAATGCGTCATCAACCGTTCCCCCGTTACTGTTAATATGTAAATATATATCTGGAACTTTTTCGATATTATATTCTAAAGCTACAAATTTTATTTCTTTTGTAACTTCCTCTATTTTTTGTATTAATTTGAAACAAGACTTTCTATCGACATCTGAATAAAATTTGATATGATTCCCGTCGGATTCAATTCGACTATCGTCATTTCCGTCATCACATCCAAGTAGCTTGCCAAGTAACATCTTTTTCAATTCAGGAGGAACTTCTGCTCCATCGCCAATTCCTTCCATTCCACTTTCCTTACTACAGATTGCTGAAAACTTTCTTTTGTATCCTCTGTTATGCTTGTACATGTGTATTTTTAATATTGCTTATTTATTTAAGTATGTATAATTTATCAAATATAAATCAACTTTTTATAAACAAATTCATCAAATGAGTATATTCCATTTTTCCAACATTTGACCAGTAGAAACACTTTGATTAATCAAATATATTTTATCAAAATTTAGTAAATTATTGTAACTAAATTTTGATTGTTTTTTGTGTTGATATGTTAATTTATATAATTTACTTTTTTCAGCCCACCTTAAAATCTTCGCATAATTTTTGTAAAAATCTGGACCATGGTAATCATACTCCCATTTCTTACCAACTTTTTTGGCTATGACTGGTGTTATCGTATGCGCTATTTCATGTAAAAAAGTAGGAACAACAAGTGCATCAGGTAATCTTTTACGATCACAATATAATCTAATATGAATGCATTTCGGAATTAACGAACATTGTTTTTGAATACCATGTTTAGTTTTTACATCTTTCCAATCTTTTTGTTCGTCACCTTTCAAATATGCAGCAAATGTGTCAGAAACTGGACTATTTTCTGGCAATATTTTAATGTCGGGTTTATTCACTGTGATCTTATTCTCAATCCAAAATAAATCTAGTAATTTGAAATATCTATCCATAATTGTATGAAATTGTTATCCTATATATCGGATTATTGCATTAAATAAAGTAATTTATATACATCAATTTATTAAAAATTCAACTTTAACATTTAATATAATAAACATTAGACTACATATTAGAGTATTCCTAAATAATTCTATTGATATTTTTACATAAATATGTGTTTTCACCGTCTAATTTATAATTACAGTTTTGCTAAAATAATTTCATTTTTCAATTTAACCGTTAACGAATTATTATATCCAGAAATCCCCCTTTGCTTAGGAAATCCAAATGGGTTTATTATCATCGGTATTGAATTTATTTTAATATTTTCACTAAAATGAGTGTGCCCACATACCCATAATTTTACAGGTTTTTTGAATAAGTATTCCAAATCAGTTGCAAATGCACTATTCATTCTATATATTTTTCTAAATTCTTTTGGTATTAACTGATATGATGGCAAATGATGAGTTATTACTATAACTTTTTTGTTTTTATATTTTACCAATTTTTTTTCTAACCAAGAAAGATTACTATCAAAAATTTCATTTAGTTTCTCTGAATTTATTATTTTATTGTTTATTCTTATTTTTCTTAGTTTTAATCCCAAATCAATATGTTTCATTTCATCCGACTTAGGGTTTGCCCATAAAGTCGTTCCAATGAATACATATCCATTGTATTCTTTTGCTTTTTTATTAAGAAAAGTTATGTTAGTATATTTATCACAAATTTTTTGAAGTTGAACATCTATTTCATCCATATCTTTGCATCCATAATATTCATGATTTCCAGAAACATAAAAAACATGTTCAAAATTTTTGGATACATATGAAAAGCAATAATCGATACAGTCAATACTACCTACATCTCCAGCTATTAATAATATATCTCCTGCGGGTTTTATTATTTCACTTAATTCGATATTTGGATTACAATTCAGGTGTAAATCAGATACAATTTGTAAAACTGTCATTTGATGGTACGTTAGAAATAAATGATTTGACAAAAGATTACGACTTCAACTTTTTAATTTTAAATTATATACATATGATAATTTTATTACCCTTTTTTTCTTTTTCTTTTACTTTTTCTACATTATCATATCCATTTTCAATAATTATCATAATTTTATTTTTTATTTCTTGATATTCTTCTGAAAGATGAAGTAAATGATAATGTGTATATAAAGTATCAAAACAACAATCTAATTTACCAATTTCATTAATTTTCAAAGATAAAAGTTTCAATATATCAAATTCACCGTATTTATATGAAACTATTACAGATTCGTAATTTCTGGAACACGGATTTCCATTATGTTCTAAAATAGATTTGACTAAATAATATTTACCATATTTGCACGCGAGGGAAAGAGAATAGATATTATGGTCATGTATCTCTATATTGTTGTCTATTAATAATTTAACAATTAAAAAATGTTTTTTTTCCATAGCAATTCTTAAACAACAACCAACATATACATCTGGATCAGCACCATTTTCTAATAAAATTTTAACAATTTTATAATTTCCCAAAAGGCACGATCTTCTCAAAAAAACACCATTATCATAATTTATATCTACTTTTTTTACAAGCGAAAGAACTCCATTTATATTATTAGTTTCACAATAATCACGTAAATTGTTTTCCATTTTAGTATATCATACACATATACTAAAAAAATACATTTTTATTCAAATATTACACCGACCGACATTTAAAATGAAACAAAAAGTTTCAAAAAAAATTAGGAATTTCTAAATATCGGTGGTAGCATATTGCTATGCCTAAGAACATAAATTCTTAATAAATGCACTCTCTGAGGATATTCCTTCTTCCCTCTCAAGCAGACTACCATTTGACACCTTTTTACAGGGGTTGGCAGTTTTTATTTCATAACCTCTACAATATCGTTGAGGTCTTGGTTTGTTGTTTATATAAGAATTAAAAAGTTTTCTTATATTTATACAACCATTATAATCACGGTTTATACATCCTTTCCTTGTGTTTTCCATTTTAAATGTTAGGACGGAATGTAATTTTCGTAATTTATTTTTATGGTCTGGTAAATATAAGTTTTCTCCTTTTTCTTCTGTCTTATGATATAAACAAGATGTTCTAAATTCATCTATATTAAAAACTTTAAATCGTTCTTTTAATTTTCTTTTAATTCCTAAATTTGGAGTTGATATAAAATTTCTCATCTGTTTTTTTATACTCCAATTTCCATGAATTACAATTAAATCTTTTCCAAATTTATTTTCTATTAAATTTAACATATTATCGCCTGTTCGTTTTTTATTTATAAAAGCATACCATTTATATTGTCTGAATTTTTCGTTTTCATATAATTTGAATAATTTATCATTTACTTTATTTTTTTCTTTTATATATTTTTTGAATTTAGTTAAATTACAAGTTTTAGAATTATACTCAGACAAAGCATTTTCTATTTTGCATATTCCTAGTTCATCTTTTAGATTTTTAATTAATCTTTGGTATTTTAATCTTTTTGTTTCTTTTACTTGTTGTTTATTACTATAAGTAAAACGATTTCCTTCATCGTCTATTATAGACAGTAAATCCCTTTTTCCCGGATCGATGAAGATACGTTTTCCTTCCAAATCCTTTTTATCTACTTCATCAATATAAGGAAATTCAATATAATCTATTTTTTCTTTTTTAATTTTAGGTTTTGATTTATTTAATTTCTTTTGATCTTCTTTCTTTTTCTTTTTTAATGCTTCTTTTTCTTCTCTATTTAATCCTTTATAATTTTGTTTGGCATTTTTCATTTTTTCCTTTTTATCTGTTTCTTCTTGTAATTTATCTTTATGAATAAATCTAATGGATGCTGAATAACCGTCTGTAATTATTGTATAATCAAAAACATAATTAGTCATTTTTATATCAATATTAAAATATTTGCTCCATAATCCATCTTTTGTATTTTCAATATCACATAAATATTTATTTTTATCTTTTTCCACAAAAATTTCAATTAACGATTTTGTATCTAATGGAATATTTTTTGGAATAATATCAGTTCGTAAAGGCATAAATTGAAACATTTTAGCATCTATTTCTTCTAATTGAATATTCATCCATATCATATATTTCAAATACTTTTGTGGTTTTATTTGTATGTCATAATAATAACCATTTTTATGAACTTCTTTTGGAATTATATTATTCCTATTTTTATTTAACCATTTATGGTATTTAATATCACAAGTTGTGGTATTGTTTATTATATCGTTCTTTAATTTTTTAAGGTCTTTGAATAATTGCTGTTTGAAATCTTTATTTTTCATTTCTTCTTCGTATTCATGTTTAAAATATGAATTGATAAATCGTCTAATATAATCAAAATAGTGCATTTTTATATTATTTTCAATCGCGGTTATAATAGAAATGGCATTGTAACCTAAGATTTGAGACAAATTAACACCATTTTCAAGTGTAAAACTATGAAATTCTTTAAATTCATTAAATAGTTCTAAATTATCTCCTTTTGGTTTTGGTCCTGCTGATTTTTCTAAAATAGATTTTTGAACCATTTTAATTGTATTTTCTGTAATTGGTGGTATATCTTTTTTTTTACGATATTTATTCAGAATCCATAATCGTAATAATTGATATGTTTTGATAGTAATTTTATTGGTTCTTATAATACAATCCATAATTTTATTTTTATTAGTTTGTTTATCATCATCAATTATAATATTCCTAAAAGGAACTTTTATACAATTGTATTTATCTGGTGGTTTCTTAAAAATTATTTTATGTTTTTTCTTTTTACCCATTCTATATAATTACTATACATTATATTTTTAAATACTTTAAACGCATAATTATTTAATTATCATCTTTTAGTTTCTTTTTTTTCATTTTTAAGTATGCTCTTTTTCTATATTCTTGTAATTTTTCTTTCGGTAAATTTTTCAATCGTTCATTTGATTTTTTAATACATTTTTCTTTGTTATTTTTATAATATTTCTTATTTCTATCTGGATTGGAATATTTTTTTAATTTATTTTTTAATTCTTCATTTTCTTTTTTAACCTCTTTAATTTCTAATTTTAATTTAGTATTTTCTTGTTCTAAATCACTCATTATTATATTATAATTAAGTTAATTTTTAAATATATTAAATTATAATATAATGCCTAAACATCATACAGAAGATTATAAATTAAGTGCTATTAATTATTATTTAGAACACAATACAGATATGAGAGAAACTTGTGAAATTTTTAAATGTAGTTATGTTTCGTTATATCGTTGGATAAAACGATATGACAAAAATGGTAATATAAAACGAAAACAAACAAAAAAGAAACCATATAAAATAACAAATGATATTACAAAATATGTTTTATCGTTAGTTAAGAAAAATGTAAATATTACTTTATGGGAAATAGTAAATTTGGTAAAAGATAAATTTAATATAAATTTAACAGACCAAACTATATTTCGTATCTTAAAGAAAAATAAAATTACAAGGAAACGTTTAAGAAGTAAATATTATCCTGAAAAACGCGAAGGACAGGAAAAACAAGATTTAAAAACATTTTATAAAACATTAAAAAAATATAATTATAAAAAAACAATATCTATTGATGAAACATCAATTTATTTGAATATGACTTTGACATATGGTCGTTCAAAATCTGGAACAAGAGTAATTAAAAAAACAAATAAATATCCATTCAAAAAATACAATTTAATTGTTGCTATTAAATATAATAAAATAATTGGTTGGACTTTATACGAACATCTAAAAGGTGGAATAAGAAAAGAACAACAAATTGAATTTTATAATAAATACATAAATAAAAAATATAAAAATCATTTAATTTTGTATGACAACGCCAGTCCTCATAAATCACTATTATTGAGACAAATAATAAAAAATAGTGGTAATCATTTATTATATTGTGTTCCTTATCATCCTGAAACAAACCCAATAGAAGAATTTTTTAGTCAATTAAAACATTATATTAGAAAAAGAAGTCCTCAGGATTATAAAGAAATAAGCAAAGAAATAAAAAATATAATAAAAACAAAAATTAAAAAACAACATTTAGAAAATTATTTTAAACATAGTTTTAGAATTTATAAATAATTTTTGTTTCATTTTAAATGTCGGTCGGTGTAATATGAATCAGAAACATCTTCAAAACCAATAAATGTAATTGGCGATTCTACTACATCACTATATGGTGAGGCAAAATCTTCTTCGGTTGCTTCGATATAAGGCACTATTTCATCTTCAGTAATAACACGAGCTGGTAGATTAATATGTTTCATTTTAATATCAGCTATCTTTTGATCATTTGAATTATTTTTTTTACCTTTTGGCATTAAAGTGAATGGACATTTATCTCTTGACATAATCCACAATATTGTCGTCGTAGTTGCCCATAAAGTTACAATTATAGCAATGATTATCCATATAGTTTTTGTCTTATAGAAAGGTGTTTTAGGTTCCATTTAATTATATATATTCAACTAGAAAATATTTATCATCAAAGTAGATAACCTATATATTTTTTTGTTAATAAAAAAATAGTTGTTGATATATTTTTGCATTTTGAAATAGTGAATTAGTAAATAATTATTTAGTTAATCAAAAAAGAGTATTATCATTAATAATATTATCCAAATACATATTTATCTTGTTTATAATTTTATTTTTGAATTGTTCATTATTTACAAAATCACCTTCAAATGGAATAACTATAACACAATTATTTTCATCTTCTAGATATTTATTTATTATATTTTCATGTAAATCGTGAATTTTTTCCAAAAAGTTTATATCTATATCTTTCTCTTCTTGTCTTCCCCTGTTTTTAATTCTGCATAAACAAGTTTCAGGGGATGCTTTTAAATATATTATACATCTCTTTTTTTGTTTATTGTGAAATTGTTCGTAATTATCATGCCATAGATTATATAATTTCCACTCGAATTCAGAAATAAAATTATCATCATGTAAACAATTTGCAAAAATGGCTTTATCAAATTCCATGCTTCTATCCGAAATAACAATTTGTTTAATCGTAGATTTTTTTGCTTTTAATATATTATTCATACGTGTGATATATGCCAAATTTTGAAATGTGTAACTCCATCTATTTTTATCAGCATAATATTTTCCCAAAATATTTGTACCATCACTATCTTTAATGTTAACCCATTCTGAAACTGGCTCTAATAATACTTCTGACATTTTATTAATCTGTGATATTTTAGGGAGTGTTCCGACTAATGAAGATTTTCCAACACCAATATTTCCCTCTATTGATACAAATATTTTTTCTTTTTTTCGTTTATTTAACATAATAAAATTATATATTTTTAGTGTTATATAAATTACAAATATACATATTCCTGATACACAGACGTTAGCAAGTTCCATTGTTTTATTTTACTTATTAACAACAATATTTAGATGATACAAATATATTTTCATTTTTTTTTACTGGTCGACAGATAACTTACATTGAAATAAATAATTTGGTAGCTTTGTTATATGAAGACTTGGGGTATTTATAAAAAGATAATTCCAGAAAGATTTACAAAAAGTTATAATTTAATGAAAGTATTATATACAACTCGAAGAGCAACTATATTTTTAGTATCAGATTGTAATAACGAAAATAAAATAATAAAAATAACAGATAAGAGAACAGGTCCGTCAGTAGAAATAGAACTTTTAAAAAAATTAGATCATCCTCAAATAATAAAATTTATTGATACTGAAGAAACAACTCGTTATTGTACATTAGTATTTGATTACTATGGAAAAGATTTTTATGAAATGAGTAATCAATATAGATATATGAAAGAAGATAATTTCAAAAAATATTTTTGCCAAATGGTGGAAATAGTTAAATATTTACATAGTCAAAACATCATTCATGTTGATCTAAAATTAGAAAATTTTTTGTTAGACAAAGAGGGGAAATTACTTCTAATAGATTTCGATTTATCTAAAGAATTAAAAGATAAGACTGAAAT
>Ga0233430_1002592_pt1 | contig 20377 bp, 18 predicted proteins | sample SI_118_April2016_2_FD_179883 | JGI IMG/M metagenome (GOLD analysis project Ga0233430, IMG submission 179883) | Seawater microbial communities from Saanich Inlet, British Columbia, Canada - SI_118_April2016_150_MG | ecosystem: Environmental > Aquatic > Marine > Inlet | place: Canada: British... | reverse complement strand
CTTCTTCTTGGCCGGGGCTTTCTTGGCCACCTTCTTCTTGGCTGGAGCCTTCTTCTTGGCCATCTGATTACTCCTTTACGCGCGGTTGTGGGATGGATGTGAATTTGGAATGGATGAATTCCATGCGCGCAAGTCGCTCCACAGGCGACCCGCATTCGCAGCATGCGCAAATCGACATTAGCAACCCAACCAGCCACCTCCTCTCCGAGAGAGGGTCATGCGCATAATTTCCGGTTTCCTCCGTTGGCGAGGATACAATAATATGCATATATATTCGCCCAAAGATAGCACGATGCCGAGCAATTAGTCAAGCGGAAATTGCACTGTTTCAATGAGTTAGATTGTGGTAGGCAATCGACCCTGAAGAATAACCTCTTTTCAGAGAGAAAAGAGGGAAAGAATAGATGCCGAAAAACGCAACCAATCGAAGGGGATAAAACGATACTCTACAGGATAGATCAGTCTGCGGTCGTACCGAGCATTTTTTTCTTCCGAAGAAGACCTGAAGAAGGCTTAATCGCCGCTAAAAAAGAGGCGTAGGCGCACAAAAGGCGCCGTTCAAACTGCTCTTTTACACACTTTACCAGGTGCGGAACAGAGATTTGACAGGATAAAATAAGTGCTCTATTTTTAGAGCACTTATGACCTTGTGGCAGAGGGGTTTTCAAGCTTTTTTTGATACCCCCATAAAAGGTGAATGGGAGATTGTGTTATGATTGAGGGATGCAAGTTGGGGTTTATCGGCGCGGGCCATATGGGCAGCGCGCTGATCGCCGGCATGATAGAGGTGGGAGGTGTGTCACCCACCCGCTTCACAGTGGTCGACCCCCGACGAGAGGCATTGCAACCCCTGGAAGAATTGGGGGTGCGAACGAGCACGGAGACGTTTGCTGCTGTCAACGGGCAGGATATTGTAGTGCTCGCCATAAAACCCCAGGTCTCCTCTAAAGTGTTACCGCTGATCGGCCCGCACCTCGGCGAGCGACAGATTCTGCTCTCCCTCATGGCCGGCATCAGCACGGAAACTATCGAAGCCGGACTGCCGGCGACGGTGCCGGTGATCCGTGTTATGCCGCAAACCCTGGCTCGCCTGGGAGCTTCGGCCTTCGGGATGTGCAGAGGGCGGCACGCTACCGAAGAGCATCTGGAGATGGCGCGCACGCTGCTCGATACGGCGGGCAGCGCGGTCGAAGTGCCCGAGGGACAGATGGATGCGGTGACCGGACTCGCCGGCAGCGGCCCGGCCTACGTGTACACCATCATCGAAGCGCTGGCCGACGGCGGCGTACGGATGGGCCTGCCGCGCGACGTGGCCCTGAAGTTATCCGCCCAGACCTTGCTGGGTGCCGCGCGCATGGTTCTCGAAAGTGAAACCCATCCGGCCGCGCTTCGGGACCAGGTCACCTCCCCCGGTGGGACGACCATTGCAGGACTGCACAAACTGGAAGAAAAAGGGCTGAGAGATGCGCTGATCAGCGCTGTGAAGGCCGCTACCGAGCGGGCTGTCGAACTGGGGAAATCATGATCGCCATCATCGACTACGGAATGGGCAATTTGCGCAGCGTGCAGAAGGCGTTTGAATTCTTGGGATTCTCCGCGGAAATCGTCGAAGAACCAGCGCGGGTAGATAGTGCTACCCATCTGGTGCTGCCCGGCGATGCCGCTTTCGGCGACGCCATGCGCAATCTCCGTCGGGGAGGCTGGGAAGAGACTATTCTGCGAGATATAGAGCGGGGGAAGCCCTTTCTGGGTATCTGCGTCGGTCTGCAGTTGATGTTCGCCGAGAGCGAGGAGATGGGCAATCATCGCGGCTTGGGCCTGCTGCCGGGCAAAGTGGTGCGCTTCCCGGCCACAGAGCGGGTGCCGCAGATCGGCTGGAACCAGATTTCCATCGAAAAACCGGCGGCGATCCTGGAAGGGGTGCCCGACGCCAGCTTCTACTACTTCGTCCACTCCTATTACGTGGACACCGAACGACCCGAGCATCGGCTGGCCAGCACCGAGTACGGACTGGACTACACCTCCATCGCCGGATACGATCAGATCTTCGGCGTGCAGTTTCATCCGGAGAAGAGCCAGAAGCACGGCCTGCAGATTCTCAAGAATTTCGCCGAATTGAGCTGAAGATCGATCGAGGATATATGCTGGCAAAACGAATAATTCCCTGTCTCGATGTCAAAAATGGGCGCAACGTGCGCGGCGTGCGCTTTTCTGCCGACCGCGATGCCGGTGATCCGGTGGAATTGGCCACTCGCTACGACCATGAAGGGGCGGACGAACTGGTCTTCTACGATATCACCGCCTCGGCTGAGGGGCGGGATATCGTCATGGATCTGGTTCAGCAAGTATCGGAGCAGGTCTTCATCCCGCTCACCGTGGGAGGGGGGATCCGCACCTTCGACGATGTCCGCCAGATCCTCAAAGGCGGAGCGGACAAAGTGTCGATCAATTCGGCGGCGGTGCACGATCCCGAAATCATCACCCGCAGCGCCGAGAGCTTCGGATCGCAGTGTATCGTCGGCGCAATCGACGCCCTCCGCCGCCCCTCCACTCCGGACGAGAAACCGAGCTGGGAGATCTACGTCAACGGCGGCAGGAAGGGTACCGGTATCGACGCCCTCGAGTGGGTGGAGGAACTGGTCGACCGGGGCGCGGGGGAGCTGGTGCTCAACAGCATAGACGCCGACGGCACCCGCGATGGGTACGACCTGCCGCTGAATCAAATGGTCGCCGAGCGCGTCGAGGTGCCGATCGTGGCTTCGGGGGGAGCAGGCAGCATCGAACACATGCACCAGGTGCTCACCGAAGGACAGGCCAGCGCGGCGCTGGCCGCCTCGATATTCCACTTCGGGGTCTATTCCATCCCCCAGGTCAAGCACTTCCTCAAAGAGCGCGGCGTCGTAGTGCGCGAGTGAAGTGCGAGGAGAGGTGATGGCAAAGGCAGAGAAGGCTGCCGGGCGACCTCGGCAGGCGCTCATGGGACAGGTTAAGCGCCTGGTGGTCAAGATCGGCAGCAGCAGCCTCACCACCCGCGGTCGCAGTCTGGATCGCCGCGTCCTCCGGCGCTTGGTCGCCGATCTGGTCGACCTGCGCGAACGCGGTATGGAGGTGGCGCTCGTCACCTCTGGAGCGGTGGCCGCCGGCATGGGGCATCTGGACCTGGAGGTTCGCCCCCGGGCGATTCCCGACCTGCAGGCGGTAGCTGCCGTCGGTCAAAATCTGCTCATGAACGCCTACAAGGGACTGTTCCGGCGCCGCGGCGTGCCCATCGGCCAGGTGCTGCTGACCGCAGAAGATATCTTCGACAACAGACGGCGCTATCTGAACCTGGAAAACACCTTTCGCAGCCTGTTCGCCTATGGGGCAGTGCCCGTCATCAACGAAAACGACAGCGTCGCCGTAGCCGAACTCAAACGCCAGATCGGCGAAAACGATATGCTGGCCGCCTATGTAACCAACCTGATTCGAGCCCAGTTGCTGGTCATCCTCTCGGACGTGGAGGGACTGTATTCGGCCTATGGTCCGCGAGGGCCCGAAGGAGAGCTGGTGCGACAAATGCGCTACGGCGATGCGGAGAATCTCCCAACAGTCGAGCGTTCGGGCAGCGCGGTCGGCAGCGGCGGTATGGAGACCAAGCTGCGAGCCGCCCGGCTGCTGATGGCCTCCGGTGAGATGATGGTCATCGCCCACGCACGCAAGCACCGTCTGCTCGATATCGTCGATGGATGTGAGCTGGGCACTCTCTTCCTGCCGGCCAGAAAGCGTTTGAACAGCCGCAAGCGCTGGATCGCCTTCGCCTCTGCCTGCAAGGGCAGCGTAAAGGTCGATCGGGGAGCGCAGCGAGCGATAGCCGAGCGCGACAAGAGCCTGCTGCCGGCCGGCATCGTCGCCTGTGAAGGAAACTTTGTAGCCGGCGATACGATCCGGGTGGAGAGCGAAGGAGGAGGGGAACTGGCGCGCGGTCTGAGCCGTTACGATGTCGACGACCTCAGGTGCATCCTCGGCAAGAACTCGCAACAGGTTGAAGATGAACTCGGATATCCCGCATTGGAGGTCATCCATCGGGACGATCTGGTGCTGCTAATCTGAATGTCCTTACGCGAACCTCTCGCTAATTTCCGCACAAAGGATTCTATGAGCCCCCGGCCCACCACGGTGAAACGCCCCCGCGTTGCCATGCGCAAACCGCGCTGGAAAAAGCTCCTGCCGATCGCCATCCTGGCTCTGGTGGGATACGCTTTTTTCGGCCGCGATCAAGGCCCTTATCCTCTCGGGGAGCGCTGGCGAAAATTGGAGGAAGTGGAGCTCCACGCGGCGCTTCTGGAGGCTGAAAACGACAGTCTGCGGCAGGCGCTGTGGCTTTTGGAAAACGATCTGGATTACGTGGAGAAGGTGGCGCGCGAAGAATACGGTATGAGCCGCAAGATGGAGCGCGTATATCGGCTGCGGCCGACGGCGCCCCAGGAGGAGAAGCGCTAGCGCATGCCTCGGTCGATCGTCAAAACGAAAGCCATAGTTTTGCGCGGCCAGCGCCTGGGTGAAACCAGTAAACTGGTAACCCTGTACACCCAGGACTACGGCAAAATCAAGGTAACCGCCAAAGGTGCGCGAAAACCGAAGAGCAAATTCGGCGGCTCTCTGGAGTTGATGAACGAAGTGCACGCCGTCTGTTACCTGCGGGACGAACGCGATCTGCAGACGCTGAGCGACTGCGAGACCCTGCATGCCCGGCCACAGCTGACAGAGGATCTGGAGCGGCTCTCCTTTGGCAGCGCTGCCTGCGAGTTGATCGACCACCTCACCATTGAGGGAGAGGCGAACAGACGCCTCTATCTCTGTCTGGCCGGAGTGCTGGAAGGATTGAGCGAAGTGGAATCGGAACAGACCGAACCGCTGTTCTGGTACTACCAGCTGCGCGTCAGCGAAGCGCTGGGTTATCGCCCGGAGCTGGCGCAGTGCGTCTCCTGCCGCAAGGAGTTGGTGGGACCCTGGCTGTGGTTCAGTGCGGCGTCTGGAGGAGGTCTGTGCCCGGCCTGCGGTCAGGGGAACGGCATCCGCATGGCCGGGCAGAGCTTGCGCCACCTCTCCCATCTCCAGGAAGTGAGGAGTTACAGCAAGGAGGCGATCCCGGCAACGCCGGGACGACGCGGCGAGATCCGCGCGGCACTGCGCAGCTTTCTGGAGTATCATGGCGGAGGAAGAGGTCCCCTCAGAGCGCTCGAATTCCTGGAGGCGGTAACCTCGAGAACGGCTGCTGCCGCAGGCGGCATCGACGGCGCGACAGGTGGGGCAGAAGAGCAAGTCGATACTCGATAAGCAAAATTTGCAAGAAACGACACGAGCATACAGGAGAGATGCATGGCTGATGTAATGGACAAACTGGTACCCCTGTGCAAACGCAAGGGATTTATTTTTCAGAGCTCGGAGATCTACGGGGGCCTCAACGGCTGCTGGGACTACGGGCCTCTGGGCGTGGAATTGTTGCGCAATATCAAGGATACCTGGTGGCGGTCGATGACCTACCGGGAAAACGTGGAGGGGCTGGACGCGAGCATCCTGATGCACCCACGGGTCTGGGAGGCGTCGGGCCACGTGGACAATTTCACCGACCCGATGATCGACTGCCGCAGCTGCAAGGCGCGCTTTCGCGAAGATATGCTCAACAAAGAGCAACTGGCCGCAGGCCAGTGCCCGGTGTGCGGCAATAAAGAAGTTCTCACCGAGGCGCGCGATTTCAATCTGATGTTCAAGACATTCGTCGGCCCACTCGAAGAGGACAGCGCCCGCGTCTTCCTGCGGCCGGAAACCGCTCAGGGGATCTTCGTCAATTTCCTCAACGTGCAGACCGCCATGCGTCAGAAACTGCCGTTCGGCATCGCCCAGATCGGCAAGGCGTTCCGCAACGAGATCAACACCAAAAACTTTCTCTTTCGCACGCGTGAGTTTGAGCAGATGGAGATGCAGTTCTTCGTGACGCCGGGCACTGAGGATGAATGGTTCGACTACTGGAGACAGGAGCGCTGGCAGTGGTTCCGGCAAATCGGTTTGCCCGAAAATAAACTGAAGTGGTACCAGCATCAGGGGAACGAACTGGCCCACTACTGTCGAGCCGCCTTCGACGTGGAGTACGAATTCCCCTTCGGGGCCGGGGAGATCGAAGGGATCCACAACCGCGGCGACTACGACCTGTCGCAGCACGAGCAATTCTCGGGCAAGGCACTCCGCTTTTTTGACGACCAGAGTCGCAAAAAGGTGCTCCCCTGCGTAATCGAAACCTCAATCGGCGCCAGCCGCACGCTCATGGCCTGTCTGGTCGAGGCCTACCACGAGGAGGAGGTGAAGGGGGAAAAGCGCGTGGTCATGCGCTTCCATCCGCGGATCGCGCCGATCAAGGCGGCCATCCTGCCGCTGGTCAAACGGGACGGCATGCCCGAGGTGGCCCACAAGATCACCGAGGATTTGCGGCCCCACTTTCCGGTATTCTACGATGAAGGAGGTGCCATCGGTCGTCGCTATCGGCGCATGGACGAGGTGGGGACGCCCTTCTGTATCACAGTGGACTCGCAGACGCTGGAAGATCAGACGGTCACCGTGCGGGAGCGGGATTCGATGGCTCAGGACCGCGTTGCCATCCCCGAACTGCGCGCTGAAATCGGACGGCGCATGGAAACCTGGAAACATCCCGACGAGGGATAGCGACTGCGATCGAGACAGGCGCAGCGCACCTCTTTGAAACAGGGCCAATCTCTTGACCCTGTTCTCTTAAGATACTATAATATTAAACTGTCTCTGAAATGCGAAAGTGGCGGAATTGGTATACGCGCTAGATTTAGGATCTAGTGCCCGAAAGGGCTTGGGGGTTCGAGTCCCCCCTTTCGCACGTATTTGAATTCGGAGTTTGTCCAGGGATCGACCGAGCCGAGAATGCCGGAGATCGCCGCCAGCGAATATCGACCTGGAAGTAATGCTTGGACGAACCCTCGATTCCTACTTTCCATCTTCCGGGCAGCAGCTCTGCTCCGTTTTTCCGAGGAGATGAACAGATTCGTTCATCTCTTCACAGACGGAGCAGATATCTCTTTGTGCCCGCATATTGAGGTTTGAAACAGTGAAGACAAATGTCGTCGAAAAAGGGAAATGGGAGCGCGAACTGGAAGTTGAGATCTCGGCAGAGCGGATCGAGACCGAACTCACCAGCGCCTACCGCAAGTATCAAAAGCGGCTGGAAGTGCCCGGCTTTCGCAAGGGCAAAGTGCCGCTGAGAGTCATCAAAGCGCGCTTCGGTGATTCGATTCGCGGCGAGGTGATTTCCGATCTACTCCCCACCTTCCTCGAAGAGGCCACGCGCGAAGCCGGTCTGGTGCCGGCTGCGCCCCCTTCGATCTCCAAACTCGAGCACGAGCCGGGGCAGCCGCTGAACTTTACTGCAACCCTGGATATCTGGCCCGAGATCGAAGTGGAAAATTACGAGAAACTGGCAGTCACCAAAATGACTCACGAGGTGACTGATGAAGAGATCGAAGAGCAGTTGAAGGATCTCCAGAACCGCCAGGCCAGCGAGCGTTCGGTAGAACGGCCTCTGGAGAAAGGGGATGTGCTGCTGGCGGATCTGCAGCGGGTCGATGACAGCGGCGTGCCGATCATCGGCGAGCGGTTTGAGGAGCGACGCTTCCTCATCGGCGAAGAAGGGGCTCCCAGTCCGGACTTCGAAGAAGCCCTGATCGGCATCCAGGCCGGCGAGGAGCGCGTCGTCCGTTTCACCTATCGGGAAGACCTGCCCAACGAAGAACTGGCCGGAACGCAGGACCACTTCAACGTCTCGGCTCGCGAAGTACACGAGCGCGTTCTGCCCGAACTGGACGACGAATTCGCCAAAGATGTGGGGGCAGAGTACGAGACGCTGGAAGATTTGCGCCAGCATATCGGGGAACAGATCACCCAGCGCTGGACTTACATTTCAGACCAGCGCCTGCGCAGCGAGCTGGTCGACCAACTCGTCGAAAAGAATCCCTTCGAGCTGCCGGAGAGCATGGTTGAAAACTACCTGCGTTCCATGCAACAAGACCAGCAAGGGGCAGCTCATGAGCACGACCACGAGCACGACCACGAGCATAGCGACGAAGAGCGCGAGACGGCTACCCGTCGGCTCAAGAGCTACCTGCTCATCGAAAGCGTGCGCAAACAGGCCGAAATCGAAGCCAACGACGAGGATTTCGAGGCTTATCTGGCCCAGCGCGCCGAAGAAATCGGCCTCAAAGCAGAAGATTTGAAGCGCTCCGAACGTCTCGATGATCTGCGGCGAGAGCTGGAAGAGAAAAAAGTCTTCGATCTGCTCATCGAAAAGGCCGAGGTCAAAGAAGAGAAGGCGTGAAAACCGGCCGGGTGAAGGAATCCCCGGGGCAAAGGGAAGGCCTGCTATGTCTTACGTACCTGTGGTAATCGAACAAACCGGTCGCGGTGAGTACTCCCTCGACATCTACTCTCGTCTGCTCAAGGATCGCATCATCTTTCTGGGCACGCCCATCAACGACGTGATCGCCAACCTGATCATCGCCCAGCTGCTCTTCCTCGCCTCGCAGGACCCCAAGAAGGACATCGCCCTGTATCTCAATACGCCGGGTGGATCAGTGACGGCCGGGATGGCCATTTACGACACCATGAAATACATTCCGGCCGAGGTAGCCACCCTCTGTCTCGGCCAGGCCTTCAGCATGGGAGCGGTGTTGCTGGCCGGCGGTGCCAAAGGAAAGCGCCAGGCGCTGCCCAATTCGCGCATTCTGCTGCACCAGCCGATGGGCGGCATCGGGGGGCAGGCCGCCGATATGGAGATCCACGCCAGGGAAATCCTCAAGATACGCACGCAGCTGGACGACATCCTGGCAAGCGACAGCGGCCAGCCGCTCGAGCGCATAGAGCGGGATACCGAGCGGGACTTCTTCATGAGCCCCGAGGAGGCCAAAGAGTACGGCTTGATCGACGAAATCATCGCGCCCGCCCCGAAGGCGCAGGCGGCGGCCGAAGCAGCAGACGAAATTGCGTAGCTCCGAGAGGAGGTGAGCGCCTTGCGACGACGGCCCGCTAAAAATGAACCGCGCTGTTCCTTCTGCGGACGCAGCGCCAACCAGGTCGAGAAGATCATCACCGGACCTTCGGTGCATATCTGCAACGAGTGTGTCAAGCTCTGCAACGAAGTGCTGGTCGAGGAAAAGAAACAGGCGCTTCCCTGGGAAACCGGCGAAATACCCAAGCCCACCGATATCAAAAAATTCCTCGAGGAATACGTCATCGGCCAGGAGCGCGCCAAGATGATCCTGTCGGTGGCAGTTTATAACCACTACAAGCGCATCCGCACCAACGTCAACCTCGACGATGTCGAACTCGACAAAAGCAACGTCATGCTGATCGGCCCCACCGGCGTGGGCAAGACCGAGCTGGCCAAGACGTTGGCCAAGGTGCTGCAGGTGCCCTTTTCGATTGCCGACGCCACCATCCTCACCGAAGCGGGTTACGTGGGAGAGGATGTGGAGAACATCCTGGTGGGTCTGCTGCAGGCCGCCGACTACGACGTCTCCAGAGCGGAAAAGGGGATTCTCTACCTGGACGAGGTCGACAAGATCGCCCGCAAAAGTGCGGCTCCGTCCGTCAGCCGCGATGTATCGGGAGAAGGGGTTCAACAGGCACTGCTCAAAATCCTCGAAGGGACGACCGCCAATATCCCCCCCAAAGGGGGACGCAAGCATCCCGAACAGCCGATGATCCAGATGAATACCCGCAATATCCTTTTCATCTGCGGCGGAGCCTTCGAAGGGCTGGAAAAGATCGTCAGTCAGCGCGTCGGACGGAGGACCATGGGGTTTGGAGCGGAGTCCGGTGAGGAGGTGGATTCCCAATCGCCGGAGATAATGACCAAGGTGCAGCCCGAAGATCTGCTCGCCTACGGTCTCATTCCCGAATTCGTCGGCCGCGTTCCGGTGCTGACTACGCTGGATTTGCTGAGCGAAGAAGACCTGTTCCGGATTTTGACCGAACCGAAAAACGCCATCGTCCAGCAGTGCCAGCGGCTCTTTGAACTGGATGGAGTGGCAGTGGAATTCACCGACGAAGCACTGCACCATGTAGTCTCCCTGACGGTCAAGAAGGGCACCGGCGCGCGTGGGCTGCGCTCGGTCATGGAGCAGGCGATGATGGATATCATGTACGACATCCCTTCTCAGGACGACCTGAAGGAACTGGTGATCACCGCCGAGATGGTCGAAAAAGGGGTGCAGAACTACGGCGACGAAGACGACGAGGATGAAGTGCAGCGCAAAAGAGCTTAGGGTGTCCAGGGTGGTATGAACTTCCATTCCGCTGAATTTCTCATAGGCGCCGTCCACCAGCGGGATCTGCCCGGCGATGGACTGCCCGAAGTGGCCTTTGCGGGCCGTTCAAACGTCGGCAAATCTTCGCTGATCAACAGGCTCGTCCAGCGCAAGAAGCTGGCGCGCACCAGTTCCACTCCCGGCAAGACTCAGCAGCTCAACTACTATCGCATCGACGACAGGTTCTATCTGGTCGATCTGCCCGGCTACGGATTCGTGCAGGGGGGTATCGATTTGCGTGGCCGCCTGGGTAAGCTCACAGAAAGTTACTTGCAGGACCGGCCACAGTTGCGCGCCGTCGTTCAACTCATCGATGCCCGGCACGGGCCAACCGAACTCGATCGCATGATGATCTCCTGGCTGGGAGAATGCCAGAAGCAGTTTCTGCTGGTCTTCACCAAGGCGGACAAACTGTCGCGCAGCCAGCTGAGTCGCCAGTTCGCCAAGCTCGAGAGTTCGGGAGATTTTGCCGGCATCTCCTTCGCGCCGTTTTCGGCGCCCACCGGCCGCGGGCGGGGCGATGTGCTGGAATGGGTTTTAGAGGCGATCGACGGTCCCCAGAGCTGATTTACTGCCTGCGTTCCATCAAACCATCTAATAGAGGAAAAAGTGAAAGTACTGATCAGCGACAAGATGGATTCCCGCTGCGTGGAGATCCTGGAGAGCAACTTGGGCATCGAGGTGGATGTCAAGACCGGGCTGGAGCCCGGCGAGTTGAAGGCAATCATCGGCGAGTACGCCGGTCTGATCGTGCGCAGCAGCACCAAAGTCACCGACGAGATCCTCAAAGAGGCAAAGAACCTGCGCGTGGTCGGACGAGCGGGTGCGGGGGTCGACAATATCGACGTAGAAGCGGCGACGCGCTGCGGCGTCATCGTCATGAACACGCCGGGTGGCAATTCGGTGTCGACAGCCGAACACAGCTTTGCCATGCTGATCTCCCTGGCGCGCAATATCCCCCAGGCCCACATGTCTCTCAAAGAGGGGGCATGGGAGCGCAGCAAGTACACCGGCACGGAACTTTCGGGGAAAAACCTGGGCATTTTGGGATTGGGCAAGGTCGGCAGAGAGGTAGCCGTACGTGGCGCTGCCTTCGGCATGAAGGTGTTCGGTTACGATCCGTTCGTCTCCGCCGAAATGGCCGAGTCCTACGGCGCCCAGTTGGCCACAATGGATGAGATTTTCGCCAACGCCGACTTCATCAGCGTGCACTTGCCCCTCGCTGAGCAGACCCGCGGCATGATCGCCGACAAGGAGTTCGCCGGGTGCAAGGATGGAGTGCGGCTGATCAACTGCGCCCGCGGGGGAATCGTCGACGAAGCCGCTCTGCTCAGGGCCCTCGAATCGGGCAAGGTGGCCGGCGCCGCTGTGGACGTCTTCGAACAGGAGCCTCCTGCCAACCGGGAACTGATCGCCCACGAACAGGTGGTCTGCACGCCGCATCTGGGCGCTTCCACCCGCGAAGCCCAGGCCAGCGTCGCTCTCCAGGTGGCCGAACAGGTGGCCGATACGCTCATGGACCGGGTGGTCCGCAATGCGCTGAACCTCCCTTCGGTAGAGCCCGATGTCTTGCAAAAGATGCAGCCTTTTCTGGATTTGGCGGATCACCTGGGCCGCACCCAGGCCCAGCTACTCGAAGGTCAGCTGGAGCGCATCACAATCGAATATTACGGCGACGTCATCTCCTATCCCACTTCCCCCCTCACCGCAGCGGTGCTGAGAGGACTGGTGGGAACCATCTCCGACGAACCGGTCAACCTCGTCAACGCCCCCTTCTTTATGCAGGAACGCGGGGTGCGGGTGGACGAGCTGCGCAGCAGCGAACACGAAGATTTCGCCAATCTGATCACCGTAGTATGCCAGACCAGCAAGGGGGCGAAGACGCTCTCCGGCACCCTCTTTGCCAAAAACGATCCGCGCCTGGTGCGCCTGGACGAGTACACCTTCGATGCCCGTCCCATGGGTCACATGCTCTTCTACGTCAATGACGACAAACCGGGCATCATCGGGCGCATCGGCACGGTGATGGGCAATCACCGGGTCAATATCGCCCAGATGTCGTGCGGTCGCCACGAGATGGGCGGACGGGCGCTGACCATTCTCAACGTGGACAGCGAAATTCCTCCAGAAGTCATCGAGACACTGCTCGCCCAGGACTTCATCGCCTGGGCCAGACAGGTCAGTCTCTAAGCTACAAGACGAGGCCAATTATGCCGACGAAGATAGTTTTAGGAGCTCAATGGGGCGATGAGGGTAAAGCCAAGGTCGTGGATTACCTGACCCACGCCGCCGATATCGTGGTGCGTTTTCAGGGGGGAGCCAATGCCGGCCACACGGTCCAGGTGGGCGATACCCAGTTCATTTTCCACCTCGTTCCCTCCGGCATCATGCATCCGGACAAGACTTGTGTGGTGGGCAACGGAGTAGTTCTCGATCCGGAGGGCGCCCTGGACGAAATCGATGAGCTGGCCGAGAAGGGGATCTCCTGTGACGGACGGCTGTTCATCAGTCAGAACGCCCATCTGGTCATGCCGTACCACAAGATATTCGACAGGGCGGGAGAGGAACGCCAGGGGAGCAGCAAACTCGGCACCACCGGTCGGGGTATCGGCCCCTGCTATCGCGACAAAGTGGAGCGCTCCTACGGGGTGCGAGTGATGGATCTGCTCGACCCCGACGGTCTGCGCGCCAAACTGGAAAAGACGGTCGCGGTTAAAAATGAACTCCTCACCAAAATCTACGGCGAGGAGCCGTTGGAAGTAGATGGTATGGTCGACACCTTCATCGCTTTCGGAGAACGGCTCAAACCGCTTGTCGCCGACACCTCCCTGCTGCTCAACCAGGCAATCGACTCCGGTAAGCAGATTCTCTTCGAGGGAGCGCAGGGCGCCCTGCTCGATATCGATCACGGCACCTATCCGTTCGTCACCTCCTCCAATACCACGGCCGGAGGTGCCTGCACCGGCACCGGCATCGGGCCGACGCGCATCGACGAAGTGATAGGAGTCACCAAGGCTTATACCACGCGGGTGGGGAACGGGCCGTTTCCCACCGAGCTGGAAGGAGCAGAGGGGGATCACATCCGCGAACTGGGCAAGGAGTACGGCGCGACTACCGGACGCCCCCGCCGCTGCGGCTGGTTCGACGCGTTGATCGTGCGGCTGTCGAGCCGGATCAACGGCCTGACGAGTCTGGCGTTGACCCGACTCGACATACTGGACACGGTGGAGCGGCTCAAGCTGTGCGTCGGCTATCGCTGTGGTGACCAGGTGCTCGAGGAATTCCCGGGCAACCCGGAGGTGCTGGCCCGCTGCGAGCCCATCTTCGAGGAAGTCGAGGGCTGGTGCGCTCCGACCACCCAGGCGCGGAGCTACGCCGATCTTCCCGTCAAGGCGCGCGAGTACGTGGAGCGCATCTCCGAACTGAGCCGGACACCGGTATCCCTGATTTCGGTGGGGCCGGAGCGGGCATCGACAATAACCATAGACTGAGAGAGATGGCAAAGGCGGAATGTATCGACATTCCGCCTTTGTTTTGCCTTATAAAAAGACAATTTTATCTTATTTTCTTTCGCGCGATAGAGACACGGCCATGCAAGCAGTAAGATTGAGCGCACAGAAACGAAAGACGCCCTGCCGGTTTCAGAAATCTCGCGGCCGGCGGCCCGCCATCAACCAGGCGCGAATTTCCAGCAGAAACTGCTGGACCGCCTCGGTCTGATAGTCCTGATAGGTCCACTGTAAAGGGGCGTAGCGGCCCTTTTGATAGAGCAGGGTGATTTCGGCGTACAGGCTGGGGGCAATGCAGATGCGGTGGCCGCTGTACTTGGTCGTGGCCAGCACCAGGCTCTCTATCGAAACCAGACCGGGATCGATGTTGACTCGCCGCAGGATCCGCTCTCCCTCCTCCCTCCCCAGCTCCTTTTCCAACTCCATGGTCCAGCGTTTTATCCGGGGCAGTTCGGCCGGGTCGACGCGCTCGCTAAAGCAGAGCAGCTGTTTGCTCAGCTCTGCCCCCATCTCCGCTTCGTAATAAGAAGTGAAAGCGAAGGGGTAGACTGGGCTCTGGCAATACAGGGGGCCCAGTTGTTCGACCAGGGCATCCCGGGCATGCACCAGATTGGTTTCCGCATCTGCCATAACGGCACAAACGAGGGCGACCGGTTCCGCAGGCAGCAGGTCGACGGGCATGGCGAAGACTCCTCGACAGGGGGGTTCGTGAGAACGCGATCTCGAAACGTTCGGATACTCCCCATGAATTCTAAGGGAAGGCGGCCAGAACGGGCAAATCTTGACAGGGGGCGTGGAGAATCCTACTCTATCGATCTACTTGCGGAAAGGAGCCCTCCCATGCGCATGGAAGATCTGGACACCCCTGCCCTGATCCTGTATCTGGATGGCCTGGAAGACAATCTGAATCGCTACCAGCGATACTTCGACGAACACAGTATAGGCCTCCGCCCTCACGTCAAGACGCACAAATGTCTGGCCATCGCCCATATGCAGATGCAAAAAGGAGCGATGGGTATCACCTGTCAGAAACTGGGCGAAGTCGAGGTAATGGTCGCCGGCGGGATCACCGGAGATGTGCTGGTCCCCTACAACATCGTCGGTCGCCAGAAACTGGAACGGCTGGCGGCATTGGCGCGTCAGGTGAAAATGAATGTGGCCGCCGATTCGGAGTACACCGTCCGCGGTCTGGCCGAAACGGCGCAGAGGGAAGATGTGGAGATCGGCGTCGTGGTCGAACTGGGGGGAGGACGGACCGGAGTGACATCGCCGCAGGCGGCGGTCGATCTGGGAAAGCGGATCGACGCAGCAGCCGGTCTGGAATTTCGCGGTTTGATGGTCATGCCGTCCCCGCCGGAAGCGCGGGCCAAAATTCGCGAAACCCTGGATCTGTTCGACCGGGCGGGACTGCCTCATCCGATCGTCAGCGGCGGCAGCACACCCACGGCGCTGCTGGCGCACGAAATTCCCGAATTGACCGAATACCGAGCGGGCGAATATTGCGTCGGGGGAGCTGCACACCTTCTTCGGGGCACGCACACCGTGGAACAGTGCGCATTGCGAGTGCTGACGACCGTGGTCAGCAGGCCGATGCCCGAACGCGCCATTCTCGACGCGGGAAGCAAGGCGCTGAGTGCTTCTACGATGCAAATCGACGCGGGAAGCTCCATGGGTTACATCGTCGAATACCCGGAAGCACACCTCAGCGGCGCCTCAGAAGAGCACGGCCACGTCGACGTCTCGGCCTGCGCCTCCCGACCGCAGATCGGCAAGCGAGTGCAGGTGCTGCCGGTGCACCCCTGCCCGTGCGTGAACGAGTTTGACGAGATCGCGGTGGTGCAAGAGGGCCGGGTAGAGGCAGTCTGGCCGGTGCATGCCCGTGGGCGGAGCCGCTGAACGGATCGACCGCAACGGATGGTATATACCAGGAGAGAATCGATGAAAGAACTGGATACCAAAGATGTTAAAAAGAAGATCCGCACCCTGCTCTTCCACATAGGAGCGCTGCAGGGCAGTTATCCGCAGGTTCTGGAGGACCAGGAATACGCTCACGCACACCTGCTGGTGCTGCGCAAGGTGTTGCCCTATATGATGCACGTCCTGCGCTTTTCCGCCGAGATGATACCGCTGATAGAAAAGGTCATAGGCGTGGCCGGCCAGGGGAGCGCAAAGTTGGGCGATGTCTCTAAAAACCTGCGCAACATCGACAGCACGGCCGAGAATGCGGTACAGCAGATCCTGGGTGGTCTGGAGCAGGTCGAAGACCAGCTACGCAAGGCGCAGGAGGCCGCCGGCACGGGAGACGATGTAGGGACTGCAGTCGAATCGGCCAGCACACAGCTGATGGATGTCTTCAGCGCCCTTCAATTTCAGGATATCACCTCGCAGAAGATCGAGGCGACCCACGCGCTGCTCGCGCAGCTCGAAGAGGGTTTGAATTCCCTGGTAAGCCAGCTGGGCATGCCGCTTGAAGGAGCGGAGATCGAGGTGCATGAGGGCACGTTCGACGCCAACGCCGAATTCGACCTGGAAAAGGCGGCAGAGAGGCAGAAGACGGTCGACGAACTGGTCGAAAATGCACGGGATGTAACCGAAGAGGCGGAGGAAGAAGACGAACCGATAGGCGAGGAAGAAGCGGTCAGCCAGGACGACATCGATGCTCTGATCGATGGGGGAGACAAGTAAGCGGAACTGTTTTCAGACGACCGGCATGGCGGCGCCCCATTCCCGAACCGGTTTATCGGATATCGACAGATGTTCCGGGGAATCCGGTCTTTCAGGCGACCGGCATGGCGCGCCCCATTCCCGGATAATCTCGGTTGTCACGGGGTACTCTGAACATGGCCGGTCTTTCAGGCGACCAGCATGGCGGCGCCGAAGACCCCTGCGCTGTCGCCCAGCTGGTGCTTTACTATCCGAGTTTCGAGCCGGTCGTTGAAGATGTGGCGGGCAATCTCTTCCAAACCGGCCGCATAGAGCAGCTCAATATTGCTGACACCCCCTCCCAGGACGACGGCATGGGGATCGAGGATGTTGATGACGCTGGCCAGCGCCCGGCCGAAATAAGCCAGCAACCGCTCCACGGTCGCCCCGGCGCCGGCGTCCGTCTCTCGCCGTTCGACGATCTCCTGTAGCGCGCGCTTTTCGCCGGTCAGAGATTCGTAGTATCGCTCCAGCGCCGGCCCCGACAGAAAGGTCTCGACGCAGCCGCAGCGGCCGCAATAGCAGGGAGGGCCGGCCGGATCGAGAACGTTGTGTCCCCATTCGCCGGCGATCCCCTGGCCCCCGTACAGCACTTTTCCGTCGATCACCACTCCACCACCCACCCCGGTCCCCAGGATGACGCCGAAGACCGTCTCGGCCGACCTGCCCGCACCTAGGCGTGCCTCGGCCAGGGCGAAGCAGTTGGCGTCATTGGCCAGGACTACCGTCACGCCGAGTCGCTCCTCCAGATCCCGTTTCAAAGGACGTCCGTTGTAGCACATCGTGCTGCTGTTCTTGAGGTTCTGGGTGCGGGGATCGAGGACGCCCGGCGTGCCGAAGCCGATGCACTCCGGTCGCGTGCCCGTCTCCTCGCCCATCTGCTCGACCAGCCCGTGGATGCGCGCGAGGATGTGCTCGTAGCCGCCGTCCGCCTCGGTGGGAATGCGGATGCGACACAGGGGATCCGGTTCGGAAGCGGATGTGAGGACAGTTCCTTCTATCTTGGTGCCACCCAGGTCGATGCCCCAGTACCGGTCGTTCATCTATGCTTTCCTCGCCGCGAAGATTTGTCCATCGAAGCCAAAAAGCGTATGATACCGCTTTGCCTTGAGAAGCTCCCGCAGAGACTTTCCGAAAAAAGTCACCGACATCGGGATCTGCGCATATTCGTTGGGTATAAAAAAATAGGGTATGGAGGCAAAGCCGCACAGAAGCCGGCTTCGGAAAGGGAAAGAAAAGACAGATGGAAACGTTCGCAAGAACCGATACAGCCTGGATTTTGCCGCTTTTGAAAGGGGAGCTGAATACAGAAGAGGTCGCCACCCGGTTCGGGATCTCCCGTCTCGAAATGGAGGAGCGGCAGCGGCTCTTCCTGGAGAGCAAGTTGCCCCGTATCGAGGGAGCGGTAGTGGTGCACAATAGAGGTGAAGCGCGCATCCGGCGAGATCGCTGGGGGGTGGCACACGTCGAGGCGAAGCGGCTGGAAGACGGCTATTTTGCCCTCGGTTACGCCATGGGGCAGGACCGACTGTGGCAGCTGGACTATCTGCGCCGGCGGGTCCGCGGACGGCTGGCCGAACTATTCGGGCGATCTCGCCTGGAATCGGATCGACTGATGCGGACACTCGGCCTGGGAGCGGCAGCCGAGAAAGCGGTGGAACATCTGGCACCGGAAGAAACGGCCGTTCTGCGGGCTCTGGCCGACGGCATCAACACCGCCGGAGAGGAGGCGCGCGACCATCTTCCGCTGGAGTTCGAGCTGCTGGAATACGAACCGGAATCCTGGCAGATCTCCGATTCTATAGCGCTGTGGAAGTGGCGCTGGTGGATGCTGACCGGGCGACTCGACCTGATCGCCCTGGAGGAAGCGTGTAAACGGCACCTGCCGGAGGAGCTGCGCCAGGCATTTCTGCAGGTGGAGGCGGGCGAAGAGACGATCGTGCCCGGATCCGAGCCGGCGGGAGCCACCGGTCACGACGTCGGCGAAGGGAGCAACAACTGGGTGGTGGGCGGCAGTCGGACGCCCGGACACCTTCCCATCCTGGCCACCGACCCGCACAACGCCATCGACTACCCGAGTCAGTGGTACGAAGCACAGTTGACCGTGCCCGGTATCGATGCCATCGGCGCCTTCTACCTGGGCACGCCGGGCATCTACCTGGGCCACACGCGACACACCTCCTGGGGAGTGACCAACCACACCGCATCCGGCCGGGATCTGTATCTCGAAACGATAGATGAAGAAAGAGAAGCGTATCTTGACGAAGGGGTGTGGACACCGCTTGAAGTGGAACAGCAGGAAATCCAGGTCAGGGGGGAAGAGGTCGCCTATCTGGAGATTCGCTGCACCGCGCGCGGTCCCATCGTCAACGACTTCGTCACGTCGGTAGCGGCAGAGGGAGACCGACCGCTCTCTCTGCGCTGGGCCGGTAGTCAACCGGCCACCGGCTTTGCATCGATGCTAAAACTGATGCGCTCCACCTCGCTGGACGACATCCGGGAGGCGCTGCGCCGCTGGCCCTTCCCCAACCTCAACTTCGTCTTCGCCGATTCGAACGGGCGTATCGGTTACCACGCCGTTGGAACCGTTCCCCGGAGACTCCCCTTCCAGAGCGGTTTCCGCCCGGCGGATGAGTCCGAACACCGATGGGAGGGTGTCTGGGATTTTGATGAATTACCACAACTGATCGACCCCGAGCGCGACTGGGTGGCCACCGCCAACAATCCACCCTGGCGGGGGGCCGGCCCGTACATCTCCCTGGGCAACTGGTCGGATGGCTATCGCTTTCGGCGCATCCGGGAGCGAATCGAGGGGCAGGAGAAGCTCGACATGGCCGCAGTGGCGGCGATCCAGGCGGATGTGCAGCACGTCCGAGGTCGGGAACTGGGCGGAGTGCTGGCAGCCGCTATGCACCAGAGCAGTCTTCCCAAAGTTCGGGAATTGGCCGACCTGATGGAGGCCTGGGATGGTTCGTACGGAGTGCTGGATATCGGTCCCACGCTCTTCGAGGCGTTCTGGGACCGATGGCTGAAACGCGTCGCCGCCGTCCGTTTTCCCGAGCACCTAGTGAACCTGGCCTCTTCCCGTGCCGGAGGTGTGGCGCGTCGCCTGCTGCTCGGGGAGGCTATCCCCTGGTTCCCGGCGACAGCCGATGTGAGTGGTGAAATAGAAGATGTTCTGCATCAGGTCGCCGACTGGCTGTACGGCGAACTGGGTGAGGATACCGAACAGTGGCGCTGGGGCCATTTGCACCAGGTCCGCTTCCCGCACCCTCTCGGTGCGCAGAGTCCGGCACTGGAGGCGCTACTGTCCCCCGGCCCGTTCCCCACCTCCGGAGGTACCGGCACCGTGCGGGCAGCCGGCATCTCTACGGCCGAACCGTTCCGCATGACCGCCTGTTCGACCTACCGCATGGTCGTCGATATGGCCAGCCCCGAGCACGCCTGGTCGACGACGACCGGGGGCAGTTCCGGTCATCCGGGCAGCCGCCACTACGCCGATCAGGTCGCTCTGTGGCTGGAGGATCGCTACCATCCGCTGCGCATGGAAATAGAGGTAGCGGATATCGAGGGAACCCTGGAGTTACGGCCCGCCTGACTGTTGTAGCGAATAGTTTTCAGATATGTCGAAACTGTTTTGGAATCGACATCGGCACATCTTTCTACTGATCCGATATATCAATGGTTCGGTCGTTTTTAAGCGGCAATTTTACCGCATTCCCTTAGGCTTTGATACTCCGGTCGTTTTTTTATGGACTTAGCGTCCAGATCGAAGATGGAAATAATTCGCTCGAGGAAATATTG
>Ga0233430_1002590_pt1 | contig 20382 bp, 19 predicted proteins | sample SI_118_April2016_2_FD_179883 | JGI IMG/M metagenome (GOLD analysis project Ga0233430, IMG submission 179883) | Seawater microbial communities from Saanich Inlet, British Columbia, Canada - SI_118_April2016_150_MG | ecosystem: Environmental > Aquatic > Marine > Inlet | place: Canada: British... | reverse complement strand
TTCGATACCAGGCGCGTTCTTAAAGATTTCAATTCCAACACCGGAAAGGGGATCACTGACGAGTATTTTCATGAAAGTTCTCCTTTATTAATGAAAAATTAATAAAAAAATGCTGAGCCGAAAGTATAGAGATATTAAAAACTGTGGGTCAATACTGTAAAAATAGGGATATAATGGTGGCTAAAAACCACCAGTTATTTAATTAGTATTCACTAAATCATTTATCGCTAAATTATTAGTCATCAAATTATTAGCCTGATAAGGAGAGCAGATAGGTATGCAGGTTTATATTTTTGTTTTTCAGACCCAGTTTTGTCCTTATCTTATATCGGTGAGAGGTGATCGTATTTAAGGAGACATTAAGGATCTGCGCGATTTCCTTGTTCACTGCACCATCCTTAACAAGGCCGGCCACTTTGATCTCCATTGGCGTAAGATTCAAGTATTTGGAGGACAGTTTTCCAATCAAAGGCGATGTGACCTGGTTGAGATTTATTTGGAGCCGGTCTAATAGTATCTGCTGGTCATTGTTTAAACCTGACTCTTCAAGCTGTTTAAGAAATGGCAGTATGGATTGTTTGATATTGGTTAGAAAATTTTCTTTATTAATGGTTTCTTTTTGTTCCATCTGTTTTAAAACAACCCTTAAAGCGATATTTGCTTCCTCAAGTCTTTGATTGGTTTTTTTTAAGTTGTCCGTGCGTTCCCGGACAAGCTGTTCAAGGTGGATCTTATGGCTTTGAAGTTCATCCTGAAGACGTTTACGCTTGAAAAATTCCGGGATATCGATTTTATTATAATGTTCATGTTTAATATATGCTTTTTTGCTATACTCACTGATAAAATTCTTGATTTTGGAAGGATGAGCCATTATAAACCGGCAGTGTCGGTCCCCTTTTGCCTGGCATTCAACTTCAGCAGTTACAAGGGAAATTCCAAAACTTTCCTCACACCAGCCCGATGAATATCCTGCATTCATAACGCATACAGGAAATTGTGCTTTTTCCCCTTTTTCCATCCAGGCCTGGGCTTCAAATGAATACGGGTGATCATAAATTAAATAATAATTCTCATCCGGCGTTGGTTTGGACATGGGGTGTATTTTTACCGATGCCCATCCAGCATAAGCAAAATGGATGGGTCCTGCTGAAAGTTTTTCAATGGGATCTGTGACTTTCATTTTTTCAAAAAAACTTTTTGCATCTGCTTTCCCTATTGAATGGGCAATATCAAAAAGAAAATTAAATGAAAGTGTTCTTGCCTCTTTTTCACCCCGGTCTTTGTAAAGAAGTGCCATCATGTCAAAAAATTCTATTGACATGGAGGCTGCTCTGACAAGGATGTACCTCTCTCCGGAAAATTTAATGGACCCTTTTTGCGGATCATGCTGACTACTGGAAAAATAGTTTTTTACATAATTTTGAGCGGTTAGAAAAACCTGATAAAAATTATCAGGCACACTTACCGTATTCAAGAGGGGATCTAAAGGACGGGTCATCTTAATCGTGTCAAACCGGATTGGTTTTCATGAATTTTTCAGGATGGGTCATAAAATTTTTATAGATTTTATAATATTGTGTGTCCTCATACTGAATAGGTTGGATAATAGATGCGTCAAAACTGTAAATCAGGGCGTCCGGGCATGCCATCAAAAAGGGAGAATGGGTGGCAATAATAAACTGGGCATGGCCCTGTTTGCTGATTTTGATCAAAAGATTTAAAAGTTCAATTAATGATGCAGGGGATAATGCTGTCTCGGGTTCATCCAGAAAGTACAGACCTTTGATATTATATCTTGATTTAAAATATGACATGAGCGACTGGCCGTGGGATTGGGTGATGAGCGATTTTCCTCCAAAATATTTAAGCATTTGGGCATCATTAACAGCCCATTCCTCAAGGTTTTTTGCAAAATGGGAAAAGATCTGGGAGCCGAAAAATGAACCGGGTACAGGACCATTTTCCCATTGGGTGGAAATGGTTTTGTACATATCTTCTTCATAGGGATTTTTTTCACATCTTAAATTGAATTCACTCTGCCAGATGTGAATCCCGCATCTATTTGCTATGGCTTTGAGCAAAGTTGATTTGCCAGTACCGTTTTCACCAATAAAAAGCGTGATTGGATTGTTAAATCCGATCTTTTCCGTGTTTTGGAAAATTTTCAGATTAAAGGGATAAAAATTTAAAACAGGAAACTTTTCCGAATGGATGTTTACCTGCTTTAAATAGATCAATTCTGTCTGCCTTTTCTTTTTTTGGCCTGTTCAATCAAATCAAATAAAGAAGACATTTTTGGCTTTCCCTTTTCTAAAAAAGCTTTTTGAAACTCTTCTTGAGTTAATTTGTCCTTAAGATAAGCATGTACCTCAAAGGTGGTGTACCAGCAGTCAAGGGTTTTAAAACATGGCGCCCCGTTGTTTTCATGCCGGCAATAGGAAAAATTAATCTGATGTCCAAGTCTTGGGCACCTGATACAAACATCATCTTTTGGGGGGTCTGCAGCAAGTGCCGCAGTATTTTGATTCTTGAGTGTTGTCATTTTATTCCTGGGTTTTAAATTGGCCTGCAACAATTTGTCAATATGTAAAAAATTGTTGCAGGCCTTAAATAATCTGTTTATGTTGCTTGGTTTGGTTTGGGTAAGGGTTCAATATCTTTGAGTGCATTGTCAATCTGTTCCTGGGGAAGTTCATGATCAGATAGATTCCCCCTAAGATAAGATTCATATGCAGCAAGATCCACAAGACCGTGACCGCTCCAGTTAAACAAAATGGTTTTTTCCTTGCCTTCTTCTTTGGCTTTAAGTGCTTCCCTGATAGTTATTGCAACTGCATGGTTGCATTCAGGTGCACTGATAAACCCTTCGGATCTGGCAAAGGTGAAACCTGCTTTAAAAGTTTCCATCTGTTGGACGGATTCGGCCCTGATAATGCCGTCCAGCACAAGCTGGCTGACAATAGGTGCCATGCCGTGGTATCGCAAACCTCCTGCATGTATCGGAGCCGGCACAAAATTATGACCCAGTGTGTGCATTGGCAGCAATGGCGTCATCTGCACAGTGTCTCCGAAGTCATAGGCAAAGGGACCTCTTGTCAGGGTGGGGCAGGAACTGGGTTCCACTGCAATTATGTCAATATCTTTTCCGTTTATTTTATCCTGTGCAAAAGGAAAGGAAAGTCCAGCAAAATTACTTCCCCCGCCGGCACTGCCGATAATTACATCTGGATAGTCTCCAGTCATTTCCATTTGCTTTTTGGCTTCAAGGCCGATAATGCTTTGATGGATCATGACATGATTGAGCACACTGCCCAGGGCATATTTGGTGTCATCCCTGGAGACAGCTTCTTCAACTGCCTCGCTGATAGCCATGCCAAGGCTTCCCGGACAATCAGGATCTTTTTCAAGAATGCTGCGGCCGGCATTTGTTTCATTACTGGGGCTTGCTGTACAATTGGCACCCCAGGTTTCCATCATCAGGCGGCGATAGGGTTTTTGATTGTAAGAAATTTTAACCATGAACACTTTGCACTCAATTCCGAAAAAAGAACAGCACATGGAAAGGGCGCTGCCCCACTGGCCTGCACCTGTTTCAGTGGTGATCTTTTTTGTCCCGGCCATCTTGTTATAATAGGCCTGGGCAATGGCAGTGTTTGGTTTGTGACTGCCGGCCGGGCTGACACCCTCGTTTTTAAAATAGATTTTTGCAGGGGTATCAAGGGCTTTTTCAAGATTGTAAGCCCGGTAAAGAGGGGATGGTCTCCATATGGCATATTTGTCAAGAATTTCTTCAGGGATATCAATCCATCTTTGGGTGCTCACTTCCTGTTCAATCAGGTTCATGGGGAAAATCGGGGCAAGATCTTCAGGTCCGCAGGGTTGTCCCGTTCCTGGGTGAAGAGGGGGTTCCATACCATTGGGCAGGTCTGCCATGATGTTATACCATTGTCGCGGCATTTCTTGTTCGGTTAACACATACTTTTTTGTTCTCATAGGCCCTCCTGGTTCGCGGTTAGAATTATGGGGTTAAAACTCGTTGAATATATAAAAGTATATTCATTGAATACACCATGCCGACAAATTGAACAGGTCTGACTCTACCTCAATTTTTTTAAAAGAATAAGCCTGGCAAGTCAAGCATTATATTCCACCCTGATCCACCATCAAGGTACCATCTGCTGCGTTGACTGCGGTCGTTCCTCCCTGCGGAGTATGACTTATACGCCTCACTCGTCACTCCTTGTCGCCTTGCATATAGCACCTTGCTGATGGCCAGGGATAGTGCACAACCCCGTGGCCCAGCCGGCAAATGAAAATTTGATGGTGGATTTGGGTCCAGTGAATAGATCATAAAAAATATTTTATGTCTTTTATTATCTGTTATTTCCAATTGCCTGATTATAAAAGATTATAGAATGTTTCAGACTATTTTGCAGACGAATTTTCAAAAGAAATTGTAACTGGGAAAGTCATATTTCCCCTGGATAAATTAACCTTTTGTAATCATCCATTGTGTCCACATCAATCAGGATGCCGTTGTCCGGGATCGGCACTTTTAATATGGATTCTTTAAATTTATCAAAAAGTGCCCTTGCTCCCCTATCATCTGATAGAGATTTTAAGCTGTGAAACATATGTCTGGCAAGGGTAACCGGGTTACCCCGTCTGTCTTTGTAATACGGAATGATAATCCCTTGGTTGGCGTTTTCAAAGGCAGCAATCAAGGTGTTGATAATAGAGGCCTTAACAAGGGGCTGATCGCCTAAAATAAACATTGCTGCATCACAATCAGGCGAGACATTTTCAAGACCTTTGATAAGGGATGTACTTTGTCCCTTTAAAAAGTCTTTGTTTCTAACGATTTTTATTTTGGAATGTTCCAGTGTTTGACTTATTTTATCTGCGTTATGTCCCAGGACAATTATGATTTCATGCAATGCCGATTCTTTTGCATTTTTGACTACCTGACCCAAAAGTGTGGTGCCTTCAAAGGGCAGCAGTTGTTTTGTTTTCCCCATGCGGGATGCTGATCCTGCAGCAAGTATGACACCGCTGATTTTTTTTTTGGAAAAATTCATAATATATAACTTTTTCACCTTTTGAAGTATTATTTAAGTATTAAACAGCTTTTAATGGGAAATTCATCAATAAGTGATGCAGTAATAATCCTGTTAATGATTTTGTTTGTTTGCAAAAGTTTGGCAATTTTTTGACCGGATTTAATTTTGCCGGGATTGTCAGCTTTGTTTAGAAATACGGAATTTGAAGCGAAATTTGATTTTGACCCGGAGTTTGACCCGCAATTTGACCCAGGATTTGACCTGGTATGGCCCAAAAGCCATGCTTTTTTTATCTCTATTGCAATACCAGTTGCAATAGACTTTTCATCCAGGGTGTTTCCAAGGATAAACCCTGTGTTTTTTGAAAAAAGTTCAGCCCTGTGGACGTGGCCCTCATTAAGCGGTATCCCAACTGCGTCAAGTCCTGTAACAAGAATCAGATGGGTGGTTGATCCGGGGACAACAGGTTCATAAGAAGCCGTGGCTTTAAGGGGCTTTTGCCTTGCCCCGTCGGCCTCTACAATAATCCAGTCAAAAATATCGGCCTGCCACAATTGATCAATGATATCCGGAGCAAATCCGCACAATTTTCCTGATGCTGAATCATGGCGACTTCCTGCAGAAAAATGAGCGTAATCGATAAGACAGGTATTAGATTTTTTTACAAGTTCCCTAAAAGAGTTTTTAATGATGGTAGAAGGGGATTGCAAAGGTTTTGGCATGAAAATTTTGGTTGTTGTTGTTGTTAAAACATTTTTGCCGGAATCAGCAAGTTGTTTTGCTAATTGGAACATGAGACTAGTTTTTCCGCCTGCACCAATTATGCTGATAACCCCTTTGCCGGTCAATTGTAATTTGTCAATTAATTGGGTCTTCATTTTATAAAATCAAATGCTAAAGGTTGTTTATTGAATTTGAAGGAACTATAATGTATTTATCCTTTATACAATTATTTCATAATATTTGTATAATTCAAGTAATAAAAAAAAAGGAGTTATAAACTTGAAAAAAAATTATTTTATCATTTCCATACTGGCGCTAATGTTTCTGGCACTGCCATTGTCTTTATATGCAATGGAATATCAACATAAACTTGAAGTAAAAAATATGGAATTTTCATGGACCATTGAAAATGACCAAATTCATGTGATGCTGAAAGCAAAGACAAGCGGCTGGGTTAGTATCGGTTTTGATCCTGAAAAGGCCATGTTAGGTGCCAATATTATCATTGGTATGGTTAAGGATGGAAAATTTACTATTGAAGACCATTATGGTGTTCGAAAAAGAGGGCATAAAAGTGATAAAGATCTGGATGGGAATAATGATGTCTTAAATCCATCCGGTTTTGAAGAAAATGGTGTAACAACTATTTCTTTCACGTTTCCATTGAATACAGACGATAAATATGACAAACCCATCAACCCTGAAGGGACAAGCCTTGTGATGCTGGCTTATGGTGCCGGGAAAGATTCTTTCAAGACCCGCCATCCATACCGGACAATTTATGAAATCAATTATTCAACCGGTGAATATAAAAAAATAAAATAAGATAGCCGTCACAATTATCTTAATCATATTTCTTTTTATATCGGTTGTCTTAACTAACCCTAATGTTGCAACGTTTGGGTTAAGTTTGGAATTGATTTGGAATGGTATGGAACTGATTTAGAATTGCCATGATGGGTTTGAGCAATAATAATTTTGTTAAAGGTTAGAAAAAAGGATGTCTAATTAATGGTATTTTCATACAGCACCAATGCTTTTGTTAAATATTCCCTTTCCGAGGCAGTCAAGTTAATTGCTCAAACAGGATTTAGGGGGGTTGAGATTATGTGTGACCGACCTCATCTGTATCCCCCTGATGTTGAACCACAGGATCTTGAAAAATTCAAACAATTACTTGAAAAGTTGAAGTTGACTATTACAAATCTCAATTGTTTCACTCTTTTTGCAGTGGGCAATACCTGGCTTCCTTCCTGGATAGAGCCGGATGTTCAAAGAAGGCAGGAAAGAATAGACCATACACTTAACTGCCTGGATCTGGCGCATTCTTTAGGGAGCCCTTGTATTTCCGTGCCACCTGGAGGGCCACCCGTTGAAATGGACAGCAAGTCATCATTAAGTCTTTTCCGGCAGGGGCTTGAAAAAGTGCTTCCAAAAGCCGAAGCGCTTGATGTATCCATTCTGATTGAACCGGAACCCGGTCTTTTAATAGAAAACAGCCGACAGATGGTTTCTTTTATCAAGGAAATTGAATCCCGGCATTTAGGGGTCAATTTTGATGTAGGACATTTTTTCTGTGTGGGTGAGCCGCCGGAAAAAGCCCTTGAAAATCTGTTTGAAAAAATAGGTCATATTCACATTGAAGATATTGCTTCAACAAGAGAGCACAAACACCTTATCCCGGGAATAGGTGCCATAGACTATGACGCATTTTTTAAAAGGCTTGATGAACTTAAATACAAAAAAGATATCTGTCTTGAACTTTACACCTATGCTGAAAGCCCTTGTAAAGCAGGTCTGGAAAGTATTGAAAACTTAAAACCTATCATGGAAAAATATAATTTTCCTATATAATAATTAAGTATAAAATGAATCATTTATCAGACAACAACAGTCAGAATATATTCGAGCTTAAATTTGATCAAATTTATAATTACCCGGTTTGTTTTACCAGTGATGTGTTCAACATCAGCAACAATACCCTTATAAAAACCATTGCAGCAAAAAACCAAACCCAGGCCAAAAAAATATTGGTTTTTATTGATAAAGGGCTAATCAATCAAAATCCCCGGCTTTTGAAAAAAATTGTAAAATATTTTGAACACCATAAGAATCTTTTCTATCTGGCGAAAGATCCTGTGGTGTTTCCAGGTGGTGAATGCGTAAAAAATTCATGGGACCATGTGCATCTGGCAACAAGAATCATGAATGATTCAGCACTTGACAGGCATGGGGTGCTTGTTGCCGTGGGTGGAGGGGCTTTGCTTGATATGGCCGGGTTTGCAGCTGCTATTTTCCACAGGGGAGTTCAGCTGATCCGGATACCCACTACAACGCTGTCTCAGAATGATGCAGGCATTGGTGTTAAAAACGGGATAAACCAATACGGCAAAAAAAACAGTATCGGAACATTTTATCCGCCGAACGTAGTGATCAATGACTTAAGTTTTTTAAAAACCCTGACTTTTGATCACTTTATCGGGGGGGTGGCGGAAGCTTTTAAAATTGCTTTGATACGAGATGATTCTTTTTTCTTATTTCTTGAAAAAAATTGTTCTTTACTCAAACAAAGAGATCAAAAGGCAATACAGGAAACGATTAAAAGGTGTGCCCGGCTTCACCTTGACCATATTGCCAACAGCGGCGACCCATTTGAAACAGGATCTTCAAGACCCCTTGATTATGGTCACTGGTCTGCCCATAAGATTGAAATGTTGTCAGAGTTTTCCATGGGACACGGCCAGGCAGTTTCAATTGGAATCGCCCTGGATTCATATTATGCATGGAGACATTCCTTGATTTGCCGGACCGAACTGGATCGTATTATAACAGCACTTAATAAATGCGGGCTTCCGGTCTGGAGTCCTTATCTTGAGATCATGGATGCAAAAGGCCTGCTTGAGATAGAAAACGGGCTTGAAGAATTCCGGCAACATCTGGGGGGCAGGCTGACGTTTACCATGCCCCATGGAATAGGGCGATCCTGTGAACTCCACAAAATGGACTTTCATATTGTACGGGAAGGGATCTCTTTTCTTAAGAAAGCAAGTTTTGATCTCAATTAAATTTGCGGTCCTTACCTTCAGGGATTTATGGTTTTGAATTTTTCCTTTTGCGCTCCGCATACGGGGCACACCTTGCGGATTTTTTTATCGGCAACATATCCACAGACCTGGCATACGTAATAGGCTTCCACCTTTTTCTTGATTATCTTGTATATGGCACGCTCATATAGTTTGGCATGAAAGCCCTCTACATCCCTGGCCTGGCTGAAAATCCTGGCTGCCTCCATCTCTTTTTCTTCCTCTGCTTCCTTTAGAAACTCAGGATAAGCATTTTCACTAATTGATTTTTCCTGCTCAAAAGAGTTCTCAAGATTGGTTGCAGTGTCCTTCACAAGGATTTCCTTGACAAGGTTTAGCTGTCGGGTGGCATGGACACGTTCTGCTTCAGCAATGGCGTTAAACAATAATGCGATTTGTTCTTCACCTTCCAACGCTGCTTTTTCAGCGTATGCCAGCAGTTTGAAATAAGCCTTTGCTTCACCGATAAATGCATTGAAAATATTTTTCGTTGTTTTTGGTTTCATAAAATCTCTCCTGGATTTTTTTTGAGCAAATTTATTTGTATTATTACTGCACTTCTTAAATGCAGGGTTCAGATTTAAAGCTTGCCAGATAATTGACCAAGGAATTTTTACAAAAATAGTATTTTTGGGACAAAGGATTGTATGAAAATCCAGTGATATCAAAATTTTTTAATCCAGTCCCTAAACAGGTCCGGTTCAGTTCAGCAGGCTTGATCAATGATGAATAGTCATGGGTACCTTTTGGCAGAAGTCCCAGTACATATTCAGCACATACAATGGCCAGCATAAAGGACAAAAGGTTTCGGTTAATGGTTGCAAAAATGATGATACCCCCTGGATTCAGGACATTTTTGCATGCCAGGATTACGGATTCATAGTCTGGTACATGTTCAAGCAGCTCCATGCAGAGAATCACGTCAAAACCTTTTTTTGTGAACCGGGTAATATGTTCAATGTCTGTGTTTATATATTGAATATCAAGATTTGATTTTTTTGCGTGTGACCGGGCAATGGTGATCATATGGTCTGATGCGTCAATACCAGTAGTTACTGCATCCTGCATGGCAATTTGTTCTGTAAGAATCCCGCCTCCGCACCCGACATCAAGCACTCGTTTGCCCTTAAGATGTGTTTTTAGCATGATGTATTCAAGTCTCAAGGGATTGATATCATGAAGGGATTTCATCCTGCCGCTTTCATCCCACCAGTCCGTGGAAAACCCGTTAAATTTTTCAATTTCACTTAAAGAGATATTGGGTTTAATCTGACTCATTGTTAATAAATGTCCATCGGTTTATTTCAGTCTTTTTATTGAATAATTCCTTGAAGTTTTAGCCTGATCGGTTTATCCATGATACATATATAGCACATCTTTTGTTTTTTACTAAAAGATTGGGTTATCTACAATAAAAATCTTAAGGGTTAAAACCATGAAGCTGCACCCACAGGACAGGAAAAAGGCCTGGCTTTACAACTATGATTGATGATTTGTTTTTCTTTTGGGAGATTGACTATTGAAATATGTAATGTTCATTTATGATACTGTGATTCCGGAGAAACTCCAATCTTTTTTTGCTCTTTCACGAACGCATCACGGCGTACTGGATATGATGGCGCCTGTATTTGCAGCCCTGGTTTATCTGGGATATTTTCCTGATCCCGGTATTGTTATTGTGGGTGTTATTACCGTGTTTGCAGGGTATACTGCAGTGTATGCCTTAAATGATATTGCGGGATACAGGGATGATAAAAAAAATATTCGGCCAAGCCATATAAATAAAAATATAAATAAAAATAAAAAAGGTATTGATCTGGATTCGATTCTTATCCGCCATCCCCTTGCCCAGGGAGTGATCACTTTGAAATCAGCGGCTTTATGGGCATGCTTCTGGTCATTTGTGGCTGTGTTGGGAGCATATTTACTAAATCCTTATTGTATCTTGATTTTTATAGGCGGCGCCCTGCTGGAAATAATTTACTGCTATCTTTTGAAAATCAGTTTTCTCAGGGTCATCATCAGCGGGTTTGTAAAAGCGGCAGGCCCTGTTGCCGCTATCTTTGCAGTGGACAAGAATCCTGATGCCCTGTTTTTGTCTTTATTATTTGTTTTCTTCTTCCTATGGGAGGCGGGAGGGCAGAATATTCCCAATGATTATACAGATATGGATGAAGACCAAAAAGTAAATGCAAAAACACTTCCGCTAATGTTTGGCCGTGGCATCACCTGTTTTTTGATCATGGGATTTTTGTCGGCCGCTTTTCTAATCATGACCCTATTGTTCTTTATATCACCCGTTGATTTTGGCTGGTTTTCATATCTGCTTTTTGGGTCAGGCTCTCTTTTCCTTTTGATTCTGCCGGCCCAAAGACTTTTGAAAATCCGCTCAAACCAAGCTGCAATGATTGTTTTTAATAAAGCCAGTTATTACCCGTTTTTTCTTTTATGTGTGGTGTTGATGAATTTGTTTGTATAAAGGGGAAATTAATGAAACGTATTAAAAAAATAATTCCAATCCTAAGTATACTGTTACTGCTTTTTATGGTCAGTCTGCCTGATGCTTTCTTTGCCTCGGAAAGCAAAAAAGATCAGCTGGTCAATTGTGATATTCAGAATCAGCAATGTGTCCAGCCGATTTTAAACGGTAGTATTGGTTTTGATATTCAACCAAAACCTGTCAAAGCAATGAAAGATCTTACATTTGAGGTTACGGTTAAAGATATTAACCTGACTGGGCCACCAATTATTGATCTTAGTATGCCTGGAATGAAAATGGGGAAGAACAAGGTCAAGATGAAGATGACCGCCAAAGGTGTTTATCAGGGAACCGGAATTATTGTTCGTTGCCCCAGCGGAAAAACCATATGGCAGGCGACCATTCATCTGTCCGGAATCGGCAATGCCAACTTTATTTTTAATGTCATCTATTAATGCATATACTTGGTGATACACTTTTCTGGGTTTTTCTGACAACGGGATTTACTGTGGGTTTCGGCCATTGCATAGGCATGTGCGGCCCAATTGTTATTTCCATGTCAATGAATTTAAAAACCGGAAATATAGTCTGGCCAAGTGTTTTGTACCATACTGGGCGGGTAACCACCTATTCATTGCTTGGGGGCATCATGGGCGTGACCGGCTCCTTTACCATGGTGACATCACAGATCGCACTGATTCAAAAAATAGTTCTTATCTTTGCCGGAGTTCTCATTGTTTTCATGGGAGTCTTGATGAGCCCATGGCTGACAAGTTTTTCCTGTTTCAAGACTGGAACAGATGTGCAGAAATTTTTTTCCAAAGCCTTTGCATCGCTTTTAGGGTTAAAACCAACCCTGGCTTACTTTCCTTTAGGGCTGATTTTAGGCCTGTTGCCATGTGGCCCCGTATATACTGTTTTAATTGCATCAGCAAGAGCCGGCATGGAGGCTCCTGATATCCATACAGGCTTTATAAACGGCATGGTTTTAATGCTCGCCTTTGGTATCGGTACCATACCTGCTCTTTTTCTTGTGGGAAGACTGGCAGGAGTAGGCGGAATCAAACAAAGACAGATGATATACAAAGCCGCTTCAATCATCATGATGGGGGTGGGCATCTATTTTGTTATTAAGGGGATTCAGTATTAACCCTAACAAAAACATAGAGCCTTTGACGGTAGGTAGAATCCCCTTAAAAGGCTGCATAAATTGCTGTCAAAGCATTGTCCTATAAGGCGAAGCAAAGAATGGGGTCTGTTGTTTTAGAACCTGAACAGGGCCTGTCCCACAAAATTGTGGGACAGGCAGAGACAATCTTAAGGTTTTTGTCTAAACTATTGAAATAGCAGTTTTTTTTGATGAATAATCAGATTTTGATAACCGACATTCTCTTAAATGGTCAAAAGTAAACCCAAAATGCAGATTTGTTTAAAATAAGGAAAGTGGCTTTTTTATGTGTTTTTGGCTCCCCAAAGTCCAATAAAGAATAGAATAGATTTTGCTTCAGATTTTGGATGCAATTAATAAAAAATTATACAGAGAAGTAGATTACTGCTTTAGTGCCTTTACCTAATTCTGATTCAATTTTAAAATTTCCATTCATATTTTTACATCTTTCAGATAAACCGTACAATCCAAAACCGCAAAAATTATTGACATCAAGTGAAGTTACATCAAACCCAACGCCCTTATCCTCAACTCTTAAAAAAATAGTAGTTTCATTTTTTGACAATTCAAGTTCTGCTTTTTTTACACCGGCGTGTTTTATAATATTGAGGATAAGCTCATTACCTGCTCTGTACAGGGTGATTTTAATTGCTTCAACCAATTGAACCGGGGTGTCAAGGTTGTTTATATACGTTATATCTGCATGATATTTTTCATTAATCTCTTCGATCAAAAACCCTATGGCTGCGTCAATATTGAAATCTTTTAAAACCGGCGGGCTGAGCTGATAAATCGTTGAACGGATACCCCTGACCGTCTGTTCAAGGTACCCTTGAATTTCAGCAATACTTTCCAAACTGATTAAATTGCCTGGTTCCTGAATCATTTTGATTTTTGATATGCTTAGCCCAAGAGTTTGGGCTGCACTATCATGAAGTCCTGTAGCAAGGTTGTTGCGTTCCCTTTCCTCGGTATATATAATGTGGTTATTTAAACTTTTTAACTGTTTTTCGCTCTTTCGAAGCAATTGCTCTGTCAGCTTTCGATCTGTAACATCCAATAAAATACCGTTAACAGATTCAGTCGCCCCTTTTTTATCGACAACTCCTGTTGAAATAGCATGTATCCAGCGCCATTCATTTTTATTCTGGTGGTATGTTCTGTATTCCTCATTGAATTTAAGTGTTTTGAATGCCTGCAGATTTGCTTCAGCTATTCTATCGATATCTTCGGAATGTATGCTTTTGAACCAAGTCTCAAATTTCATTGGTTCTGGAATGCCCAAAATATCTTTAATTGATGGGCTTACAAATTTTACCTTGAGTTGATGAGGATTAGTTTTGTCAGAGACAAGTTTATATACTACAAAATTTGTGGCACTTTCCATTAGAGATCTTAAATGTTTTTCACTTTCTTTCAGCGCGAATTCAGCTTTCTTGCGCTTGTCAATCATATGATTTGCAGAATCTGAAAGAAATGCAAATTCCTCTATCTGAATTTTATCTTTATCAATTTTTACATTACTGACAGCTGATTTTTTAAAAAAGGATGTAAAAATATCAAAATCTTTTTTAATTTTTTTTGAAAAATATACGGTTATTAAAATTATGCAAACAAATAGGAAAAAAATTACCGTTGCAATTTTTAAACTATGGTTTTTCAGGGTGTTATTTAGTTCGATTTTTTTGTTAGAAATGATTGCCTCAATATCATCCATATATACACCTGTTGAAACAACCCATTCCCAATCCGGAATGCTTTTGGCATAAGTAATTTTTTCCGCGGGTCTGCCGGTACTTGGCCTGATGGAGCCTACATAAGTGACATAGCCACCATTTTCATTTTTCGAAACTTTAATCGCTTCCTGAACGGTTTTCACCCCGTTTTTGTCGATAAAATTCCACATGTTTTTACCGATATTTTTTTGTTTATAATGAGCAAGGATCGTTCCATCGAATCTGTTGACAATAATATATTGATTCTTTTTGTATCGAATTCTACCAATTCTATCCAGCAATTTTGATTGTAGTTTTTTTAAATCACCATCATAGTGTAATCTTTCGTGTTGGATGTAATGAATGACTCTGTTTATCTCATTTTTTATGAGGAGTTTCTGAGTTTCTATGTATTCATCTCTGAGGATCTTTACTTCTTTATTGAATCTTTTATACTCATGGGATATCCAGAAAAAACTCAACCCTGTTATACAAAGTGACACTATTAGCATGGTGTTGAATAAAAATACGCTCGATATACTTTTAGTTTTTGTAAGCATATTATTTGCGTTTAAAACTGTTTGTTTTTCATAGTGCTTTTTTCTTTAAGGGGTTATTCATTTTATCATCCCAAGAAACGGCTATCATGTAAATTTTTAATAATATACGTCCAAATAAATTAAAACTATGGTTCAAGAAGCCTGTAGCAATATTCCTAACGCCTGTAAAGTCATTTCAATAAATCAATTTAGGTGAAAATATAATTTATTCTGGGAAGATATGCCAAAATAATATTTATAGGAGAGCAAATTAATTTTGATCTGCTGCTATTCAGCGAAAATGCCAACCTTAGCATTTCCGCTGAATAATATATTGTTGCCGGGAAGTGATATTTCGGATAAAATCAATTATACTCTATTGAATCGTGTTAGTTATTTAAGTGGGTATTGGAGCTGTGGCTACTCTCACAGGTTTTTATCAAAGAAACAAAAAACTATTTCGAGTCGAAAAGGAGGTAACTTATGGTAAAGGAATTTGTATTAACCGCTTTTTGCAAGGATAGGCCCGGCATCGTCGCCGATATTTCTGAGGTAATTTATGAAAACGAATGTAACCTGAAAGATTCTACCATGACAAATCTGGCTGGAGAGTTTGCCATCATCTTGTTGCTTTCTCCACTTTCTGCCGGGAAAGAAACAGATTTAGAAGAAAAGCTTTCCACGGAATGCCGCCGGCTGGAAAGAGAGAAAGGTATCACCGCCTTTATACGGCCTGTAAGCCATCCGGCAAGCAAGCAAAAAGCCGATTGTTATGTTAAAAACCTGTACGTGGAAGGCCTGGATCAGGCCGGGATTGTATACAAAGTGAGTCGTTTTCTTACTGATAATGATATCAACATCACTTCCCTGAGCTCACAAGTAAAATTTTCACCAGAAAGCGGAGCTGCCATTTACTGTTTGTCTATTTCGCTTGAAATTCCCCAAAATGTATCCCGGCAAACAGTGGAGCAAGGGCTTAATCAAATCGAAGATCAGCTGAACGTTGATATCACTGTGGAGTGATTGGGTGCGTTGTCTCGGCTTGAAAGAGATCTAAAGCTTTTATGCAGTTTATTCAAGATAGAGCAGGTGTTGTTCAAAGTATTGGAAAGAATTTCTTTTAATAAAAAACATTTAAAATATTGTTTCCCATATCAGGCAACTCATCATTGCCCTCATCTATAACCTTGTAAATGGTATTCAGTGTTTCAATAATCCCTCTTTTTCGATTAATTGAGCAGATATAAGATGAAATCATGTGCCAGCCCGGTTTATATCTACCGGCTGAATCTTCAACAACAGTGCCGCTGAACTTCAAAGGTCCAGGATCAAGCAAGGCTCCGGGGAAAGTAGCTAAAAACTCTTCTTCAAAACCCTCTATGTCCGGTAAGGTTAGGTGATGAAGTTGCCAATTCCTGATCAATCCACCGTCTTTTTTCATGTGTAATAAATCCTGTATTTTTCCTATACCAGGAAAGCAAACCATTTTATTTTGTTTAATTTTTCCCTTTGAGTGGGGTCAGGCTTGCATAGTTGCGTTTATCGAACAATAAACGCAACTATGCAAGCCTGACCCCACTCATGACCCCACTCAACTGCCTAATTTAAAAATAATGAACACGCCAGGATAGCAAACAGGACACCGGCAACATCTGCGGTTAAGGCAGCCGCAAGGGCATGTCGGATCCTTTTTATCTGAACGGCTCCAAAATATACGGCCATCACATAAAATGTGGTTTCTGTTGATCCCTGCAAGGTGGAAACCAGAAGCCCTGTATAGCTGTCCGGTCCTATAGCCGGATCATTTATAATAGATGCAAGAATTGCATAGGCACCAGACCCGGAAAGCGGCCTCATTAATGCCATGGGCAATGCCTCTGCCGGAAGACCAAAATTTGTTGTAACGCTTGAAATGGCATTGACTATAATCTGCAACGCTCCACTGGCCTTTAGCATACCCACTGCGACAAGTATGGCAACCATATAGGGAATAATTCGCAATGCCACCTGAAATCCTTCTTTAGCCCCTTCAATAAAGACCTCATAAATTTGAACCTTTTTAATTAGGCCAAATCCTAAAAATCCAACCATCAAACTGGGTAAAATCCAGGGCGATACAGAACTGCCAAAAAGTATTGCCACTGGAATCAGGGATGCAAGAATCCCAAGAGCCAGGATAGAAATCCACAAGGGATATCCATTTGATGCATGTTTGAGTGTATCATCTGTTGATGTGCCTTTATCTGCGCTTTCATTATCTTTTATATGACCTGATATTTTTTGTGAAAAAAAATGTTGATAAAGTTTGCAAGCAATAATGGCAACGCTTGTTGAACCGATGGTGGCAAATAGTGTGGTGGGTAAAATAGCAGCCGGATCAATGGAACCTGCTGCAGCCCTCAGGGCAATCACACCCGTGGGCAGAAGTGTAACCGAAGAAGTATTTATAGCCATGAAAAGGGCCATGGCGTTGGTGGCCTCCCCCTTTACCGGATTGAGTCTGTCCAGCTCCTGCATGGCCCGTATGCCAAAAGGAGTGGCTGCATTCCCCAGCCCCAAAGCATTTGCAGCAAGGTTTAAAATCATGGCTCCCATGGCAGGGTGATCCCGTGGTACATCTGGAAAGAGCCTGACCATTAAAGGGCTTATCAATTTTGCCAGAATGCTTAGCATACCGCCGGCTTCAGCCACTTTCATCAACCCAAGGAACAGGGCCATTACCCCCACAAGACCAATGGCAAGCTCAACAGCAGCGCGGGCAGAATCAATCATTGCCTTTGAAAGGATTTCCATGGGCATCTGATCTGCCTGACCCGGAACAAAAATAATCTGCTGCCATCCTGCATAGGCAAAGGCTGAAAAAACAATAATGATAAATATTTTATTCATTTCATCTTTTTTATAAATTTTTTATGCAACGTTAGGGTATACTGCCGGGAAAACAAGATCTCTTTTTCCCCCGGCAGATATTTAATAATTTAATTTAAATGTAATTGTTCAGCCCGTTAAAAAAAAATATCTCCAAAGCCCTGTCTGATGGATATTTGCAGGAGGTTAAGCGTTTAGCATCGAACAAAAATATCCATCAGACAGGGCGGGTTCAAGCGTAAGAGCTGAATAATTACAATTAAATTATTCTGGAATTTCTTCAAAGCTTATGCCAAGCGCCTCAGCAACACCCCTTCCATAGTTTGGGTCGGCTTTTTTACAGTTTTTGATATGGCGTATCTTAATCTGGTTGGGTGCATCACCCATTGCCCGCCCCGTATTCTCAAAAAGAACCTGCTGCTGCTCAGGATTCATCATTCTAAACAGATTCCCAGGTTGAGTGTAATAATCGTCATTATCTTCCCTATGGTTCCAGTGGTCAGCAGCACCTTCAAGGCTTAAAGGCGGCTCACAAAAGTCTGGTTGTTCCTGCCATTCTCTATAACTGTTGGGTTCGTAGCCAAGAGTGCTGCCATGGTTATCATCCACTCGCATGGCTCCGTCGCGATGAAATGCGTGAACAGGGCAACGTGCCTGGTTCACTGGAATTAGGTGATGATTAACACCCAGACGATACCTTTGTGCATCTCCATAAGAAAAGAGCCGTCCCTGTAACATTTTGTCGGGTGAAAAACCAATGCCCGGGACAATGTTGGAAGGATTAAATGCAGCTTGCTCAACTTCAGCAAAATAATTTTCCGGATTCTTATTTAGTTCCAGCACGCCCACATCTATAAGCGGATAGTCTCCATGGGGCCAGACTTTGGTAAGATCAAACGGGTTAAAGGGGAATTTTGAAGCATCTTTTTCAGGTACCACCTGAATTTTCATGTTCCACTTAGGAAAATCACCTTTATCAATGCTCTCCAGAAGATCTCGTTGATGACTTTCCCGATCTTTTCCAACAATTGCTTCGGCTTCTTCATCTGTTAAAATCTTAATCCCTTGCTGGGTCTTGAAATGGAATTTTACCCAGAATCTTTCATTAGCATCATTAATCAAGCTGAAAGTATGACTGCCATAACCGTTCATGTGGCGATAAGAAAAAGGTATTCCTCTCTCACTCATGGTTATTGTCACCTGATGAAGCGATTCTGGTAGAGATGTCCAAAAGTCCCAGTTGTTTTTTGCGCTTCTCATATTGGTTTTAGGATCTCGTTTTACAGCATGGTTAAGATCAGGGAATTTGAGTGGATCTTTTAAGAAAAATACAGGTGTATTGTTTCCCACCAGATCCCAATTGCCTTGTTCAGTATAGAACTTCATTGCAAATCCCCGGATGTCCCTTTCAGCGTCAGCTGCTCCACGCTCTCCCGCCACTGTGGAAAAACGTATAAAAAGATCCGTCTTTTTGCCAATTTTGGAAAAGATGTTAGCTTTAGTAAAATTGGAGATATCATGTGTTACAGTAAAGGTACCAAAAGCACCCGAACCCTTTGCATGCATACGACGCTCGGGTATGACTTCCCGATCAAAATGGGCTAACTTTTCCTGAAACCAGACATCCTGTAGTAATTGTGGGCCTCTTGGTCCGGCCGTCATTACATTCTGATTGTCACAAACAGGAGCACCGACATTGTTGGTTAATTTTTTCTTTTCAGACATAAGAACTCTCCTTTAATATTTAAAAAAAATTTAATGCTGTTTGATAATGTTTATCAGTAACTGTTTATCAGTAAAAATTTATCATTAAAATTTGATCAATAGGACAACCCTGCTATATCGACAACACTATCACATAAATAACGCCTCAAGCGGCAGAGAATTAACCCCTATGGATTAAAATGGCATGTGGATGGGAGTATGGTTTGTTTGCCTCATATCGCTTATTCCCATCATATTGCTTGTTCCTATCTTGGAATCCTAATTCAAAGATTTCAGCAAGCGTTTTAATTAATTCCCGACCGAAAACTCGTGTTTGGATGAAAAGTTGCCCATATGCGAGGCGCAAGAACTTTTGCAACCGGAGTGTACTATAGTACATGAGGATTGCAAAAGTTTGAAGCAACGAAGCAGATGGGTGAGTTTTCGTTCAAACATTAATTAATACTATAATTTTATAGAGGGTGGCAAGACTCATTCTATGAAAACCAGGATTTTTTTCCATAATAGGCGGGGTCAGGCCTGCATAGTTGTGTTTATTGCTCAATAAACGCAACTATGCAGGCCTGACCCCACTCGAATTTGTCGATTCTGAAAGTTGAGTTAATTAATATTATTTATTTTTTGATTCCCTTTTTACAAGCAGCAAGGTATTGAATGTTACTGAAAGACTGCTCAAAAGCATGGCAGTTGCCGCGATGATGGGATTCAACAGACCGCTTGCCGCTATTGGAATACTGATGACATTATAAAAAAGTGCAAATAAAAGGTTTTGTTTTACTTTTCTATTTACTTGTTTTGCAAGTGTTAAAAAATCGAGCAATTGGACGGGGGTCTCCTGCATCAGGGTAATTGCGGCAACACCTTCACCGGGATTAAGACCGGATCGAACGGCTATTGCAATATTTGACTGGGCCATTGCCGGAGCATCATTTATCCCGTCACCCACCATGGCGGTTTTTTTGCCTGATAGTTTAAGTTCTTTGATAAAATCGGCTTTTTCATGGCGGATTGCTCCCCCATGC
>Ga0233430_1002581_pt1 | contig 20424 bp, 16 predicted proteins | sample SI_118_April2016_2_FD_179883 | JGI IMG/M metagenome (GOLD analysis project Ga0233430, IMG submission 179883) | Seawater microbial communities from Saanich Inlet, British Columbia, Canada - SI_118_April2016_150_MG | ecosystem: Environmental > Aquatic > Marine > Inlet | place: Canada: British... | reverse complement strand
GGCTTCCAGTGCAACTTTGAATTTGAATTGACTGCTGTGCTTTTTTCGTCTTTTTGTCACTGAAAAACCTCCACAAGTTTCAGATATTCTATCTTAGCCTGTGGTCTAGTTTTTGGGGGTCATTATACTATTTAGCACCAGATCTGACCTCTACGCAAAAGTGCGTCCCCATTATCCGGCAGCACTGTATTCCTTTTTAGCCTCCCTCTGTGATGAGCAAAAAAACACCTGGGATGTTGCCTGCGGAAGCGGTCAAGCCGCCGTTGATCTGGCAAAATATTTCGCCGAAGTCCACGCTACTGACGTCAGTGAGCAACAGATCACAAACGCGATCCCGAATCCGCGCGTGCGCTATTCCGTCCAACCCGCAGAGAAGACGAATTTTGCCGAGGATCAATTTGATCTGGTTTCTGTCGCTCAAGCCTTACATTGGTTCGACTACGATCTCTTTTGGCAGGAAGTCAAACGTGCCCTGAAGCCAAATGGTTTTTTCGCAGCCTGGGGATATGCATGGTTCTTAGACGAAAAGATCAACGATGTGCTTCAGAAAGATTTTTTCCCTGCAATAGAGCCTTATTGGGCAGAACAAAACCAGATATTATGGAATGGCTATCGCGATGTGCCCTTTCCTTTTGAGAGAGTAGAAACGCCCGAATTTGAGATGAAAATGGACTGGGATCTTGCTCAGTTATTTTCCTATCTACAAACCTGGTCATCTGTGCGACAGTATTTACAGAAAGATGGGGATGAAGAATTTCTGATGCGCACCTATGAGGCACTAAAATCGCTGTGGGGGGATGGTAAAGAAAAGAAATCCATCAAAATGGATTTCACATTGCTCGTTGGAAGAAATAATTTCTAGAGATTGAGATAAGAGATGCTTTCAACATATCCGTGCGGGCTAAAAGCCCTGCCTTAGTACATGGAAGCCCTGCGGGCTGGGTGTTTTTAGCCCCATAGGGGCTTTCATGAGTTGAGGCAGGACTTTAGTCCGCACCGAAAATCGCTAAGCATAATTCAGGTTACGCAAAAAATAGGCTGCAATCCCAAATGCAACGGTCAGGTTAAGCGACTCTTTCCCTCCCTGCATGGGGATATATACAATTTTTTCGCAAATTTTCAAAAGCTCCGGGTCTATGCCCGCGAGTTCATTGCCGATTATCAACACGATCCGCTCGTTAGCTTCTGGGGGCTTTGCATCAAAGAGCGAGACAGCCCCTTCACCACCTTCTACTGCCCAAAGAGAATATCCTTCTTCGATAAGTCCTTTTCCGGCAAGAAGGGCGTTATTGTAATATGCCCAGGGAAGTGATTTCTCTGCGCCCAAAGCCGTTTTCGCCAAACGGGGATTTTCGGGCGTTGCGGTCATGCCGCAGAGATGCAGTTTTTTGATCCCCACACCCACTGCTGTCCTGAAAACGGAGCCGACATTATATAGGCTGCGGATATTATCTAGCAAAACATGCATCTCAAAGGAAGACGATGAAATATCCCCGCGTTCAACATAATGCCGTCCATAAGAAATGCTATCGCCATTAAAAGCAGCCCCGCATTTGGGGCAAGATGAAATAGCTGTTTTTCCTTCCATCACAGGGAAACGAAAACGGCAATTTTGATCAACGCATTCTTGGGTACGAAAAGATAAACTTTCTTTCATAATAGAAAACGGGTAACTACTTAATCTCTCATAAAATGTCACTGCGAGCCGCATTTGCGAAGCAGTCTCCTCGCCTATCTGATGGAGATTGCTTCTGCGGAAAAGCTGCCTCGCAATGACATGCCTGAATAACAACGAAAATAGTATATCAACAAAACACCACGCAAAGCCGTAAGAAGATGCGTGCTCTCCCCATCTATATAATTGAAATAGAAAATCCTTCTAGCGACATGACACTTTTCAAAAATCTTCAAAACTCATCACGAATGGGTACAAATCAGGCGAATTTTTCGAATAAAAACAACTTTTTAAAGGCTTATTCGCGTTATTCGTTTTATTCGAGACATTCGTGATTAAAATGTCATGTGGCTAGAAATCCTTTTTCTTTCATCTCCTTTCTGCAACGCTCCCTTAATCTACCAAGGGAGCGTTTGCGGGTAAGATACGGGGAAATAATCTCAAAGGAAATTTCATGGAACTCAAACATGCTGCCCTCGTTATCGTCGATATCAGTGGATATACACAATTTCTTCGACAACGAAATTTGACCTTGCTGCACGCAGAAGAAATCATCACGCAGCTTTTAGAAGCCGTCATTGATGCTGCGGAATATCCGCTCACGCTGAACAAACTCGAAGGCGATGCCGCTTTTCTCTACGCGCTGATGGAGGATGATCACGAAAAAGTTGCCAAAGATATTTTGAAGCAGGTTCAGGCTTTCTTCCCTGCCTTTGAGCAAAGAGCTGCTGAATTGGATCAGGATACTGCTTATTGCAATTGCGATGCCTGTTCTCAAATAAGCCATCTCAAACTAAAAGCCTTCGTACATCATGGCGAAATTGTGATTAAGCAGATCCGTCAATTTGAAGAACTTGCTGGTGAAGAAGTTATTCTTATTCATCGTCTCTTGAAAAATAGTGTCGAAGCAGACGAATATATTTTGATGAGCAGTGCATTTGCGAAATTAGCGGGGGATATTCCCAAGTTCAAAAAAGAGAAACGCACCGAAAAATATGGCGACGACCCCGCTGTGGAAGTGGAAGTTTTCTACCCCGCGCCTAAAATCCCGCCTTTGGTGCTTCACGATTATACGCCCCAAAAAGCGAATATGTTCGGCGCGCAGATCAAACGGCTCTTTTCGCATAGCTTTGGGAAGAACGAAAACTTCGAGCACATCCCTAATGAAAAGGTGGGCTTTTTCGCTTATTTTAAAGAGATGATGGGCTAAAAAGTAGAGTGTTGCACGCAAGTATTATCCTGGGAGAAAATTCATCATCATGTTTTTAACACGAATGTCACGAATTGACGAATAACACGAATAAAAGCTAAAAAATATTTGCATTATTCGCTCATTCGCGCAAATTCTCGTTGAGATTCTATATTAATTCTATAGAGGAGAAAGGGCTACTTCACCTGCCAAACGTGGATGACCGATTTAGACTCATCCGCCAAGCGTTCGATGACATAGAGCCTGCCGTTTCCACGATCAAAGGCGATTGCGCCAAGAATATCGCGTTTATAGTTGTAGAAATCTAGTTCGGGGGCGAAGAGATATTTGGTTAAGTCTAGCGTGGCATAGGGTTGGGGCTGCCAGCTTTCAATTTCACCATTTGCGACAGCAACAAGTTGAGCGGGGTCATAAAAGATGATCTGGGGCTGATAACTTTCAGCCCAAAAGCCACGATCATCGTAGGGGAAGTCGGGCACATCGGGGCAGGAATTATCGTCCACGCAATTATAGTTCCAGACAACGCCGTTTGAAAAGCCATACCACTCGTTTCCCAACGCTTTTGTTCCGGCAAAGATGACCGCCGCGTTCTCGCTAGCCGTCAGCCACGCGCCGCCCCACCAGTGGTCGGCGTCATGATAATCGGTCACTGCCATGCTTTCATCACTGACGATGTCGGGCAGCCTAGCTTCTTGTGTGCCATAGAGCAAAAGGGGTGCAATATCTGTCAACGCACGATTCTCAACAACCGCTGGGTTATAGGCGAAAAGCCCGGGTCCGCGTCCACTCCAGAGACCTTCGCGAGCGCGCCCACTTGCCAAAGAACGCCCGCCCAAAGCCGCCGCCCATTCTGGCGGGATTTCAAAGAGATAGTCGTTGGTGATGTAATTCGTATAACGCCCAAAGATATATGCGCCTTCAGTATCGGTCAAATTCGTAGATGCGCTGCCATGAGAAGGTTCAAAATCCTGGATATGCTGCCCAAAGGTGAAGTAGAGGCGGTCCTTATGATAGGCGATTCCTGCGCGGGGGATGGTCATCGCTTCGGGGGAGAAGATGCCGCCAGAAATATCGGTAAAAGGTTGCAGGGTTGTGGCGGTGTTTAGTTCATCAAGATTGTTGGAGATGATCGGCTCCGGAATAGAAATCTCGGAGACTTGGAGATGCTGATCGTGTCCAAATCCGAAGAGTGAGCCGACGAAATCACCCGTGTTTTGGGTTTGGTCGGTGGCTGGACGGTGGGTCAGCCCGTGCCCGCTATACTCCCAATTTGAGCCGCCCGAAGCATCGGGGAGGCGAAATGCGCCGAGGTAGGTCAGGTCTTCGGGGTGGATGACACTACCCGAGGGTGGGATCGAAGGGGAATTTGTTTCGGGTTGGGCAGGTGTTTCTGGTGCGGTATCAGGCTCAGGGAAAGGGCGTTCCGGCGGAGGCTTTTGTCCGAGTGTGCAGGCAAAAATTGCCAGCGTGGCGACTATCCAGATTATTGAGAGTTTTGTTTTCATCGTGTTTTCTCCGCCCCCCTGCCCATTCGGGCATCCCCCCAAATGCTTCGCATTTAGGGGGAAGAAGGCTTATCGCCCCATCCGAATGAAGCTGTTCAGGTCGATGTGGTCACCGTTCAGGCCGAAGGGGATCGGGACGGTGAAGTATTCGAGGTCATCTATATTGATCTGAATGCCGCCTTGTTCTTCAAAAACGACATCATTGGCATTTCTTGCATCGCAATCCATAACAAGACCGCCAACGGTGAGGGTGTCGCCGTCTTCAAAAGGAATGTGTAGCGAGGAGTTGAAGGGCGCGTGGAAGTCGTTGCTCCGGCAGCCATTGCCAAGACAACTGGCTTGTGCTCTGTCTATCCAGTCAAAAATATCGCGATTGATGGAGTATGTGCCACTTTGTAGTTCAAGCCCTTCGCAGGTTCCCCAAAATGTTGAGCCGGGACCAAAATAGCACCAGCAAGCATCAAATTGCATCATCTCTACGGTTGTTCCATTGGAAACCCAGAAGTTGCCATAAATGGGACCCGGCCGATGCAGACCTTGCTCATCGGCGGGCGGGTTGTGTACATTGAGCGTAGTAAAGGTGACACTGGCTATATAGGTGCAGGGGTCGGCGGGCCAGTATTCCACATTGCTCGTTGGTGTATGAACACCTTCTCCGTAAGCGTAGATTTCAAAGTAGAAAGTTTCGCCACAGGCAGGCATATAATCTTCAGCATTGAGGGAGCGCATTGTGGCATCTTCCAGATAAACCATCCAAATGGTGTCGTTTCCTTCGGCAAAGATGCGCAGGATGAAGCCATTGATCAGGCTTTCATCACCGTTCCAACGCCAACCCAAGCGATAGGGACCTTCACCGCGGGGGCCCATTGTGATCGGTGCGAGGAGTGGCGCGGGGAAGGCACTCTCATCACAGGAGGGTGTACAAATCCTATAGCTTACACTGAAATCTGCTGCCAAACGAAATTCTCGCCCATCCCATTCTCCGGGTGGGTGCAGGGCTGAAACTTCGCCCAATGGTATCGGTGCTTCACCAGCGCGGGAACCCTGGCACTCCATAGATAAGTTCAGGGGAAGATTTTCTTCGTGTAATATTCGCACGCTGTTTTCTCCACTAAATTCTTCGGCGATATTCCAATATCGGTCTCCTAAAGGTTCAAAGTCGTAGCGGCGTGGGTCTTCTTCGCCAAGACGGACATAGCACCACATATTCTCAAAATCATCATTTACCTGAAATTCGTATGCTTCGATCTCTATAGGAATTGGTATGCCGGGATCAAAGGGAACGGGATCGCTGCTGCCTTCCGGTTCATCGTCATCGTCAACACTAGGGGGATCGTCACCCGGGCGTGATTCGGGCAATTCATCTCCCCCGCTGGGGGCGGGATCTGGAGGCAAAGCGCTATCAGTTTCGGGGCAACCATCTGCGCCTGCGCCGGGTTCGGCGGGACAAATATCTGCGCCATCGGCTACGCCATCACCGTCTGCGTCTGGGCATCCATCTGCTAAAGGAGAGCCGACTTCGTCTGGGCAGGCATCTGCGTGGTCGAGCATTCCGTCGCCATCGCGGTCGCTTTCGCTGGGGGTTGGGCAACCATCTGGCGGTAATCCGGCTTCGTCGGGACAAGCGTCGGTTGCGTCAGTGATCCCGTCAAAATCACGGTCTGGGCATCCATTTGCTGCTTCGCTGCCGGGCTGGTCAGGACAGGCATCCGCTTCGTCGGCGATGCCATCCAGATCTCGATCCGGTAATGCCATTGCGCCCACTGTGATCGAAGCCTGTGAAGATTGGTTGCGGCTGTTAAAGGCGCGCACGATCAGGGAATGTGTGCCCTCTGGCGGATACCAGGTGGAGAGCAAGGGGAAGGGGTTGATTCCGCCTGGAACATTGCTCTCCTGTACGTCAATGAGTACACCGTCTACCCAAAGTTCTATACGCGTAATTTTATGATCATCACGCGCCAATGCGCTTACCTGAATGGGCTGGTTGACGGCTAAAATTTCACCATTTTGCGGTGTACGAATGGAAATAATCGATTGTCCCGATGCGCTAGTGGTGTTGTAGAAAAGCCCGCCCAAAATCAACGCGCCCAGAATTAGAGCGAGAAGAAAGAAACAGCCGATCAAAAGTGGTGTTTTGGATTTTTTATTTGAGCGCGAGATCAGCGTTGCAGCCTGAGAAGAATTTCTGTTCATCGTAACCTCCCACCCCTAATTTAACGAAACTGAGAACGAAGAAGGTGCCGACCAAGCGCTGTAATTGCCAGCACCATCTTGGGCGCGCACCATCCAGCGGTAGCGTCCACCGCAGTCTACAGGTACGTCCACTTGTTTACCGCTAACGGGTCCGAAACCGCCAGCCGATACCCAATTGCCGGGTGTTGATTCGCGCTCGAGCTTCACATAATAGCCGTCAATACCGCTGGGGTCATTTACCGGCAACCAAACCAAAGTCTGTGTTGAGCGGCAGGTCAATTCCAATCCATTTGCGGGAACAGCAGGTATTGGCACAGGCGGCGGCGTAGTATCCCCGGCGGGTGGTGGGGATGTGGGTGTATATGTTGGCACATCAGGAACGAACGTCGGCGTTATCGTAGGAACACCTGTCGGTACAAGTGTTGGTGTTAATGTGGGAACGCCGGTCGGGACGAGGGTTGCGGTCAGCACAGCCGTTGGGATTTCTGGCGCAATCCCTTCGATCACTTCGATGGAGATCACAGCCGGATTCCCTGATTTACCTTCTTTATCGTAAACCTGTACTTGGATGGAATAGATCCCCGCGCCGCCCGTAACCCAATCTTGCTGGAGGGATACAAAATCCTGCCCGGCATCAACGGGTACATCCCGCCTGAAAGCTTCTCCGTTGATTGAGAGCACCACCTCTGCAACGCCCCCACGCGCAAAAAGATGTGACATGATCGTGATGGGTGTATTCGATGCAAAAATATCCCCATCACGCGGATAATCGATCCACGCGCTCGGGACAGATTCGGTGCTTGTTGTGCAGGATGTGAGACTTAAAAGAAACAAAGATAGAATTAAAAAGAACATCAAAGGGCGAATTTTATTCATCGGGTGTCCTTCTCCATTTTGCCAGTTATGATGCTCTTTTATTTAATTGTTCAAAGGCAAATTAATTTGTCGTATTATATATAACTTACAGAATTTTTCTTTCGATTTCAATAGTGCGCTAGGGAGAAATTCTGAAACAGGTCTAAAAAAGTTGACCCGTGGCTTTCTTAGGGGCAGAGGTTTTTTCTTTCAAGACATTTTTTAGCGTTTTTTCTATGATCCCCCCCATTTTAGTATCGATATTTTCGATACTTTCTATTCCCTTTAATCCCATTGCGCGATGGATCAACTTAATATCCTGTTTCAAATCTTCGACAGCCCAGGCAGCTTTGCGATATGCCCAGATGCGATCTTTGGGCGCAAGCTCCAAATCCATTTCATAAAGCTTATCTGCCAAAATCTCGACGATGCGTTTATTTGTGGCAAATTTATCACCGGGAATGATGGGGCGCGGCATCCTGTCTTTGATGCCGTGTTTCTCACAGAGTTCGCGTATTTTCAACGCCGTTCTTCGCCAGCCATCACCGACTGCGCCGTAGCTCTTTCCGGCGGGATAATATTTTTCATAAGCAGGCAAAAGATCGGGGAAGCGTTCGGCGAGAATCTGAAAAAAGTAGACACGCTGCTGATCGGAGAGTGTCAAGCCCGATGCAAGGACGAAACTCCCGCCGTGATCGACTGTCCACTTAATGATAGATTCGAGATTCTCATCCGTATCGCATAAATCCGGTAAGAGGGGCATCATCACAGAGCCGGTCATTATCCCTGCGGATGCGATTTTCTCCATCGCAGCAAAGCGTTTTTCGGGGGGCGGGGCGAGGCGCTCCATCTGGCGGATGCGCTTATAATGCGTTGAATCGGGTGTGGAGATGATGCTGAAGGCAACGGCTGCGCGGGCACGGGCTTTGATCTCGGTCAGCAAGTCAAGGTCACGCAAGATGAGGGGCGAACGCTCGAGAATGAAAACGGGGAAATTGCGGTCAAGGCAGACTTTGAGCATTTTGCGGGAGAGCTGAAATTTCTTTTCGGCAGGTTGATAGTCACCGGTAAAGATCAGATCTGTTTTGGCACGTGCAATGGCCTTACGAAGCAACTCTGGCGCATTCTCTTTGACGTGGATGGTATAGGCGAAGTCGTCCGGGTCATCGAAGGGAGAGAATTTTTGCTCGCGGCAATAGCAGAATTCGCAGCCGTGCTGGCATCCTTTATAGGGATAGGCGGTATAGCGCGACCAAAACCAGTGATCGGCGCGTTTGTGTTTGTTGAGAATGGTCTTGGGTTTGTAGAGGGTGAATTCTGTTCGGCTGGGCATGTTTTTATCCACGAAGCTATACGAAGAAGCACGAAGTTTTTTGTACACGGATTTGACGGAGTTGACAGATTTTTTCTTTTTCTCTCCACGAAGTCACACGACAGGAGCACGAAGTTTTTTGTTTTTTTCCGTGTCTTCCGTGCTATCCGTGTACAAAAACTAATGATAAACCTGTTCAATCCCTGTAATATATTTCGAGTTTCTCGTAATAATAAAGGGGAAAAAGCCTGAAATTTTATCGGCGTAGGGGTCAAGAACGGGATCATATTTCAACTCAACAACAATGGCTTTTGGATCAAGGAATTGATGCCGAAAATGGTTGCCTGCTTGCTTGATGTGAAAATAGCGCATTTCCTTATCGACCGTGAGACGATATTTACCATCTTTGGTGAGGTAATACCAGCGATAATAGCGGTTGCACAGAACCACGCTCATTCCCCGCAACCGCCAGCGGACGGCATCGGGGAGAGCGGCGTTGGCGATGAGTTTTTGAAATCCCTTTTGGGTAAAGGTTCTGTCGAAAGAAAAGGCAGGGAAAGGGTAGCTATATTTTGCGCCCACCAAGCTGTCCTTTACTTTGAATTCCAGCACGGGTTTGCCGATCTCGCCGTGCAAGCCGCCATACCAGCGGATACGGGCTTTTTGCCGTTCGTCAACACCGCTGACGTTAGCGTGATAATTATCCATATCGGGCGTATCGAGATAGAGATTGTTGATATAGCGAGGCGGAAAAGGGGAGTAAAAAATGCTCGGGTGACGCTTGACGAGCATCCGCACTTGAGCATCGTCGAGGTCTTCGACACGGAATTTGCGCTCGTAGCGATATTCTCGAATTTTGGGTTGAGGAGTGTTCATTTTTTAGAATCCACGAAGTTACACGAAAGAGCACGAAGTTTTAAAGAGAAGAGCCAGTCCCTTTCCCCATTTTGGGGGAAGATTAGGATGGAGGACTACCAAACACCTTTATTATCCATAAAGGTGATCTCGATTTGATCCGAGAGCGCTCTTAATTCCTGCTTGGTCACGTTTAATTGACTCATCTCCCGAAATTCGACGAGGAAGCCTGCTTCGAGCATCTCGGCTGTTTCGTCGAAGCGTAACAACTTCATCTTTGAGCAATGATTCCGTAAAACGGATTCGATCTGAGCCAACTCCACTTTGGCAGGATGTTGACTTGCAATGGACAAGTGCAAATTCACGTCCGCTTCGGCGCGGCGGAGCAGTGTATTTAATCCGATGATGATGATCCCGATCACCAACGCCAGCATCGTTATCAGACGTTGATTATCGCCCAAGCCGATCCCGATCCCGATGGCAAAAAAGAGATAGGCGAGTTCTTCCGGCTCTTTGACTGCTGTACGAAAACGGACGATGGAGAGGGCGCCGACGAGACCCAAACTGAGTGCCACCGATGAGCGGACGACCAAAATGATGAAAGTGGTCGTGATGGTCATCAGCATAAAATTGGCGGCGAATTTGCGGCGGTTCGAGAGCGATGATCCCCAGTGGATGTAGACGAGGCTGAGGATAAAGGCGGCGATGGCGGCGAGGAACATATTGATGAGAAAGGTCGTCAGGTCGGTGGGATTGGCTTGGCTGGCGAAAAATTCTTGCATGAGATTACCTTGTCCTTGTGCGGAATTTACGTTTGCGGCGGGTTGAGATGTGGTTGCTGCGGGGGCATTTGCCTCTCCAATTTGCGGAACTTCTGCGACAGGAGGCTCTTCGCCTATTGACGGCACTTCTTCCCCAGCGGGCGGCGGCTCGCCTTCGGGCATTGCGCCATCGCCGGGCGTGCCTTGCACGCTCAGGTCGTCAAATTCGAGCGATAATCCACGAGAGTTGAGCATGATTGCGCCCGTTTCGAGCGGATTTTCGTCTGTGACGGTCAGTTGCAATTCGTCGTTCAGATAAATTTGATGTTGCCCACCACTAACGACGATTTTGAGATTGATCCACGTATCGGGCTGGAGGGCTTCGGCTTTGGCATCGCCCAAAGATTCCAATCCTTGCGGGGTCTCTTTTTCAAGATAAAGGATATTTTCACTGAAAACGAATCCATAACGCCCTTCGTCACGGAAATAGTAATTAACCGAGCCTTCCCCTTCGCCAGAGAATTTGAATTTGAGCGTCAGCGTGATCTCCGACCAATCGCCAAAGTGGAGGGCGAATCCGCCATCGGTGATTTTCAGGATACCATCGGCGACAGTCACACCATGAGGTGCTTCCCATTCTGCAAGCGTGGAGTCATCGAATGTTTCGCTGAATCCGCTGCCTTGTGCGAGGGCGATGGAGGGGATGAGAAATAAGAGCAAAAGGGTGATTATGAGAAAAGTTCTATTGTGTTTTTCCATTTTTTTCTCCTTAACAAATGCAGAATGATGAACGATGAATGATGAATCTTTTTTACTTTTTGTTATTTTTCTTTGCTGTATTAATGGAAGATACGAATATAGCGATGAGTTCATCGGTTTCTTTTGCTAAACCGCTCATCCGCTCTTCGGGCATGATTTCCGCTTCAATGAGCAATTCGATCCAGAATGCGGTTTCGTCCAACTCTTGCAAACTTCCTTCCATCTTATTGATGAAATCACGAGGAGATTTTGCACGATAGGCTTCACGATATTGCGCACCAACAGACGTTCCACTTCGTAGAATTTGCCTGCCAATGACACTCGCTTCACCGCTTTTCGGCAATGTCCTATACAAACGAATAATGCGCAAGGCAAAATCTTTGGTACGTACCCGAAGCGTTACAGGCTCTTTTTTCACATCCATATATACATCTCCAAATGCAAAGATTTTAATTCATCATTCTGCATTCATCGTTCATCATTTAATTAGTGCATTTCGTTGACATTTCCAACTGTATTTTTATCCACATTTGCTTCAGGGATAATTGTTCTCCACTGCCCCGAAGAGAGTAGAGCTTGCAAATATTGGCTGCGTTGGCTCGTCAGCGAGATCAGTTGATTTCGCTCGCTCGTAAATTGTTCCAACGAATAGAGTGCCGAGTCACCGACATAGGCTTTATCGCCATCCAAATAGGGGGAAATCATCTCCTGCCAATACACCGCTCGTGCGGGGAAATAATTATCGCTAAACCAGTAGCGGGTCAGCAAGTCCACATAGGCAGCATAATCCTGACGATAGCGGGCAACTTGAAAGACTTTCGTAAAAAGTGGCGACCATTGCACAGGTCCCTGACAACAAGATTCGCCGTATAAGGGGAACTCAGGACTGCCCATCCAGGCACTGTTCAAATCCCACGCCAGAAACTCAAACTTGCCCGTCATCGGGTCGTCATATAGGTAAAAATTATTGCCTGTATATTGGTAAGTATCCAAATTCTGATGCGTCATCAGCACGGCGGTATAACGCAGATAGCCATCCACATTCAGCACTTTTTCGAGCGCTTGCGTAAACTCGGTTTCTGATTGATAATGGACTCCGTCGATCACATAGCACAGGTTGATGATATCTGTATAGTCGGGATCATCCAAATTCGTCTGGAGACCGTAAGCGACCTCTCCTCGAGGCTTGGGATAATCTTCAATATCTTGCCCGTAATAAACTAGGTCGGCAGCCCCCTGCTCGAACCACGCATCTGCTTTGTAAAGATTTCCCGTGCCATTGTCATTCCCGAATCTATTGCGAACATATTTAGCATCCACCCGCTCGACCATCGTATACACGCCCCAATACTCGGACGGATTTTCATCGTCCACAATATCTATCCAAAACTCGACATAAGCCGTATGCCCCGCCGGAACACCAGCGAATGCGCTCATCTCGTAGCCCATCTTTTCCCGCAGCATCGAAGCATCCATAAAATTATTGTGGAAGAGAATTTGCTTCAAATTGCGATACTCTTGCTCATCCACGAAATCGTTCATATCGATCTTCCACGACTTCTTCTCCCCAGAGCCGCCCAGAGAACCATTCCCTTTCATGCTGACAGAAATAAACTCGACCAAATCACCAAAAAGGAGAATATCTGCTTCGACTCGTTTTTTGGAATCAGGCTGCTCCCACATCGCATCCCAATTTGCTTTGGTGATTTGCAACTCAACGCGCCGCACTTCGCTGTCGTCAAAAATCGTCCAATAATCCACGCTGCTGGAGGAGGGATGCTTCACCGTCACTGTCGTATTTGCGGTAGACGAACGCCCCGTATCATCGGTCACACGCACGGTGACGATATACTCGCCCGGCTTGGAGTAGGTGTAATTTGCATAGCCCCCGTCTGCGCTGGCATCGGTATCGTAGAGACCGTTCCCGTCCAAATCCCACTCATAACTGATGATATTCCCCGCAGCCGATTGACTGCCAAATGCGCTGAAATAAACGGTCATCGGCGCCCAACCCTGATGTGGCATGGCATAGGCGTAGGCATCCAAATCTGTGCTGGGGAGATTTTCTTCAACTGCGTTCACGCCTTGTGCAGGATTGAAAATTACAAGCAGCATCGTAATCATCATAAAAACGATGATGATGCCGATTTCCATTTTTCGATAAGCGGGGTTATTTTTCATAGGATTTTGACGAGTGATTTTCACTTCTCACTCGTCACTGCTCATTTCTCACTTCTTCCTTCGCCCGAACGCTAGTCCCGCCAACCCAATCGGCAAGACAAGCCCGCCCACACAAGGCAAGGGACTGGACACAGGTTCTCCTTCAGCAGGAGCTTCTGGTTGTGGTTTATCTTCTGCTGCGGTAGTTTCTTCTGTATTCTCGGCTGGGGTTTCCACTTCTTCTGCGGAGGATTCTCCTAGCATAAGATCATCGATGTAGAGCGTGCCAATAGGCGCGATCTCTGTATTTTCGGGGGTATTGAAACCAAATGCCAGCCCCGTAACTTGCTCAGTTTTTGCGAAAGGCGCCCCTGCGTTTTCTTCCCAGTCTACGCGCTTGAACTCGTCCCAATAGATGGTGAATGTGTACCAGTTTCCACTTCTTTCCACCCATCCCTGATAAACGTAACTCTCACTTTCGACAAAAAGATCTACGTTGAAGGGAGTCTCTTCCTGCGCGGCGTAGGCGTAAAAAGAGATGCCTTCGTGCTCGCTCCAGTTTTGGGGATCATCAAAACTCAGATAACAGGTTGACCAACTATATAATTCAACATTGTAATCAATTTTTAGTGAACGTGTTCCTAAATTCGCCATTTCCTCCGTTGTTGCACAAGTGATCTGCGAAGAGCTTGCATCGTCTTTGAAAGCTTGCCAGCCGTAGCTGTTGGGGGGCGCATCCCCTTCAAAGTCGTCAATGAGATTTGTGGATGAGAATGGCGCGGTAGATGCCTCCGGCTGGGTTTCCGTTTCTGCGGAGGGAGCAGTTTCCTCGTCCACGGGCAGTACGGACGTGTCCCCAGCTTGCCACCGATTATAAGCAGCATTCAGCGCCGGGATAAATTCCGTTGTTGCGAGTCTGCTTCCCTCTGCTGAGGGGTGGTCATCACCGGTAGGGTAGTAGAGTGTATTTCCGCCGCTGGGTCCTGTCAGGACATCGTAAAAATCAAAAACAGCGACATTGCTACCTGCGTAATCTGCGAGCCATTCGTTTTTGAGCCAATTATTGAAGGCGCGGGCATTATCTGCATAGGTGGGATCAGAGAGGGGTGGCGCGGTGATGACGATGAAAAGTTTATCCGGGCGGGTGACAAAGTATTCGAGAATGGTGTTGTAAACGTATTTGGCGTTGCCAATGGTCAGCCAGCCTTCGGGCGTGGGTGGATCACTGATACTTCCTTTGAGGGCAGAGTTGGGAAAGCAAGATTTGAACATGATGATTTCGTTCTCCCCTCCGGGATCTGCAAGCGTACGCGTGTACTCGGAATGTTGCCCACTTTCATTGAAAAGCGCATTCATATATGTTGGTGTTTCTTCACTGGCAAACCACTCTACCCAATTGGGGATGTCGGTGCGGTCGCCAATGCTGTTTGGTCCCCAGCCATAGTTTGTATCGCTGACGAAATAATTATTCTCGCCGAGCGTGCGTCCGAGATCTCCATAGCTATCAGTGAGCCAATTTTCGCCAGTCGAGTGGTGGATGAAAATCAATTTGATAGGGTGTTCAGGAGCTTGTCGAGGCGCAGCCGCGATAAGGAGGGATGTGAGGAGAATGATAATTGTTGTTTTTTTCATGGAAAACTCCTTTTTGTTTCTTAGAGGTCGCCTTTAGATTAGATACTTAGCAAAATAATAATTAGCGCAATCACGGCAATTGTCAGCCAGAGCCACAACTTCCCGCCGGGGTCTGCTGCTCCGCCATAAATCCCTTCGGGCGAGATGCGGATGACGACCATATCTTTGCCTTTTTCGCGCAGTTCTTCATCTGTGATCGTCCAGGCGTTGTAACCTGCCAGAAAACCAGCGAATCCGCCATTTTTCAGGATTTGGCGAGTTGCTCTGAGCCACTCATCTGCATCCATAACGGTAGCAGCTTTCCCCAAGAGCGTTGCGGAGGGCAGAATCATCTCGATATTAGGGTTGGCTGCCAAATTTTTATACCAGTGGGCAAGTTTTCCAAATCCAGAAAGGCAGTAGATATTTCCATCCAAAATGGCGTAATTGACAGGAGCGTAGCGTGTTAGCCCCGATTTGTGCCCGATGGTTTTCAAAACCATGATATAGCCAGAAATGGGATTGCCCATGAAGGGACCAAGTCCTAGTTTGAAGACGGGAATCATGAAGAATTTATTGAGCAAACGAAAGATAAGGCGGAGAATATTCATTAAAGCTCCATTTTGGAATCAGAAAAATTAGGGGACTGGTGCAACAAACCTATCCAAAGCACGATTGCCAACAAAGGGGATAAACCCCAAACTGCGCGATGTAGCGTAAATCCACGCCACGTTTTCAGGCTCTAGCGCGTAGTCTACGGTGAAAACAGAGATGCCTAAATCTTGGAAAAACGCCAAATAATATAAATACTCTTCGCTACTGACGTGCAATGTACTTTCGGGGAATTCGTCAAATTGTTTTTGGCAGGCTGGTGAGAGCGCATCGTAATAGGCATCGCTATCTATATCGGCATCGGTGCGCGGAAGCGGGCAATCACCCTCGGGGTCATTATCCGCGCCACCATCGAACCAGACTTGCTCCTGCGCCAAGCCGTCAATCGTCGCGGTATATTCGGAATAATCAACCAATTCTGCGGCATTCTGCGCGATGACAACACAATCTTCACATTCATCTTTGATATTGGCTGAAATGGCCCTGATAAATTCAATCATTGCCAGGGCGGGATTAATCCCCTCGATCTGCGCAGTGGCGACAACATTTTCGTCTGAATAGGCTTCTACCCAATCCAGATATACGCCATCGAAGCCAGCCTCGATAATTTGATTCAGAATCCCATCATTTTCCAGCCAAATGGCTTGCCACTCTCCGGCCCAAAACGCGACAGGGTAATTCTCTGCCCAGCCATCGGGGTCATCACCCACGATCCACGTTGGATTGCCGACTTCCCAGTTTTTCTCCCAATAAACGCGATACTCTTCCGCTTCACCAATATCAATATAAGCGATCACCTTTTTGGGGTGCTCTGCATTCTGCATTTGCGCAACCACATCCGCCATTGGGTAGTCGGTATTATTTTTTTCAGATGGGATGAAATCAAGAACAACCATGTCATAGTCAGAAAGCAATATTTGGTTAACGGTCTGGCTATTCATATTGACATCAATCAAATAAAGCCAGGTTTCAATATCTTCAAGCCAATTTTCACTCGGAGGCGTACTAAGCTGCTCCGCAAAGTGGGATGGTCGAATCGTATTCTTCGCCCAGAATTCTGTAATGGTATTCTGCAATTCATTTTCTACTTCAACTGTACTCTCTGGATCTGCGCCATAGCGGAAAGTCATGAAGTTCACGCCTTCGTTCCAAGCGCGCCAATCAGGGTCCCAAACCCAGAGGGCGTAATTCATTCCGATTTCTTCGAAAATCTCCATCTCATCTCGCATAAAAGCAGATGCGTTTTCAGACCATCGCGCCACGCCATATTCGTTGATAGCAACGGGAACATCATTCTCTGCGGAAAAACCACTGGCTATGGAGAGATAATCTGCTAACCAGGCACGGTCAAAACTAACTTCATCTTCACTCCAATTCATATATAGCTCGCTGGGGTAGCTGTACCCATCGCCCACCTCTTGATGCGTATATAAGGCAGGTTCGTATTGATGGAAGGTATAAACAATTTTTTCGGCATCAACCAACTCAATATAGGGCAGCCAATCGAGCGCGCTATAGCCCTCCCCGCCGACCAAAATTGGCGTTTCAGTATCCACCGAACGAATAGCTGTCACTATATCTGGATACCATGCATTCCAATCATAAATTGTCCCGCCATAAGTTGCGTAAAATGCTTCCTTATCCCATTCATCTAAAATCTCGTTGGCATTTGGCTCACAAAGCAAATCATAACCAATTACAACAGGATTATCTTTATAACGCTCTGCGGTATACCTCCACATCTCTATCCACGCGGCTTGCGCATCCGTATCACTCCACAGATTTTCGATTAAATCCTTGCTCTCAAACCAATCATCGTCACGATAAAAAGTGAAGTCATTGCGACCGGGTCCCGTGCGGAAGGTGATGACGACGAAGAGATCGGCTTTGGTAGCCATCGCGATCATTTGGTCAAGATTGGCTTGAGCGCGTTCGTCTAAAACATAGGGCGGGCGTTCGGTAAAAATGCCGGGATGTGAGAGATTGACATAATTTGCCCCCAATGCGGCGAGGGCGTCAAAATCGGATTGAGTGTAGGGCGGCCCTATATAGCCATCGCCGAGGAAATCGCTGCCATCGTATTCGAGGTCGACAATCCGCTGCCAGGTGTTGGCGCCGCGAAGCTGCGTACCATTTATCCATAACGCCCATTTGTCGAAGGTGGGGGCGCCCACAACGGGTGATGGCAGGGGCGCAGGCGATATTTCTTCAACGAGAGCAGGCTCAAAAAGGGGCGTTTCCGGCTCCATATCCCCAGAACAGCCTGCCATAAAAAAAACAAAAAGGAATAATATACCCAGCTTTTTCATACATCTATCTTATGGGAATTAAAGGCTGAATACAAGCAGCGTAGTACAATTGTGCCACGAAGAGATGGAGTCAAATGTCTCCAGACATTTCGTACTAAAAGCTAAAATCTGGAGATTTTAGACTCCAAATTATAAAGAGGACGATATGACCGAAGCGAATTTCGATGGCTGGACTTGCCCGATCCCGTTGAAGAATTACCCCACAATTGTGATGGGACATGGCGCGGGCGGAAAAATGATGAACGACCTGATAGCGCATCTTTTCGCGCCGCTCTTTGATAACGACTTGCTCGGGCAAATGGGCGATTCGACCGCCCTCGACATTGCTGCGTTAAGCGGCAGCCGATTGGCATTTTCGACCGATAGCTTTGTCGTCAGCCCTATCATTTTCCCCGGCGGCGACATCGGCGATTTAGCGGTGAACGGCACCGTGAACGACATCGCGATGAGCGGCGCAAAACCGCTCTACCTTTCGGCGGGATTTATTCTCGAAGAAGGCTTGCCAATGGAAACGCTGGCAAAAATTGCCGCGTCGATGGCAGATGCCGCTCGTTTGGCGGGCGTGCAGGTCGTGACCGGTGATACGAAAGTGGTCAATAAAGGTCACGGCGATGGGGTTTTCATCAATACTTCTGGCTTTGGCGTAATCCCCGATGGGATTGACATCGCCGCAAAAAATGCCCGCCCCGGCGACATGATTTTGGTCAGCGGCACGATGGGTGATCACGGCATGGCGATCATGTCCAAACGCGAAGGGCTGGAATTTGAGAGTCAAATTGTGAGTGATACTGCACCTTTGCACGGAATGATCGCGGAAATGCTCGACGTGACAAAAGAAATCCATTGCCTACGTGATGCAACGCGCGGCGGGCTTTCAGCCGTTTTAAATGAATTAGCCGAGGTATCCAAAGTGGGGATCGAATTTGAAGAGACAAAAGTGCCGGTTAATGGGGCGGTCAACGCCGCTTGCGAAATGCTCGGACTTGACCCCTTCTATATCGCCAACGAAGGGAAATTGGTCGCCATCGTTGCGCCTGATGTTGCAGAAGAAGTGCTTGCTACGATGCAGGCAAATGAATATGGTAAAGATGCGGCAATCATCGGCAGCGTGGTAGAAGGCCATGCCGGACGTGTTGTAGCGAAGACGGCTATCGGTGGCTCGAGGGTGGTTGATCTACCTGCGGGTGAGTTACTGCCGAGGATTTGTTAGGTAATTTTAACCGAGCTTCTCGATAACTTTCCCTTTTCTTACGACAACTTATAAATTTCTCATCAAACTGAAGGTATCTTAGTCTTTTTACTTAGCCAATTTTATTAGTTTCCAATAAGTTTTTGTGTTTCATGGAACTATGTAATGCTCATCTAAATCCCAATAGCTCCACGAAACATAGAAACTGTCTCGAAAAAGTTTTTTATCTTTTGGTGCTTTTCTAACTTCCTGATTTCCCATCGTGCTTGTTTAAATATTTTTTGCTTATCTACAATATTATTGCTCTTTGCTTTTTGGACTGACTGCGATATGCGTGAAAGTACAACATTTAAGTTATTATAAATATCTTTGGAATCTTCACCTTCAATAGAATATTTTTGAAAATAAAATCCATCGCTTTCATATCCCCAAATAACTAATAGTGGTAAAGCTCGACTATCATCAATATCAAACCATCGAAGAAGTTTCATGTTCTGGTGAGGTTCTCGCCAAATTTGTACCATCATTGCTAATGAGCCTGGGGTTGGTTCAGGAAATTCATAATGACCGTTGAAAAGTACTGTGCTAAATAATGCTAAATTGGTGTCGGTGATTGTGTCTAATGCAGAAAAATAATCAGCGTCCTTTAACATTTTAATAACGTGCGGGTGAGATTCTGTAAACAACAATATTCCATACAATGGAATATCTTTATACTCGTTCATTAGTTTGCTCACTTCTCGGTACATGTTTTTCTCCAAAACAAATTCCAGATAGATAGATTTAATATGCTATTGTGTGACCAGAAAAAGGCCAGATATTTCAACACTTTATTTTTTTAACTATTATTCTATAGCTGCTTCTTTTTTCGTCAAAGTGGATTTAGACCCCAAAAGATAGCAGATGAGTCATAACAATATTTGCATTACTCGGGCCAAATACTATTTTATTTTGATTTTTATCTAATGTCCAAGGAGATTCCAATACTTGTGTCCACCGACTATTAATTACATTATTCATCGGGAAAGCTGCACTTTTGACATTAAATATCACCTCTTGTAAATCAGTTGTTAGGAATATATGATCTTCACTTATTTTATCAGACATAAGATATTGAATAACTGCATAGTGTAGTAATTCCGTTCCAAATAAAACAATAGCAACATCACATACGTTTAGTCTAGGAATAATCCAAAGGGGAAAGATAGATTTGTTCTCATACCCAGAAAAATCATCAACTTCTGTAGTTAAAAGCACATCCGCCTTATGATATTTAATTATGCTGTTCTTGCAAACTTTTAAAAAGGATGAAAAAGATCCGGTCGGAGTTGGGCATATAAAGAGAGGTTTTCCTACTTGACGAAATTCATTTATAAGAAGGTTGAACGTTTTTTCTTGGGTTAAGTCTGTATCAAATG
>Ga0233430_1002578_pt1 | contig 20461 bp, 12 predicted proteins | sample SI_118_April2016_2_FD_179883 | JGI IMG/M metagenome (GOLD analysis project Ga0233430, IMG submission 179883) | Seawater microbial communities from Saanich Inlet, British Columbia, Canada - SI_118_April2016_150_MG | ecosystem: Environmental > Aquatic > Marine > Inlet | place: Canada: British... | reverse complement strand
TTTATTCGAGTGGGGTCAGGCTTGCATAGTTGCGTTTATTACTCAATAAACGCAACTATGCAAGCCTGACCCCGCCTATTAAATAGCAAATCTATCACGTCTTAACGACCAAAACATAACAACAATCGATAAACTAAGCAAGAATACCCCAAGAGCAAAAACACCGCTAAAACCGATGGTTTGATACAGCCATATGCCAAAAAGAGGTGCAATCAAAGCCCTTGTCCCCACCAGACTGAGATGTATAGATTGGTATGTGCCCGCGTCATCATCTATACAAAAATAAGCTGAACCGATATTCCACAAAAGTGACATGGTTGCTGCAAACAATCCATTCCAGGCAAAAGAGATAACCAGCAGATAATAAAACCGGTAAGGACCCAGGTCATAATAGTAGGGGAAATACTCAGTGAGTCCCATAAAGAACAAATGCATGAGCAAGGTTAAAAAAGTGAAGGCCGCAAACTTTCGCGGATCAATCCGATCAATAAGATTACCAAAAAACGGCAGTAATAAAATAGCAATAAGATTATACGAATTTTTATAAAACGCTATACTGGTATAGTTCAGATTAAGTTTTTCAACTAAAAACAGCGTTATAATCGCAACAGTGAGCATAAACGAAAACCCGTAAAGCATAAATCCCAACTCAAAATCGCGATATGGCTTATTGGATTTAATAATAGCCTTTATATCTCTGACTGATTTGCGAAGCGATTCCATAATAGAAAGGTTCTTATCTGCATTTTGCAGGTAGTCCTTCTTTACTGCAAAAGAAAGCAAAAACAAGGAAATAATCCCCAGGATCCCCAGGACAGGATAAATATAAACAAAGGAAAACGGATCAATATCAAGAATCCAGCCAAAAACAAAAGTAGTGATCATCATCACGACTTTATTTGTCATGGCAGCATAACTATAAAGTGTCCCAAAATGTGAGTTGCTGTAATTATTTTTAAGGATGCTATTGATTATTGGATATACAACCGGCATGGCCAGATAATAGAAAAGAAAAATAAGCAGAAAAAAATAATGATAGAAAACCATATCATTTGCGGGAAGCAGTTCACGTGGAAAAACCAATATCAATAGCAGGGGCAACCTTGTAATAAGAGCTGTCATCCTGAGGATGGTTTTCTTTTTGTATCTCTTTAATAATTCATGGATAACAAGAGAGAATACAAAAACGACCATACTGGTCTGAAACAAAACAGCAAGTTGCATCTCTGTTCCCTTAAGGCTTTTAACAAACACAAACTCGTTAAGAACCATAACCCCAAACAATACCCCTTCTATTATTGAATAAAGAAGATGGAGCCCAAATATCTTTTTTTCATTTATTTTTAGATCAGAAATTCTCAATTTATCCGATACGCTTAATTGTATTCAAAAATTTCTTTTTGAAGAATGCCATGGCTATTTTTCGATCAGCACTTTTCTGACAATTTTTGCCAGATTTTCCTTGGAGAACGGTTTTTGAATGAAGTGTTCTCCTTTAAGCAGGACCCCGTGATGTCCGATGGCGTCGGCTGCATATCCTGACATAAATATGCATTTTAGGTCTGAATTAAAGGATTTCAGCCTTTCCGAAAGTTCTCGACCGTTCATTTCAGGCATGATCACATCAGTGATCAGCAGATGAATTTTGGTTTTTTGTTTCTTGACAAGCCTTATTGCCTCTTTTGGCGCACCCAAGGCCAATACTGAGTAGCCAAGCTCGTTAAGAAATTTCTGAACAAGTTTCAAAACCTGGGAATCATCCTCCACTAACAGGATAGTTTCACCTTGGCCCTGCGGTGTATTTTCCGTGTCTCCCTCCTGGATCTCGACAGCTTTGTTGTCATATCTGGGCAGGTATATCTTGACGCTTGTCCCTTTGCCTGGTTCACTGTAGACGTCTATGAATCCATTGTTCTGCTTGGCAATGCCGTAAACTGTGGAAAGTCCCAGTCCTGTTCCTTTATCTACAGCTTTTGTGGTAAAAAACGGTTCAAAGATACTATTGAGTATTTCCTTATCCATTCCGCATCCATTGTCACTTATAGTCAGCTGGACAAACTCACCCGGAATAAACCCTTTATGCCGGGCACAAAAAACTGTGTCCAAAGTCACCATACACGTTTCAATGGTGATCTTACCCACACCTTGGATGGCGTCTCTTGCATTAACGCAAAGATTGGCCAGAATCTGGTCAATCTGGGAGGGATCCAACATGATTGACCAAAGATTTTTTCCTGGGGCCCAGACAAGGTCAATGTCTTCGCCAATAAGGCTGCGCAGCATTTTAAGCATCGTTTCCACATTTTTGTTCAGATCAATCACAATGGGAGAGATGGTCTGCTTGCGGGCAAAAGCCAGCAGTTGGCGTGTAATATCTGTTGCATGTCTGCCGGCCTTTAAAACCTGTTTGAGATTGTCATACATCTGGTCCTCTGGATCTATATCGCTCATAGCCAGTTCAGTAAACCCCAAGATCACACTTAAAGCATTATTATAATCATGGGCCACCCCGCCGGCCAGACGTCCCACAGATTCCATCTTCTGGGCCTGGCGGTATTGTTCCTCCAGCTTTACTTTTTCTTTTTCCGCCTGCTTGCGTGACGTAATATCCGTCACATAGCCTTCGTAACGATCTATTTTGCCGTCATGATCATAGATAACCCGGGTGCTGTTGGATACCCAGATATGAGAACAGTCTTTGCACCGGGCTTTGAACTCGAAAAATTCTACAGATCCTTTTTCCTGAAGAACCTTTTTATATCGATCCCGATCTTCTTTGTTTACGTAATACTGATTTGCAATATCAGAAATACTTGAAACGAGATCATCTGGCGATGCATATCCCAGCATCCTTGCAAAAGCCGGGTTTACATGGATAAAACGCCCTTTTGGTGTGCTCTGGAAAAGACCTTCAACAGCATTCTCAAAAATACTCCTGTATTTTTCTTCACTTTTCTGAATTTCTTTTTTAAGAATTCTTTCCTGGTTTGCTTGAGTCTCAAGCTGTGTCTTTTTTTGATTTAAATCAATAATAATGCCTGTGATCAAGCGCAATACAATAAAACACAGAACACTTCCGACAAGGGTAAAGAAAATCATGATTACAAATAGTAGATTTGCCGCCCATCGTGCAGCATTTGATATATTGAAAGAAAACTGGTTCTCAGCCTCATTAAGCTTTTTTTGCAAAGCATCTATTGAGGCCAGAGTTTGGATAGCCTTTTCCTTACTCATTTTATTATTAACGATGTTACGATTTGACTGTTCACCGAGTATTAAAAGTTCCTGTATCAGCCCATCCCCTATTGCCCATTGTTTAATGGCCTTTTTGATATGATTTGTGTTTTTAAAATATTTATACAAAAAAATCATTGTGGGAATATCCTCTGGATGGTTGCCTCCGTTGCTTAATCCCTGGATAATGATTTCATTAAAAGGGTCTGCTTTATCAAGCTCCAGACGTGCGACCTTGTCTCCGAGAGGAACCTTTAAGCTATCGACAAACAATTGATATCTTTTTTTTTCACCCGTGTAAATATAATTAATGAGCTGAAATGTAGCTTCCTTTTGGCCCTTTGCCCACAAACCTTCCGCACCCACATAAGCCCTTAATCCGGATAAAATTCGAAAACCGCTATTCCCTATAATTAATAGTCCGCTGAGAATGAGAAAAATAATAAAAATCGCAATATTATTTTTTATCTTACGGTTCATCTAATCTTCCCTGGAATTGATAAAATTAAAATGTCTTTTAAATCCATTTTTCTCTTCCGGCATTAAAAATATGGAAATATGTTTAGCCTGTTCAATGAAAAGGTTATACTTTGGCGACCCGGCTTGTGTCAAATTAAAGAAATAGATAGATTTAAAAATTTACAACAATATTGATTTTTCCAATTCCAGTTTTACTGCAAGCCCTAATTCATTAATTTTAAATGGTTTTTTTAAATATTCTCCAGCACCCAGTTTTTGAGCATTTTTTACACGACACGTCTCAGAAAAACCGCTTGCAATAATAGCCTTTTGTCCGGGATGCATTTCAAGGATTTTTTTATAAGTCTGATAACCGTCAATTCCAGGAGCCATTATCATATCCAAAACCAGCAAATCAACACTATTTTCTTTCATAAATTTTACGGCTTCTTCACCGCTTGATGCGATACAAACTGAATAATTAAGTTGTTTCAGCATACCTGATGCCAAATCAAGCTGTTCTTTGATATCATCAACTATAAGAATTTTCTCTCCATTACCTTTGCAATCCTCAATAGAAAAAAAGGCTTTATCAGTATTTACCTTTTCGCAGGTTTTTGGAAAATAAAGACTAAATATAGTGCCGTTTCCAATGGAGCTATGCATATCAATATACCCATTATGATCTTTTACAGTTCCCCAAACCACGGCCATGCCTAATCCGGTTCCGCTTCTTCCCATAATTTTTTTAGTATAAAAAGGCTCGAATATTTTTTCTAAATCCTCTGGAAGAATTCCAATACCCGTGTCTGAAATTTTTAACACACAAAAATCTCCTTTTTCCACTGTAATGCTACTTCCAATAGGTGTATCAATATATTGATTTTTTGTTGTGATAATAATTTTTCCACCATCGGGCATAGATTCAGCAGCATTTGATACCAAATTCATAACAGTTTTTGACAGGTGTACATGGGAACCTGTCATATTAAAAAGATCGCTTTCAAAATGTGTTTCTAATTCAACTTTAGGATGAAAAGATTTGAGTTTATCATATTCAGGACTTTTAATGTACTCAGATACTATTTCATTAAGATTCACTACACCTGAGATTGCTACACCTCTCCTGGCAAGCGTTAACAGATCCTGCACAATAGCCGCAGCCTTTAGTCCTGATTTCTGAATGGTTTCTATGGGTTCTCTGTGAGGGTCATCTTGGGCCATATCAAAAAGCAGAAGGTCAGGATAACCCACGATACCACTTAAAACATTATTCAAATCATGAGCAACACCACCGGCAAGGGTTCCAATGGCTTCCATTTTTTGTGCCCTGGTCAGTTTTTTTTCAAGTTTTTGACGCTCTAATTGTTCACTTTTTTTGGTTGTTATATCAATTGCATGAATAAGAATTGCATTTTTTTCCTGGTAAAGAATCAGGGTGGCAAGCAGCTCAAACCATAATGTTTCTCCAGTCATTGACAAAACTCTACATTCAAAATGGTCCTTTTCTGAGCTGTCATTTTGAAGGGCAAAAATTTTTTTTGTCACCCAGTCTCTATCTTTTGGATGAATAATTTCCCAAAATTTCTTACCCATAAAATTTTTATAATTCAATTTTAATGATTTGAGCATCATCTTATTTGCAAACACAAATTCATCTTTTTGAATCATTGCAATATTGGCTAATGAAAACTCGGTCAGGACTCTGTATTGTTCTTCAGAATTTCTTAATTCTTTGATGATTGTACTTATTTTTTTCTTGTCTTGGACAAGACTATGAACCATGAAATTGAAGGCAAGAGATACTTGTGCGATCTCATCTTTTCCTTTTACAGACAATGGGTTCAGATTGCCTTTTGAAATTTCTTCAGTTGCCTGGATAATGCTTTTCAAAGGCCGGTTTATGCGCCAGATGAATAAAACAAGCATTGTAAAAAGAACAATAAAAAGAACACCAAAAGTTCCAATTGAAATGACTTGCTTAGCCATGAGAATGGGCGCCATATAGTCATCATCAAACATAATACTTACGACATGCCAGCGCCAGAATGGAAAAAACTGATAATTTAATCTTACCCGGTGGTCTCCTAAGTTTTGAATAAGGATACTATTTTGACTTTTTATCTGCTTCTGCAGCACCAACTGATTCACTGCTACCTTGAAACTGCTTCCAATAATTTTGCTGTCTTTGTCAATGATCAGCATCTGTATGCCGGGAATGATTTGAGTTAGTTTTTTTATTTGTTCAATGGCCTCTTTTTTAGAGGCTGCATTCATTTGCTGATTATCTTCCATCCTCAGTTCCAGAATATCACCAAATCGCTCCTCGCAGGCAATTATACCCATTTTTGTGGCGTGGATCAGAGTAGCATCTGTACGGTCCTGTAGAAGAGAAATAATTGGTGGGAGCAAAAATTGCGTAAGCATAAATGAAAAAAGACCGCCGATAATCACAACGGGTAGTATTATCCCTAACAAAAGTCTATTTTGGAAAACCCTTTTTTGCACTTTAAAGTTATTCCCCGGAAGAATTGAATTGTGGCTGTGAAGTGCTCATTTTGCCTGGATACACAATCTCTTTTTTGCCATTTTGCCATTGAATAAGAATTGGATTGTGTCCAACCTGACGACCCGTGTGATCCACTTTAAACCTGCCCATAATCGTTATCGTATCAAAAGAACTCACATAATTTCTAATTTTTTCATGGTCAATCGCCTGGGCCTGAATGATTGCCTTTTCCAAAATCTGGCAGGCCGAATATGCAGATGCTGCGTGATACGAAGGCATCTTTCCTGTAAATTCCTTAAAGTCTTTTATAAATTGTTTTGTTCCTGGAAAAGGGATCCGTTCATCGGGTTCCCACTGGGATGGTGCAAAAATACCTTCAGCAAAAGGACCCGCCTTTTTATAAAAATCAGGGTGTATGGGCGCTATTGTAAAAGATAAAGACTTTGGGCGGTAATCAGCCTTTTTCATCAGGTCAATAAACTGATAACACTGGGGGGAGTAACCGCTGAAGATCAACCCATCAATATTTTTTCCCATGACTTGTTTGAGAATTATGGGAAGCTCATTATCGGCATCATCAAAACCATTATCGTATACTAGCTTGAGATTGAAACGGTCAGCCCATTTTCTGACGCCCTTTGCAATTGAAATATTAAACGCCGTGTTCTCAAAGAGAATTCCTATAGATTCATAACCTTGTCTTGCCAAAAGGTCCTGAAAGCCTATAAAATATCGATCTGCAAGTGCATATACCCCAAATATATATTTATATCCTCTCTCCCAGATTTGTTCACTTGCAGCAGCGCTGGCCAGCATGACATAGCCATGTTTCTCAGTTGCTTCAGATGCGACCATGGTAAGGGGGGTTCCATAGGGTGAAAGCGTTAAATCAACCCTGTCCTCAACGATCAACTTTTCATAAAGGGATGCGGCAAGTTTTTTCCGGCTTTTATCATTATAAAGAATAAGCTTTACCGGGCGTCCTAATAATCCGCCTTGTTTGTTCACTTGCTCAGCCCATAGCTTATATCCATTTTGTACCATAAAGGATGTTTCAATATATTTACCCTCTAAGGATACACTGGCTCCTATAAGTATTGGCTTTTCACCGGCATGGCATATGGATGATATAATAATGAATAATAAGGGAATAGTTAAAAAAAGTATACGGCTATAAGCATTTTTCATAGTGTATTATCCACCTGTAATTTGGTAGTATTGCTATCTTTTCACTAACAAAAATTTTAACCAGTTTTTAAAATTAACTTACAAGATATCTTTTTATAAAACAAATTAATTCTCAAAAAGAAAATTCAAGTATATGCTCCTAGTAAAAAATAATCAGAAAACAACTTGCTCACTGAAAAAAGATACCTATTTTCTTCACAATGCAAAAAAAATTAAAAACGATGCTTTTTCAGGGTTTAAATGAACATATTTAAAAATAAAATTTTGATGACAATCGTTCTTGCGGTCTGTTCAAGCATCATGCCCCAGCTCTTTTTCAAGAATGGATTTTTACTTTCATATTTTTTAAAAATGGGATTAAAAAGTTCAGACGTATTGATCCTTTTGTCTCTGCCTTCTGTAATTTTGTTTTTCTTATCCATACCATTTGCGTATTATGCCGACAAATACGGCAAGAAAAAAATAGGCGTATCAGGAATTATTCTGACAATTGCTGGTTTTTTTCTCCTCATTTTGGCAGGATTTTTTGATACACAACCATCCATTAAGTTTGTTGTCTGCGGCATTACCCTGTTCAGCATTGGTATATCTGCACTATTGTCAGGATGGTTTGCCCTTTTAAGCCCTTTGATTCCAGAAGCTGTCAGAGGATCTTTTTTCGGAACCTTGCGGGTATCCTGGCAGATTTTTGCCATTGGCTGTTCCTTTATCCTGACATTTATTTTAGAAAAGAGTACATCCCTTGGAACCTTTCAGCTTATTTTGACTTTTTTTACCTGCTTACTCATTCTCCAGATATTTCTCTATTCAAAAATTCCGGAAATAGAAAAAAGCAGATCCGAAAAAAAGCATATACTGAAAATTATTGCAAGTATCCCTGAGGTACCCGGTTATATGCCATTTTGTGCATATTGTTTTTTATTGATGCTTGCCACGGGCACCTGGCCTGTCACCATGGGGCTGCTTGAAAAAAATGTTTTGCATTTTTCCGATGATACAATCGTTTACATGGGTACCATGCTTTTTGTGGGGTCAATGATCGGTTTTTATGTCGGTGGAAAATTGGTGGATAAATTCGGAACCAAAATGGTCTTTCTTGTGGTCCATTTTTCTTATTTTCTATTTTTATTCCTGGTGATATTAAGGGATTTAAGTCCCCTTTCCCAGGTGTTTTATTTCAGTTTTATCACCTTTAGTCTCGGTTTGATTCAAGCGTCATCCTCCATTGCCGTTACATCTGAAATGGTGGCACTTGCACCCGTAAAAAATAAATCTGTTATCATTTCTTTTTGCATGTCCCTGCAATGGGGGGGAGCCGCTATTTCCGGCGTGATCAGCGGAAAACTTATTGAATATGCCATCTTAAGCGAAACCTGGCTCTTTAAAGGCCTGATCTTGAGCAACTACGACACCTTGATCCTGTTCAGCTCTGTCATGGTTTTTGTCTTTATAATCACTTTAGGGCTTATCCCATCCGTTGTAAAAACTAAAAAGGCTCAGTGGGTCCCCCATTCTTCAAAAACATTATAGTTTTCTGTATGCCGGTATTAGATTATAAATAGGGTTACAAAATATTTAAAATCCATAAAGATCATTGAAAATACCAATCAACGTGTTAAAATGCCAAAGCTTGGGTAAAAAAATTATCAAACAAGTTGCAAATAAAAAGAGGACTCTTTGTGAAATCCACTGCCCTTGAGGTGAATTTATCCGATACAAAAGTTGATGTTATCATTGACTCCAAATATCAAATTTTTCTGGATATTGTTTCACCCTATGTTGGAATTTTGAATAGGATGAACATTTTTTTAGAAGAGTTGTCCCATCCCTATAAAAACTGGGAATTTATTGTCAGCGAAGCCAGGCATCTTAGTCTTCATTATTTTTATTTATACAAACCACATCCAAATGCAGTAAAAGCTTTGGAATTGTTTGTTGATATTTTTATAGAGTCATTTGAGTCAGATTCAAGCTTAAAAATAAAAACAAGTGCTGCTGATAATTTAATGCTGTTTTTACAGCATATTGTCAAAGAATCCGACCCGGAAATGGATAGGTTTGGACCGGTTATCGAAAAGGCTTTACTAAAAATTGAATCCTATGATGAAAAAGAATTTTATTTTTTTGTCAGATCTTATTACCAGCCGGATAAAATCGCAAAAAGCCTTCTAAGCTGCATTAAGGGTGATGAAAAAATTTTCAAACCATTAAACTTATTTCTTGTAAAATTTTACGAATGCTCATTTACCTACTGGTTGAAACAGGAAGACCCGATTTCCTGGATTGGTCTGAGTATGGATGTAAATGAATTGGATGAAAAGTTACAACATATATTAAGAGAAGTATCCCACAAAAAAATATTAACCTGGCGAAAAGACTTTGAGTCTATTATTCAGACCTTGGATCAAAAACCACGCCATGCATCACAACAATTGACAAATCTTGTAGGCTACCAGGATTTTGTCAGCCGGATTTGGGCAGTGCCTAAAAAAATACTTCTCGAAAGCGGTGATGATTTAAGGGGCTTGCATCTAAAACTTACTTTCCTTTTTTATATTATTCATATTCCAGGTCTATATACCATCCATGTCCAGGCCCTGCGGGATATTAATACAACCCTTAGCCTCCTGATCGGTGATAAGGATTTTAAAAAAGATATCAATATCATTAATCAAGCATTTTCACTGCTCAAAGAGCATAAGGGTAAATACCCTGAAACCGTTCTGGATTGCGTTCATAAAATTGGGGAAGCGGTTTATAAAACCTCTAAAATAGAACTGATCAATCATTTTATAGACAGGACTGTTGATCACGGGTTTCAATTTCCAATGATTGCCGGGACAGGTGAAGACTGGCAGATAAAAAGTAATTCAGCCCATGTTAAAAATATCCGCGTGTTTCTCGACCTGATCGGCCAACATCCTAAAAAATCCAGAAGACTCTTATCAGCTTTGATTATATCTCTGGCTATCGGTGGTGTCTTTATTAAAGATACTGACTTGTTCCCAAGGGATATTACAAAGTTTTTAAACTCAGATATTGCACAGGTGTTTAATCTGGTAAAGCAGATGTCAAGGTTATTACCAGCCTTTTTCAATGAAATTGGGGCCGAGGGCCAACTCAGGGATATCTCCACCCAGTTGGATGAATCCTGCCAGAGAAAGGATGTTTTAATCCATTTTTTAAGAAAGCAATGTCATGTTGAAAGTTCAAGCCGGATCGTAGATTTTATAAAAGAGGTAATTCTCTTCTGGAAGAGCGGGAACAAAAAAAACCTTACGCCTTACCTTCCTCCATCCATTTATAGCGCAATTGAATCCTCAGGGCCATTTATTGACGGACCTAAAATCATTTTCAATTCTATTGCATCAAAAGGCATATCCCTTCCAAAAGACTATCTGATCTATACCCAGGATGCTGTTAATAATTTAATTGACGGCGTTAGCCATAAAGGGGTTGCAGATCTGGACCGGTCAAGAATGAAGATGATCTTTGAATTTTACAGGCTTTTAAACCAAAAATACCGAATTGACAACCTGGAATTAAAAAAATACCTGTCTACTTTTAATTGCGAAAATCTGCCGGATACCAAGAAGCTTTTATCCGCCCTTGAAGAAAAAAAACAGGAAAATAAAATCTTCTCGCTTCTTACCTATATGAAAGAGCTTAAAAATATTATTCTTTCAGACAAAATTTATGAAGCCAATGAAGCGATTTATCATAAACGCCATTTTGCAGTTGATATTCCTTCCATGTACGGAAGTTACAATGAAGCAAAATTTGATGCTTTGGGTTTAACCCTTAGAGTTGAGAATATCCTGAATGTGGAGTTTGAAGAATTAGTCAACAGCATTGATCTTCAGGTGATCACAAAGGCTACCTTTAATCGGATTTACCGTATCCTGGATCTGTTCAGGATGGCTTTGGATCTGGACGGAATTTCATCCAATCAGCTGGATTTACAGATGGAATTTTTAAAATTTTCCATGGATATAAGGACCTGTTCATTTACCCAGTATCTGGATATTTTTAAAGGTTTTATATCTGCGGTTGGCGATATCATAAATGATTATTTCAATAATATCCATTCCAGCAATTTATCCCAGATAGAAGCCAGAATAGGAAAGAAAAAGATTCTTAAAAAATATCTTCCCAATGGATCTAAAAAGCAGGAATCCAAGCTGGACAAAAGAGTTGCCGAAATTTTTTTCATGGACAGGATTGCAACTTCACTTGGGCTTCAGCAGATGGATGTCTTTTTAAACAGGATATTGCAAACCCTTTTTCAACAGTCTGAAAAGTTATCACAAATCCATTTAAGCCGGTTGCTAAATTATGATCCTAAAAGCGCTGTCATTGAAATCGGCAGTTCAGATCCCATTGGCAATAATATTATATTTCTAGGGAATAAAGGGTTAAACCTGATCAAATTAAAAAAATTAGGCGCTGCTGTCCCGGAAGGATTTATTATTACCACAGAGGTCTTTAAATGTCGCGAAATCATCAATAATTACAAACCAGCCAACATCAATTTCAAGCGATATGTGGCTAAAATGGTGGCCAACCTGGAAAAAAAGACCCAAAAAACCTTTGGCGATCCTAAAAACCCATTGCTGTTATCCGTCAGGAGTGGTTCTTCCATTTCACAACCTGGAATGCTCGATTCATTTTTAAATGTGGGGATGAACGAAAAAATCGCGGCAAGCATCGCAAAAAAAAGCAAAAATCCATGGTTTGCCTGGGACAGCTACCGGAGGTTTATTCAAGGATATGGGATGGCTTTTGGAATTAAAAGAGATGAGTTTGATCATATCATTTATTTAAAGAAAAAAAAGAACAAACTTGAGTTTAAACGATATTTTTCCGGTGACCAGATGAAGGCAGTTGCCCTTGCCTATAAACAATTGTTAATTGATACGGGGATTGAATTGATAGAGTCTCCCGTTGACCAGTTATTTCTGGCCATTGACCAGGTTTTTTCCTCTTGGGAATCCAAAAGGGGAAGGGATTACAGAAGGATTATGGGAATATCAGATGACTGGGGAACTGCTGTTACGATTCAATCCATGGTGTATGGAAACCTGTCCAGGCAGTCGGGATCAGGTGTTGTCTTCAGCCATAGCCCAAGGCTTCCTGGAGATACAATACAGCTTTGGGGGGATTTTACCATTGGCAACCAGGGAGAGGATGTTGTCTCAGGGCTTGTAAAAACACTTCCCATATCTATTGTCCAGAGGGAACTTGAAGAACGCGATTCAAAGATAAGCCTTGAGGAAAGTTTCCCTGATATATATTTGCAATTGATAAAAATAATACATCGACTTATTTATAAAGAGGGATGGAACCCCCAGGAAATAGAATTCACCTTTGAAGGCGAAACTAAAAAAGATCTTTTTATACTTCAGGCAAGGGAAATGTCCCTGCGGGATAGAAAAAAGATTGAAGATTTTGATGTGGCCCCGGAAATCCTTGATAAGGCATATCTTGGCCAGGGGATCGGAGTAAGCGGAGGTGCCATGAGTGGCAGAATCGTTTTTACTTTGGAAGAAATTGATGCCTTCAGAAAGAGTGATCCAGATTCCCTGTTAATTTTATTAAGGAATGATACGGTTCCAGATGATATCCTGGAAATTGATGCAGCAGACGGAATTCTGACTGCAAGGGGGGGGCTTACTTCCCATGCTGCAGTGGTGGCATACAATCTTGATAAAACCTGTTTGGTGGGTTGTGAAAATCTTGTTTGCAATGAACACAAAAAAGAGTGTATGCTCAATGGGGTTAAAATGTTCACTGGTGATTATATCAGTATTAACGGTCAAAAAGGATCAGTGTACAAAGGCTCGATTAAAATCAATTAAACAAATCAAAATAAAAAGAGGTGATATATGAATAAAAAAGATCCTATAACACTTGGGATTAACGGATTTGGAAGAATCGGCAAGTTGTCTTTGTGGCATCATGCCGGCAGAAAGTATTTTGATTCGATTGTGGTCAATGTAGGCCGGGAAGTGGGAAAGTCATTTCAAGACATTATCCATTATATTGAAAGAGATACAACCTATGGGCGATTGGAATCATTTCTTAAGGGATATCAGGCAAAATCTGTTATCAGCGATGTGGATGAAGCTGCAGGTTCATTAAATGTGAATGGCGTCAAGGTAAAAATATTAAGAAATAACAGGAATCCTAAAAATATTGAATGGGCCAAACATAATGCTAAAATTGTAGTGGATACAACGGGCCGGTTTCTGGATCCATCCCTTGGAGTCAATGAACCAAAAGGATCTATCCGGGGCCATATTGAAGCCGGCGCCCAAAAAGTGATTGCCTCTGCTCCCTTTAAGCTCAAAGAGGGTGTGGCAATGCCGGAGGATTCCGTGACAACCGTTATGGGGATTAATGATAGAGACTATGATCCTGTAAAGCATAATATTATTTCCAATGCATCCTGCACAACCACATGTCTGTCCCATATGATCAAGCCCTTAATCGATTATTTTGGTATTGAGAGGATACTTTCTGCATCCATGGCAACCGTGCATGCTGCTACAGGATCACAACAGGTATTGGATAGATTGCCGAAAACCGGTGCCAAGGACTTAAGAAAAAACAGGTCCATCCTGAATAATATTATTCTAACCACAACGGGAGCTGCAAAAGCATTACAGCTGGTTATCCCGGAAATGGCAACCATTGGATTTATTGCAGAGTCCGTGCGAATCCCTACGGCCACGGGATCTTTGATTATTCTTGTGATGAATTTCCAGGAAGAGCTGAATAAAAAACCGATTCGAAGAGGTATGATAAATTCAATTTATGAAAATGCAGAAAAATCCAATACAAACGGATACCTTTTGTACACGGAAAAACAAAATGTATCCTCTGATATAATTGGAACACCAAAAGCAGCCGCTGTTATTGAAGGTCATGAAACCCATACCCGTACCGGAGCCATTAATATCAACCTTGAGCATGTGCGCGGGATTGATAAAAATATACTGGATATGATCAAGGATCATGTGACCTCCATCCAGGTTACCCAGGCCGTGATTTATGGCTGGTATGACAATGAAATGGCAAGCTATGTCAATATACTGGGGGACAGGGTCGTATCCATTGCAGAATCAATGCATTAGATTATCACTGGCATATTTTGTTGTTGTCCTGACGGGTGGTTTATTTTTTTCAACACCTTTTGGCAATGCAGCAGAAAAGGTGCTGCCCTTTTTTGTTGGTGAAGAAATTGAATATTCTCTTAGATGGGAAATGATCAAAGCTGGAAAAGCCAATTTCAAGGTATTGCCTATTACAAGGCTTAACGGGGAAAAAGTATATCATTTTATACTTGAAGTAAAATCAAACCAATATATTGACAAGCTTTATAAGATGAGAGCCCGACTGGAAGGTTTTACAGATATTGAGTTTACCCAGTCTCTTTTATACAAAAAAATACAATCCGGCAAAAGTAAAAGAGATGTCCTGGTTCAATTTGACTGGAAAAATAAGACTGTAACATATTCCAACTTTGGCGGAAAAAGAGATCCCATAGAGGTTCCCTATGGGACATTTGATCCTGTGTCAGCTTTTTACAAGATGCGGGCCATAGATTTTGAAACTGATCAAAATTTGTCCTTTTTCGTGACGGATGGGAAAAAATCTTTCAGTCAGAAAGGCAAAGTGGTAAATAAGGAAAAAATCACCTTGGCCTCAGGCACCTTTGATACATATGTGCTTATCCCACAGATAAATCATTTTTCCGGGGTGTTTAAAAAAAGTAAAAATCCAAGTGTAAAACTCTGGGTTACGGCTGATGATAAAAAGATTCCTGTAAGAATAAAGGTAAAAGTATTTATCGGAAGCTTTATCTTTGATCTTGTTTCAATAAAATAATCCTTTATGAGATTCAAAAGATTGAGCCGTCAGACGACTACTGCTGCAACCTTGCTGCCTTGAATATGAGAGCTTCATGGCTTTTGCAACATTCGGACCGCAAATTTTATAAAGTAAACGAAATTGCTTGTCTTTTGACCCATCTACTGCGTTGCATCAAAGGCCAAATAGGCCTGCTATTAAACCTTTAATGCGCCTTGTAGATGAACCAAAATCCTTCGCTATTTCAGTTTACTTTATTTCATCTGCAGCCCTTAGGGTAAAAATCAACAATTGTCATACATTCTGATTATTTCTCCATTGCCGCTGCCTTGAATACTTTTTACAAATCCATTTACTACTTTTTTCATTGGTATGGGGTTGTGTCCCGGGAAATAGGCTTCATATATGTCCACTGCATCTTCAACAAGTCCTGATGAGACAACATTAATCCTGATATTGTTTTCCAATTCCAGAGACACGGCTTTAACAAAACTGTGAATTGCGCCATTGACCATGGCAGCACTGGTGGTTAAAGATACTGGATGATCGGCAAGTATTCCTGTAGAAAGAGTAAAAGATCCCCCTGGGTTTACATAATCTTTGCCGATTCTTACCAGATTCACCTGTCCCATAAGTTTACTTTTTATTCCAATATAAAAGTCCTCTTCAGTCATGGAGGCAAATTGTGCCCATTTTGCTTCTCCGGCAGCACAAACCACTGCATCAACCTTCCCAATTGTTTCAAACATTAATTTTATTGATTCACTGTCTGCAATATCGATGGTTACATCCCCTGAATTCCGTCCCCCGATGATCACTTCGTGCTTTTTTGAAAAATATTTGCTGACCTTTTTACCAATTGTACCATTTCCGCCAACTATTAAAATTTTCATCATGTCTCCTTTATTTAATGCAATTTACCCTATTGTTGCAAAAGCCATGAAGGGTAAAATTTTTATGCAACGTTAGGGTTTATTCTTGACTGATAATTTATATCTGTTAATCTTATTTGTCCAATGAATAGTTCTAATACAAACAATCAAAAAATGTGATTATTATGAATCTTCAGATAGATTATTTAAGAACCTTTATTGCCTTGGCTGAGACAAAAGGATTTACCAGGACGGGAATCCAGGTCAACAGGTCGCAATCGGCAGTGAGTATGCAAATCAAGCGGCTTGAGGATGAAATCGGCAAAAAACTGTTTGATCGAATTGGTAAAACAGTAAAACTGACTGCTGAAGGTCATATTCTGATGAAGTATGCCACAAGAATTGTAAAAGAGCACGATGATGCAATCCGGGCATTATCTAAACCCGACCTGGAGGGTTTTATCAGGTTTGGTTCACCAGAACATTATACTGTTGGAATTTTGCCAAAGCTATTGGCTCAATTTGCTTTAGCCTATCCAGATATTTTAGTGGAAATGCGATGTGAAAATAGCGATGAAATCAAGGAAGCTGTTGATAAGGGAGAACTTGATGTCGGGATTTGTACCCAAACAAGTGATGGCGGACAGGTTATTTCCCATGATCCAGTTGTATGGGCAGCTGATCCGGGATTTATTATACAAAAACATAAAATTATATCTTTAGCTGTTTTTGAAGACGATTGCATCTTTCGAACCTGGGCACTAGAGGCATTGGAAAAATCCGGGATAAGATATAGGATAGTATATGTAAGCCGAAGCATATCAGGACTTATAGATGCGGTAAGAGCCGGGTTTGCAATTGCCCCGATCATTCGCAGCAATGTTCCATCTGATTTGAAAATTCTTGGTTTGGAACATGGATTACCTATTTTGCCCGTCTCAAATATTGTACTTCATAAAACCAAAAAAGTAACATCCGAAATTATAGAGTATTTTTGTAAACACATTATCAAATCCTTTGGAGAAAAAGCATAATCAGATTAAATCAATCTGTCTTAACTCCAGGAAAAACTCCCTGCTCAAAAATACTTTAGATTCCTTTTGGTTACTCGCAACCGGTAAAAGCCATCCCATCCACAAACAAATCCTGAAAATCCGGGTGAGTTGTCAGCTCGAGATAACGCATATTCCGGGCAAAATATTTTGCATGCTTTCGATCTTTATAGTTGATCAGCGCCATTATGGATCCAGATCCGGCAGCATTACCAACGCCCCGGATACGATTTTGTTTTGGACTGGGAAAAAGCCCTAGGTTTTGCGCACTTTGTGGGTCCAGATAGTTGCCAAAGGCACCTGCCAGAAGAACCTCACCAAGCTTTGTAACCTTAAGTTCCTTCATCATGATTTCAACCCCTGCCCGGATGGCCCCTTTTGCAAGTTGTATTTCCGACACATCCCGGCTTGTCAGTATCAGATCGTGATCAAGGCCGCACTGATCAGCAAAGGCCACAACATATTCCAGGCCCTCAGGACTTGACCTCAGATTAGGCCCTGTCATTAGTGGATTAAAAGACCCGCCTTCTGTGATAAAACCAAGTGTTGCCAGTTGGCTGATCAGAGATACCAATCCTGATCCGCAAATTCCAAGGGGTTTGCCGCCACCAATAACAATGAGTTCACACTGAAAGGATACAGAATCCATAACAACCGTTTCAATAGCACCTGGTCCGGCACGCATACCATAGGCGATATGGCCTCCCTCAAAAGCAGGACCTGCTGCGGTTGAACAACACACCATGTCACCGGGTATAGCCAGTATCATCTCACCATTGGTACCAAGATCAAGAATAAGGGTGGGGTGGGTAACTTCATCGGCATGCACGGCTAAAGCCACAGATATCGTATCTGCGCCCACAAATCCGGCCTTAACGGGTAACCAGTGAACCCATGCTTCCCTGGCAAAACTAAGCCCCACATCTCTTGCTTTAAGATCAATGCCGTGTCTTGTGACCGGCATATAGGGAGCCTGTGAAAGAAAAACCGGGTCAAGTCCCAAAAAGATATGGTGCATTGCAGTATTGCCCACCATTACACAATCCATGATGCGTTGGGGGGATACATTGACAGTTTTACAGGCTTTTGCAGCAAGCTGATCTATACAGGCTCGGATCTTGGATCCTAACTCTGTCTGACCTTGGGGTTTTTCAATACAGTATGCAATGCGGCTGATCACATCGTCGCCACGGCTTACCTGTGGATTCATTTGTGCTTCAACGGCCAGGGGCAGACCTTTATTAAGATCGAACAAATAAGCTACAACGGTGGTAGTGCCAAGATCCACAGCCAGCCCTAGACATTGTCTCTCTTTACCAGGAGCAATATCTATAACCTCTTTTCCCTGTCTTGTAACAATGGTGAAACTTTTTTTTTTATCTCTGAAAATTTCATATAGATTCTGCAGAACTGAAAGCGGCAGGCGATAGGGGTTATCCTCATTTTCGATATTTTCAATTTTTTCCAGCAAAAGGTCGTGTAAGGCCTTGGGGTGTTCAAGTGAAGGGAGTTCGACCTCAAGTTCAAGACTGCGCAGCATAGGGTCCAATTGCAATTCCAAGTGCTGACCCGTAGTGAGAATAACCTGTTGCCCAGACCTGCTCTGATCAGGTATCCAGACTGTACCGCCTTGGAGAAGCCTGGTCTGGCAGGCCAGGCGGTCTTCATCATTCCCCCGGCTCAAAAGATCCATTTCCTGGACTGAGGGTAAACTAACCGGGCCTGCCGGTCGGACTCGACATTTGCCGCAAAGTCCTTTGCCGCCGCAGCTAGCTTCAATACCCACCCCAGACTGCACAGCCAGATCAAGAATAGTTTGTTCTGGGTTTGCAGCAACCCTGCGTCCCATTGGCTGGAAGATAACTTCTGAAACCTTATCCATATCTTTTAAGCAGATTTTACAACCACCCGGCAAAGAAGAGATGTCTTTTCTGGTATTTTCACTATTTTTCATGATTTTATTGCAAGATTAAATTGTTGAAGTGACAAATTATCAGGCAGCAATCTCCAAAAGCTGTTTTACCACTCTCACAGCGTCAACCGCATCCGTGGCATATGCATCAGCACCGCACTCATCTACAGCAAATTTTTTGGTAACTGCGGCTCCGCCACATAACAGCTTCACTTTGCCGGCAAGATCGCTATCTTTAAACGCTTCTATGGTGCTCTTGATATGAGGATCACCAGTGGTGAGCAGGCTGGACATTCCAACCACATCTGCTTTCAGCTCGCGGGCTTTTTCTACAAACTGCTTCGGGTCAACGTTCTCACCAATGTTGATGACCTCAAAGCCAGAGCTTTCAAGGAGAAGAACCACCAGGTTTTTACCAATATCGTGCAGATCACCGAAAACAGTCCCCATGACTACAATACCCAGTTTTTTAACCTCATTTCCTCCTGTGATCAAAGGTTTTATGACCTCAACACCTGCCTGCATTGTGCGGGCTGACATCATCATCTCCGGAACAAAGATTTTTTTGGCTTCAAAACGGGCGCCCACCTCTTTCATGGCTTCTACCATGTAATCGTTAATGATGACCTGGGGATCTGTGCCGGCGTCCAGGGCGGCCTGCACAAGACCTGCAATATCCTTGCGTTTACCCTTGTTTACTGCGTCTTTGATTGCTTGCAAATCTACCATTGTTTATCTCCTTATATACTTATATTTATGATTATCTAGTCTGTTTCCGGATATTGTTCACGGTAGCCGGTTATAAAATTCATTGAAAACTCATCCTTTCCCAGCATCAGATCGCTGAGAAGCAGTGTTTCCTTAATCATCCAATTTGTAGGATCTGTAATTGGACAGGTAAGACCCCTTACGACGGCCATGGCAAGGAATACGCTGTTCACAATGGGCCGATCCGGCAGACCATATGAAACATTACTGGCACCAATTGTCTGGTTAACCCCCAAATTTTCCTTGATCTGAGCCAATGAGGTAAGCGCGCTGAGTCCGGCCTGGTCATCAGCTGAAACACTCATTGCCAGAGGATCAATAATTATGTCCTCAAGAGGTATGCCAAGCTTTGCTGATTCATTCACAATTTTGTCGGCAATATTTAACCGGGTGGGCACATCTGAAGGAATGCCTCTGTCATCCATTGTCAGGCAAACCACAGCGGCTTTGTATTGGGCCACAAGAGGAAGAACTTCCCTGATTTTGGATTCCTCACCATTTGCCGAGTTGACCAGGGCCTTTCCTTTGTATACGGCAAGACCGGCTGCCAGAACTTCAGGTTTTGCCGAGTCAATGCACAAAGGTGTGTCCGTAA
>Ga0233430_1002577_pt1 | contig 20471 bp, 16 predicted proteins | sample SI_118_April2016_2_FD_179883 | JGI IMG/M metagenome (GOLD analysis project Ga0233430, IMG submission 179883) | Seawater microbial communities from Saanich Inlet, British Columbia, Canada - SI_118_April2016_150_MG | ecosystem: Environmental > Aquatic > Marine > Inlet | place: Canada: British... | reverse complement strand
ACGCACCTTCATTTATAGGCATTTTTAATTTATATTCCATAAAATTGGATTCGGATAATTTCTTTAATAATTTCTTTTGAAACTTCTTCTTTACATCAGGAGTCATGTCCACCCCACCACTCAATACGCTAGTTAATGTATCTAATGCCTTTTTCTTTCCTTGACTTTTAACCAAATCTTTAAATGCGTCCTTTATAGACACTTCTTTAAATTCATTTACTGATTCTTTAAATGATGCTTTAAATCCGTTTGATATCTTTTTAAGTGCTTGCATCAACTTGGTTTCCTTTTTAATATTTTTATCCCATATAGTAATTTTACCATCTTCACTTATATGAGCTATATTTTTAAAATCACCACCTTGACTTTGATTTCTATCATATATGGTTAAACCATTACCTTTAAAAGCGGCTCCAGTATCAAATTTTCCAAACTTACCTTCATTTACGGATTCTTTTAATCCGAAATCACGTAAGTAACCATAGGATACAAATCTTAAAGCATCATCTTGATCTACTTTGTATTTCTTAGCCAGTTTAATGACTAAATCTTTTGTAAGTTTTGAATTAGGTAAGTTATCAATAGCTTTTGAAAATTTAGCATCTACGAATTCACCGGGATTTTTCTTCAATACTTTTTCATTAGTAGTTTGATATTCTTTAATAACATCATCTAAAATCGTATCAATCATTGGATTGAAATCGGGACTTTCTTTCTTCAAACGACTTTTTTCAGCTCGTCCTCTATTTTTTGATTCTTTTTCAAATCCCACGATTTTTCCCCCTTTGTGTGAGGCGTCTTTACCATCACCATTTCCATAAGTACCTTTATCTCTATTGTACTTATTTAATTCTGCTCTATATTTCTTTGATTTATCAGAAGATTGAAACTTCTTATACTCGTCTTTATAATCCCTATCGGCGGACTCGTCTTTTTTTTCTTTTTCCCACTTCTTAGCCATTTTAGGCTTAGTAGCATGCATCCATTTCCGTTGTTTTTCGGATTTAAAGGGCATCGAATTAACCCCTCATGATTGAGTTGATAATTCTTTCTATATTATTTTCTGGAGTCTTAGGTTGAACGGATTCATTTACAGGTCTCATAAATGCACCATGTGTGGATGGATTTGATACGAAATCGAAAGCTATTAATTCAAAGTCAGGTTGAACCTCTACTGTATCCTCGCCATCTGCTTCTTTCATTGGCTCAACACTACCTAATCCCCTTGAAGAAATACCAAGTTTAATACCTGATTTAAATAATTCTTTCAAGATATTACCAGCGGGTGTAGATAAGACTTCAACTGTTCCTAATAAATCATCACCATCCCAATGCATCTCAATAATATTATGTGAGGCATTGTTTAAATTAACAACAGAACTATCAGGATGGTCTAACTCACCTAATGCTCGTCTTTCTGTAACCTGATGTTCTAAATATTTTCCGACTTCTTTTAACAATACTTCTCTTGGATATACACGTCCATTTTGATTCTTACTTTCTGCTCTCTGTAATACACCCTTGACGATTAATTTTCCACCGTTATCTTTAATTGATTCATCAATTTTTGTTCTTGATATATCAAAAGGTCTAACATCTACTAATAATTGTTTATTCATTATTTTACCCTACGTTTCCTGTGTATACAAAAGTTATATCGCCGGTAGCAGCAGTTGCTGATGTCCAAGCAACTGGATTAATATCAAGTCTAACTGGTCCAGCATCAGCCACAACGGTTGAACCACTTACATATGTCGCTAAACTTCCAGATTGATATGCAAATGAATAACTTCCAGCTCTATTTACCATTATATAATTAGGTCTATCAGTAATAACTGTAGCAGCTGGATTTATTGACCGACCATAAGCACTTACTGGTATTGCTTTTGGTATTGATTTTGTACTATCATTTGGATCTACTTGATACATTAACGTCCTCCCCAAGAGTTTCTTTTAATCCAAATATCACGTAAGATATCGGATACTTCTTTTCTTATTTGTTTTTTAATTTCTTCCATATCACTACTATCAATACCCTCATCCATGAATTTATAGCCAGTTTGTTTTTCAAGATTTTTCTTCTTCTTCTTACTGGTCTTTCCAAATGCATTAGGTGTTTCAAATCCAGCAATACTTGCCGTTGAAGTCATTTCTTTTAACTTCTTTGTAAATAATCCCCGCGTAAGTTCCCTTACTAACGAATTAAATTTTGTTGAGTTCTTTGTCAAGTTCATAATATCTCAATAATTGAACGACTGAATTATCATCAGTTTTTCTTGATTCATTTAAACAAAATTTATCAACACAATTAACTGCTTCTTGTAGTTTGATTTTCAATACCTTATCTTTAATCTTACTTACTTTTTTATTCAGTTTAGTTTTTAAAACGGGTATTTGATTTTCTACAAATAAAGAAAAATTATTAGTATTTGAAATGCTACTAATATATTCTTTTAATACTTGTTTTTGAGGATCACTCAAATTAGTATATTTTTTATTAAATTTTTCTAACAAAGCCTTGTAAGATAAAATTCTCAAATCTTTATCTTTCAATTCATCATACATAAAAGTATCAGTTTTTTTAGTAGTTATTGTAGTAACATTTTCTAAAATAATAAAATAACTTTCTGTCTTTTCATCAGCACTTAGTTCACCAATACCTTCAAACAACTTATAAGTAGAGGCATAGACTTTATAATTAGGTACGCTTGAAGAAAATAATTGATTAATATCATAATGTTCTTTAATACTCTTTATGATATTGTATTTTTCTCTTCGTAATACGGAATTATTTAACTTTCCCCGTTGTCTTAATACCTCAGACAAAAAGAAATCAGCTTTCTTATCTGATTTAAATTTTTTCGATGTTATCAAATTATATAATGCCAGTTCTTTTCCAATTTCGGTATGTTCATTAAATTGTTTTTTAATGATTTTGATTGCTGGTGAATCTTTTTTCTTATTCAAAACATCTACTGTCACCTGTCTTAGTAGAAATTCAAATAAAAGTCCAGCATTTCTCAATTTACTATGTCTGAATTTGCTCATAAATGTTCCGTTTTATTTCTATACAATTATTCATATATAAATATAATGTAATTTAGAATAAGTGGGTATTTACTCTTCTATTATATTATCTTCACTTAATAACGAAGAATCTTTTTTAGGGAATTTATTCTTTAATTGACTTAAAATACCCTCACGAGCAACGGCAGTATGTGCTTTATTAGTAGCTAATGGAGAACCACCCTTAAATTCCCTCTTTCCATAACTTCTATCGCCTTTTTTAAGCTTACCGTCATCTTCTCTTGGTTTATTCTTACCAAAATGTTCTTTTTCACTACCACCCCAATCACCAGGTCTTGCCATATCATCATCTTCTTCAGATGACTCTACTGGTTGTTCAGCGGGGTCTTGACCTTCACTTTCTATCTGTTCGAATCTATATTTTTGTTTTGTATCTTCAACAATATCTTCAAATATTTGTTTTTTCTTATCATCTGAAAAATCAAATATATTGTCATAAATCCACTTACGTGAAAATAATTTAGTATCCATAGCTTTTTCAGCTAACTCAACTTGCTGATTCATTAACTCAAGTTTCTCTTGCTCATGAATCATAGATGGATTCTGTAATTCTAAATCAAAATCTATTAAATCTGAATCATTAAACCCCTGACTGTATAGATGAACTATACCGATTTTAGTTAATTCACTCACGACAATTTTTTGAAGTCTTTCAATAGTACGAGCAAACCTAACATCTTCAGCAGCCAATGTGGCTTTACCACCACTCAATCCTTCTTCATAACCCAAGAAGGCTTTTGGAATCCTAAGACTTGCCATTAGTTTGTTTCTCAAATATTCAACATCTTCTATCGCATCATTATTAGATAAACCAGGAAGAGTTTCAATAGAAGTTCCACTATCACCACCACGAACTGGTAGGAAATAATCTTCCGTTACACTCTCCATGTTATATTTTAAATTATACTCTCCTGTACTTTGGTCAATAACAGGAATCTTTTTCATCTTATTGATGATTTTTTGCATAAATTGTTCCACTTCTCTCGGTGGTATATTTCCAACGTCAATTTTAAAGATTCTTTTCTCTGGTGCTCTCATGATTCTATGAATTAACATGGCATCTTCCATCAACATTAATTGTTTAAATACCTTTCTACCACCTTCTAATTGTGATTTACCGTATGGTAAAAAATTAGTATCACTCATTAATCTAAAATGAGCAATTTCATAATTTTCTTTTATTTCTTTTTTATCATCTTCTATTTCAAATTGAATTAATTGTGGATTAGCCAAATCGTGATCTTCTAATCTAGTAATATCATAAGCACTTATTGGTTTTACATTCACTACACCATACTTGTCGACAATATCAAGTAATAAATAAAAATCACCATACTTGGTTAGATTTCGTATCCAACTCCATAGATTAAATTCAATATTTATAATATCATAGTATAAATTATGAAGAATTTTTCCAATTTTACTATTCTCCGTTTTTATTTTTAAAAGTTCTCCTTCAATATTATCAATTGTTGATTCATCTGAATAAATGTCAAGAGCAGAAGCAATAATCGGGTCTTGATCCATCATCTCATAGTCTCTAAACAAAGTACGTTTATGTATCTCATAGGCTGCTCTACGATTTTGTGCAGCATGATGTGGATTTGAATAGGTATTTTGCATCAATCGCTGATATCTATCAATAAAGTTTGATTGTAAATTAGTTTGACTGAAATCCAAATCTTTTACAACCAAACGATTATCATCTGTTTTTCTAATTATTACATTAGATTGAAATAATCTACCTAATTTACTAAAAATATTATCTGCCATAATTTACCCCAATAACCAAGTTAAGTCTTCTTTTTCACCATTGACATCCATCTCGTATGGATTATCTTTAGGTTTATTTGATGTCATAATTGGAGATCTCTCATTTAGATTTCCAATTGAATCCACCAAACTACTTTGAAATTCATTTCTCTCTGATTGTATACGAATAGCAGTATCTCTAATCCATAATAATATAGAATAAGACATTACTAAATCATCATTATACCCAGCAAGAGCTTCAGTTTTACTGTTATTATATATAAATACAAAAAGTTCATCAATTAAACGAGTTGATTTTAACTTGACCATTTTCTCTCGTGTATATTCTTCCATCTTTGCCACAAGTAATGGTTTAGTTTTCATTGTAGTTGTAAAACCAGGTACTTTATTCTTATCAATGTTTCTATATCTATTCGTATGTTGATTATCATCATCGACAATTAAATTATTTTTCTCTTGATAAAATAAATTTTCATATCCCCTATCAATAATAGTCTGTAATGTAGCCCAACCTATGTTGTTATTCTCCACTACTAATAGAGCATCATTATATTTAGTTCCTAGTTCAATTAAGAAATTACCAAATTCAGTTGTCCCTAATTGACCTTTATATTCCGCTACTTGTTCCATTTCTTCTAAATCAAATACTTGAGCGGCACTATAATCAGTTCCATCTCCACGTGCTACGTCAGCAGATATTATATATTGTTTTGAGTAATCAGGATATCCCCATATCCAAAGATTTCTATCAAACCCACTTTTTTCCATAGGTTCACAGCACATTTTTTCTTTATACCACCCCAAGATAAGAGGATCAACAACTGAACGACCAGAACTCAAGAAGTCAGCATCACATTCTTGAGCAGCCTGTGAAGGACCTAAGTTCTTATCTTGTTCATCTCTCCAACTTTGGTCTCTATCAGGATGCGCTGACCAGTGAAGTTTGATTGTATTGAATGCATTAATTCCATCCGTGGCATCCAACCAAGTTTTATGAAACCAATTACCAACACCATTGGGTGTAGAAATGGCTATACATTGACCACCAGTTGCAAGTGTTTGTTGAGCAGCAGTCCATATCGTATCTATTCTTTCTATAAAAGCAGCCTCATCGAGTATTAATAAAGACAATGCTTCAGAGCGACCAGCAGATTCATTAGAAGCAATAGCTTTTATCTGACTTCCGTTTTTAAAAATAAGTGAAAGTTTGTTATTTTCAACTATCTGAGTTTTTAACCAACTCGGCAATCCATCATACATAATACGAACTTTAGTTACAAGATTTTTAGCAGTATCTTTCGTAGTGGCAATACACAATACATTCTTATCATTATGAAATAACATCATCCATAAAGAATAAGCAGCACTTAATGTTGATATACCTAATTGTCTTGATTTTAATACAACATTATAATTATTTTCTTGGTATGCCTTTAATACATCATACTGAAAATCATATAATTTAAATTTAATCTTACCACGTTGTGGGTGTTGAATAGTACAATATTGATTAATAAAATATGACGGGTCTTGAACGCATTTTAAATAATTTACTTTTATTGCTTGCTTTAAATTACTCATCTTCTATGTTCATTGGAAGCTAAAGCATTAGCAACTGTTTTATCAAATGGATTTTTTTGTTTAATTTCTGCTATTTCTTGTTCATATTCCTTTAATATACCATCCCATCTTTTCTTTTCTAAATCAGCAACCCAGTCATTCCATTTACCTTCTCTATGTAGAGTAGCTTCAAATTCCATTTGACAATATTGACATTTTTGCATTCTATTATAAGTTTGTTGGTCAATGGTTTTTAAAATTAACTTTTCACAATCATTACATTTATCAAATCCTTTTGGTGGTATTTTTGTAATTTGTTTTCTCTTACCATCTTCTTTAACCCAAGTTCTGTTATTGTGGTCAACCCAAGTCTCACCTTCTTTTCTTTCATCTATGGATTTACCCTGATAACCAATCTGTATGGGGCGATTGTAAATCCCCTTTACCATTTTTTTTACTTTTTCTATATTACTCATAACCTTATTTCCTTAAAATGTCATCATGCCAGTAATCTGGTTTAGTGGAGCAAAACTCCCGGTGAATTTGAAAGTTTTACCATTATATTTAAAAACTATCCCCTCGGTTGGAACAATAGCATCTAAACCACCGATGGCATTTAATCTATCTAATTGTATTTTTAATTTGTTTAATTTCTTTATATCACCACCACTTCTTATATCTTTTATAGCTGATTGTAATTTACCTCTCATCTTTTGAACTGATTTTGCTGGATTTACAGCCATCCAACCATCCATGTTCTTTAATATAGTGGCACCCACTTCAAAAAATAATTCCTCAAATGGTTTCATGTTCTCTTTAACCAATCGGGAGTGATCAATCTTATCTGTACTTAATACCCAATCTAAAAACTTTGGATATTCTTTTAAATCTTTTTTAATCTGTGGAATTTTATATGACTTGTCAAAGAAAGCCCATCGTTTTGTCAATTTAACCAAAATCTCATTTGTTATATTTGAATAACCAGTTTGTTTAGCGCCATTAAAAATCCATTCTTGCCAATACGATTGGTGATATAAAGAAAGCGTATCGTTATCTTTCAATCCATAATGTGATTGTAGTTTTTTTAATCTACTTAAAAATTTACCCTTTAGCTTACCAAAATCTTGGTGTTTAGGTACATCCATAAAATGTGGTTTAGTAATCTTATAATGTTTCTGTATGTTTTGATTAACTTGTTTAATCATACCAGCCAAAATTCTAGCACTATCTTTTGCCTGTCCGATTACCCTTGCATCATCATCATATTCCATAGCTCCATGAAACATCAATTCTGTTATATCATAATTTACAACATTCTCACTAGCAGGCCACATCACTTCTAAACTCATCCATTTAGAACCTTCACCAAATATCTTTGTTCTTTGTTTATCACTTAAAGCACTTATTGCTTTACTTAAATCTCTTACGGCATAAACAAAAGCATTTCTAATATCACCTCGTCCTTTAAATTTACTCTCTACGTCCTTTATGCTTAAAGCCGTTTCACCTTTGTTTTTTATATGACCTTTATTACGAGCAGAAATTAACTCACCATCTTTCCAACTTATCATTAAGTTTTGACCATCTGTTTTTTCTGTAACATTATCCTCACGATTTAACTGACCACCTAATCCCATTTCTATAATATTTTTTAAATCTTTAAATGTCAAATCTTTGTCATCAAATGGATGACTCATATGTCCGTAGGCTCCGCCCATTAATAGTAACTCCTTTCCGTTTTTTTCTAAATTACTTGTAAGTGAATGCACTTCTTTTACTATATCATAATCATCGTGTTGGTCATTCCCTCTATTTTGATCTGTATCAGTTGGCTCTTCACTTTCTCCTTGATCTAATGTATTTTTGCTATGTTTAAGAATTGATTTTCTAGTTCTTTTTAAACTATCCGTATATTCATAATCTTGATTTTTTAAAATCATATCAATGTGGTCTAACCATGTATTCCAAAGTTCAGTTCCAACTAAATCTAAATCATTAGCAGCACTTGGTTCAGATACACCAGCAGGTCCAAATGATACCGAACCAACTGGTCCTTTTGGGTATTCAGTATCTTTAACAAAACCAAAATCTTGACTATTATAATATTCATCATCAATCAAATGATTTGCAATCTCCCATCCTAATTTCCCAGCTTCGGTTTCAGCTCTATCACGATACGATTTTAAACTTGATAAAAAACCAGGTCCATCATCTACTCCACCATTCTGTGTGCCTGAACTTTCAAATATCCCAACGTAAAATTCAAACAGTTTTTTGAATTTATTTACCATCATAATATACAACCCTTTATCATAATATCCAAACGTTTTTTTGAAAAACTTTTTCTTTTCTTCATCATCAATTTTTGGATTACCTAATATATCTCGTGTTTTTGTTCCACTAAGACTACCAAATTGAGGAGCAGTTAGAAAATATCCGTGTTCTTCATATCCTTTAATATCATTCTTATTCTTTTTGTAATCCTGATAATACGTTTTACCACCACTTTTTTTAGTACCAGCTTTTAATCTACCAGCATCCTTTTGACCAAAGGCATAAATTACTGCAGTAGTATCTGAATTAAATTTAGATAATAAATTCTTTGCAACATAAGGAGTTTTTTCTTCTATAATACGATTAGCTGGAATACCCATCTTCGTCATGTGTCGAACTTTCTCTTTAAAGTTCATCGGGTGTCTTGGTGGTTTCTTTATATTAGTTGTCGTTATATAGGCTTCATCAACTTGTTTTGCCAACCACTTATATGTAGCTAAATGTCCTGAATGAAATGGTTGAAATCTTCCACCGAATACACCAATTGTTTTTTTGATTTCTTTTTGTTCTTTTATTTTTTTACCCGTGTCCGTTTTAGTAAATGGACCTCGTCTTAATGTTGCAAACTTTACAGGTGTCTCCATACCAAATAAATTCTTAGGTGCTATGATTTTTAACTTAACCATCTTTGAACTATTATCAATACCCAATGTCTCAAATTCTATTTCTTTATATTTCTTACCCTTCATAGTAAGATTATGACCTGTAATAAACTTTTCTACTTTACCACCTTTTACGGCTTGTGCTTCATTTATTGATTCTTTCATTATCTTTTGTTTAGCAACCCATTGTTTTCCACGATAGTTTTTAATTGGTTGTTTAATAAACTTATTAATTCCTTTTTTCATCAACATATTGAATTTATCAATAGCAGCTTTTTCATCTAAAGTTTTAGAATTATCAACCATAAGAAAATTAGCATTTCCAAAAAGACCTTGAAATGATATTTTATTTTTCTGAACATCATTCCAACTTGCCTCTACTAATTCAGGATTAAGTTTTCTTGGTCGTTCCATATTTCTTTTTTGAGCTACATCTAAGTCAGTATGAACAAATACCATAAAACAATCATAACCAATTTCTTCTAATTCTTTCTTTTTTTTCTTTATTGAACCATATTTATGACCTGTTCCATCTATAATCATTCCCAATCTACCATTCATATAAAGTTTTTTACGAGAAGCAGTTAATTCTTTAGCTCTACCTCTAACACCACTATAATCTTCATAATCAGGATCAGTAAGTTGTCGAAATAATTCTTCTGGCATATCATCTAAATCTAAACCAAATCCATACTTCTTTAACATTCTTTCCAATTCACTATCTTGATTGATAAGTTTTAGTCCGGAAGCTGATACATTAATTTTCTTTGGTATTCCAAACAATCCACTGGCAACATATGATTTACCTGATCCAGGTCCCCCAGCAAGAAATACTGCTTTGAGAATTCCAGGATCATTCACTCCTTCTTGAAGTATTGGTTTAGTTATTTCTTCTACTAATTTTTTTAAACTCATATTTTTTCGCCAGTGTTTGTTGGTATAGTCATAGGTATTCCCCTACATCTATAAATATAAGTTATTATAATTCAACTTAATATTAAACTTCTAAACCTCGTCTAAACCAACCGAAATAAAACTTTTCTAAGTCTGGTTTTCTGGTTACCAAGTCAGCATAATATTTAATACGATAAGCCCTTACTCTTTGTAACTCTACATTAGATTCCGTTATTGCCTTGAGAGTCATAGGTCCTAATCCACCATCTACTTTAAGTCCAGCACCCTTGGCATTAGCAGCCTGTTGTAAAATTTTGACACCTCTTGACTTACCTTGATTAACATACATATCAAATGCTATATGTCTTAGATTTTCAGGTAAGGATTCTACTTTATTTGCATCCCAATAATGTTCTTTATAGATTTCTTTAGCACCATCTTTGGTGAGATTTTTGATATCCACGTCAGGATGACTTCTCTTGGCTATGCCAAAATTAGTCTCTCCGCCTGGATCATCAGGGTCATTTACGTATCCACCTTCATGGTGTAGAACTACTTCTATTATTTCATTGAATTTTACTAACATAACTTTAATTCCTATTTATTGTTTTAATTATTTTAAGTACCTGAGCATGATCCAAGGTAACCCCGAGAAGCAGTCAAGTCTCCAAAATCGATTGCATTTCCAGTAGTTGCAATCGTTACATAGTCGATGACGTTAGACGAGGATCCACCACCAAACACTCCTTTTGTTCCATCGGAGCAACCTGATACCCACTTACGAGCCACAGTCAAGTCTCCAAAATCAGTTGCATTACCTGTAGTTGCAATGGTTACATAATCAATAACGTTGGAATTGGCACCCGAGGTTTCTCCAGCACAAAATACACCTTTTGTTCCATCGGAGCATGCTCCTGGTGACTGACGAGATGTAGTCAAGTCTCCAAAATCAGTTGCATTACCTGCACTTGCTATGGTTACGTAATCAATGGTGTTGCGGGGGGAAGAGGTTGCTCCACCACCAAATATTCCTCTTGTTCCATTGGAGCAAGCAGCTATTCGAGCTCTACCAACAGTCAAGTCTCCAAAATCACTTGCATTACCTGTAGTTGCTATGGTTATGTAATCAATGACGTTGTGACTAGAGTATCCCGCACCCCATAATCCTTTTGTTCCATCTGAGCATGCTCCTACTCCCCAACGAGCCACACTCAAGTCTCCAAAATCGATTGCATTACCTGTAGTTGCAATCGTTACATAGTCGATGACATCAGTAGTAGAAGAACCACCACCAAACAATCCTCTTGCGTTATTAGAGCATGCTGCTAAACCATGCCTGGAAACAGTCAAGTCTCCAAAATCGATTGCATTTCCTGTACTTGCTATGGTTATGTAATCAATGGTGTCGTAACCAGAGTATCCACCACCAAACACTCCTCTGCCACCGAAGTACCCTGGTACTGCCGGCACAACTTCAGTTCCAGCAGTTCCTAACCAATTATTTTCACCTGAAGTTATATCATGGCAGATAAATAGTTCTCCAGAAGTCGTATTTATCCAAGTTGCCCCTAAACTACTTGGATTTGTAGTTACTACGGGACTGCTTCCTGAAGTATAGTCAAATCCACTTATTCCTGTGAGAGATGAACCATCTCCTAATACTTTTCCAAATGAACCAGTTGAAGCGGCTGAACCACTAAATAAAGTTTCAGTTCCAGCCGCACCAGCAAATGAGGTTATTCCGGTTAAACTACTACCATCTCCTAATACTTTACCAAATGATCCAGTTGAAGATGCGGAGCCACTAATTAGTGTAGCAGTTCCATCTGAAAAACTTTGAGTTGTTGAAAAGTTTTGACCTTGCCAAGAACCACTAATTTGAGCACTTGTATAAGAAGCTGGTAAATTTGTTAATTGACTACCATCGGCTAATAGTTTTCCGAATGAACCAGTTGAAGTTGTTGAGCCGCTTATGTTTCCAATAAATGATCCTGTAATATTTGGTGCGTAAATTTTCATAATTAATCCATTATATAGTGCTGTTTATTGTTGTTTTAATTATTTTAATCACCGGAGCAAGCTCCTAAACCGTAACGAGCCACAGTCAAGTCTCCAAAATCAGTTGCATTTCCTGTTGTAGCTATGGTTATGTAATCTATGACATCGGTAGTGCTACTACCACCACCCCATACTCCTTTTGTTCCATCGGAGCAAGCACTTAAATAACGTCTAGCAACACTCAAGTCTCCAAAATCACTTGCATTTGCTGTACTTGCTATGGTTATGTAATCAATGACGTTGGAATAAGTACTGATGTATCCACCACCAAACACTCCTTTTGTTCCATTGGAGCAAGCTCCTAAACCGTAACGAGCCACAGTCAAGTCTCCAAAATCGATTGCATTACCTGTTGTAGCTATGGTTATGTAATCAATGACGTTAGAATAGGTACTAGCATAGCCACCACCAAACACTCCTTTTGTTCCATCGGAGCAAGCAGAAGATGCTTCCCTACCCGATGTTAAGTTTCCAAAATCGATTGCATTTCCAGTAGTTGCAATGGTTATGTAGTCGATGACGTTGGAATTGGCACTGATGTATCCACCACCAAACAATCCTTTTGTTCCATCTGAGCAAGCTGTTAATCTGTAACGAGCCACAGTCAAGTCTCCAAAATCACTTGCATTTGCTGTACTTGCTATGGTTATGTAATCAATGACGTTAGAATTGATACCAGTAGTACCACCACCAAACACTCCTCTACCACCAAAGTATGATGGTGGTGGCGCGGGCGCTACTTCAGTACCAGCAGTCCCCAGCCATTCATTTGAATCAGCAGTTATATCAATTGCAACAAATATTTCTCCAGATGTTGTGTTTATCCAGGTTGCACCTAAACTGCTTGGATTTGTAGTTATTACGGGACTGCTTCCTGATGTATAATCATGTCCTCCACCGCTACCAAAACCACCTACAGATGCTGATGATGAAATTGCAGTTTCCCAGTTGACTCCACCTTTTAAAATGTGCCCGAATGAACCAGTTGAAGTTGATGAAACACTTAAATTTCCAACAAATGATCCTGTAATAGTTGGTGCGTGTATTTTCATAATTAATCTCCTATATCAATAAATATATTTTATTTTAATTACCTGAGCAACCAGCTGCGCCCCAGCGGCTCACAGTCAAGTCTCCAAAATCACTTGCATTACCTGTTGTAGCTATGGTTATGTAATCAAGGATGTTATCTACCGATGCATTTCTAGTTCCACCAGCCCACACTCCTTTAGTTCCATCAGAGCAAGCACCTACTCCGAAACGACTCACAGTCAAGTCTCCAAAATCGATTGCATTTCCTGTTGTAGCTATGGTTACATAATCAATGGTGTTGGAATATGAAGTATATGATGATGCATATAAACCACCAATCCATAAACCTCTTGATCCAAAATAAGCAGCAGAATCAGGCACAACTTCAGTACCAGCAGTTCCTAACCAATTATTTTCACCTGTGGTTATATCAGTTGCAACAAATATTTCCCCAGATGTTGTGTTTATCCAAGTCGCGCCTATACTGCTTGGATTTGTACTTACTACTGGACTGCTTCCTGAAGTATAGTCAAATCCGCTTCCGCCACCACTTCCAAATCCAACATTAGATAAGGATTCACTAACTGCGGCTCTCCAATTGACTCCGCCTTTTAATATATGACCAAATGAGCCAGTTGAAGTTGATGAACCTGTTACGTTATTAGCATGGATTGCCATTATTTAATCCCACCAAGTCTAAACTTGTATTTTTACAGTTTTTCTCTTCAAATTAAACATCTATTTTATTAACTATCTTTGGCAATAAAAGCATCAATTTCCGTAGCTATTTCTGCGTCTGTTAGGGCGTCATCATCCACATTGACAGGGGACATAGCAGTATATCTTGTTATTAAAGCTGCTCTATCCAATTCTGTCAAAGTAGATGGAATGTATGAATCATCATTAACGGTTATGCCGACTAATTTACTACCAGATACATAATATCCACCATCGTCTATAAAAGATGGAATGCATTTATTTCCATCTGAATTTCTATGTAATTTATACTCTACTATCATTTTTCTTCTCCAATTAAAGTCATATATTCTTTGTTTGTTATATCAGTAGTTCCGAAGAGTTTCTTACTAACTTCATCGGAATTTTTAGCATATTTATCCTTCATCTCATCTAAAAAATCTTCAAGATGTAATGATGTTAAAATCTCCCCACTTTTAATAAGAGTATTCACGTGTTCTATATAACCACTCACTTCGGTTATTGCTAATTGTACATGCACACCGTATTGTTGTAAATATTCTAACGTAGCCTCTTTTCCTCTTCCATATTCAATTAAATTTCTGTATAACATTTCAAATCCTCTACGAGTATGATGAGCTTTCTCTTCTTGTTCAAATTCAACCTCACTCCAATTATCAATATCATTATTTTTCTTAATAGAATCATAAGAATCCATTAATATGGCTATATCTTTCAAAGAACCATTTGCTTTGTTTTCTGTCATGGTTATTGAATGTTGCAATTTAATGGCGTTTGCCTGTTCGACACTATTTAAATCATCTTTTCTATCAAGTAATTTCTCTAACTTACTTTTGGATTTTGCTACATTATATTGTGCTTCATACAATGCACTTTGTCTTTTTTCTATCTCTGCCATTACTTGTCTCATCATTCTCATAGGAGATTGACCACTTAACATTGTTAAAGTAGTGAGAGTTAAAGTTGTCTGACTGTTTTGTCTATCAAAAACTCGTAATTGACTTTGAATAGCAGGTAAACCGGCAGATACTCGTGTCATTAATTCATTACTTTTATCATTTACGATTAAATCAGTTTTATTCGGTACTATTAAGTCCATTTTCATTCCTTGCACTTATAAGTGCTGTTTATTGTTGTTTTATTCCTTTTATTAACCTGAGCAGCCTGCCTGACCCCTTTTAGCCGAAGTCAAGTTTCCAAAATCAGTTGCATTTCCTGTAGTTGCAACCGTTACATAATCAATGGTGTCGGTATTGCTTGCGCTAGCTCCAAGCCGTCCGCCAGACCATACTCCTTTTGTTCCATCGGAGCAAGCAGCCGGCTGGTTTCTAGCAACAGTCAAGTCTCCAAAATCAGTTGCATTTCCTGTAGTTGCAATGGTTACGTAATCAATGGTGTTATAATGGGGGTACGGATATGCGTGATGCCACCCACCACCCCATAATCCTTTAGTTCCATCGGAGCATGCACTATGGCCATAGCGGGATACAGTCATGTTTCCAAAATCGATTGCATTACCTGTTGTAGCTATGGTTACGTAATCAATCGAGGAGTTATTGGCATATCCACCCCAAATTCCTCTAGTTCCATTGGAGCAAGATCCGAGTCCTTCACGAGCTGTAATCAGGTCTCCAAAATCACTTGCATTACCTGTAGTTGCAATCGCTACATAGTCGATGACATTGGTATACGCACTGGCGTATCCACCAGCCCATAATCCTTTTGTTCCATCGGAGCAGGCAGCTACAGTTGATCTTGCAACAGTCAAGTCTCCAAAATCGATTGCATTACCTGTAGTTGCAATCGTTACATAGTCGATGACGTTAGAACCACCATTACTTTCTCCACCACCAAACACTCCTTTTGTTCCATTGGAGCAAGATCCTAAGACTGACCGATTTTGGGTGATAGTTCCAAAAGTTGTTGCATTTCCTGCAGTTGCAATGGTTATGTATTGAATCCCTGATCCGCCAAACAATCCTCTACTGCCGAAGTACGCGAGAGGTACAGGCACAACTTCAGTACCAGCAGTTCCTAACCATTCATTTTCACCTGAAGTTATATCATGGCAGACAAATATTTCTCCAGATGTTGTATTTATCCAGGTTGCGCCTATACTGCTTGGATTTGTAGTTACTACGGGACTGCTTCCTGAAGTATAGTCAAATCCACTTATTCCTGTCAATTGAGAACCATCTCCTAATACTTTTCCAAATGAACCAGTTGAGGTTAATGATCCACTTATGTTTCCACTTGCTTCTAAAGTTGTAAATTTACCACCTACTGCAGTACTGTTACCAATAACCACCCCATCCATCTGTCCACCACTTGCACTAGTGTCATCGATATCAATACCATTAGCACTTACTGTTAAAGCACTTAGCGTTCCAACTGAAGTTATATTTGTTTGAGCTGCTGTTGTTAATGTTCCAGCTATTTTGGTTGCTTCGACTCTTCCAAATGAGCCAGTTGAGGTTGAACTTCCACTAATATTACCCGAAACGGTAAAATTCCCAGTTATAGTTCCATTCCCACTATGTGTTCCATCCCATTCAGCAGTGACTCCAGTTAAACTTGAACCATCTCCTTTAAAAGTTGTAGCAAGTACATGACCGAATGAACCAGTTGATTCAGCTGAGCCAGATATAATATTTAATGATTGACTGATTATCAAATACTCAGCCGTGGTTTCAACTCCAATTCCTTTAGGTTGATGTAAATCATTTCCGAATAATGCATTATGTTGTTTTGGCATTTTAAACTCCTATGTTGTAATAAATATTAACTTTCTTGACTTGCAATTATAAAATTCCCATTCGTATCTGTTACATATACAGCACTTAAAAAACTATTTGAATCACTATCAACTACTGCGTATTCAGCAGTTTCTGGATCCAATGCCCCCGTATTTTTCTTTGTAGCATTAGATCTTATTTGTGCTGGGGTATATGTACTTTTTTGTGCTACCGTTAAATCTTTTGTTTTAAAAACTTCTAATCCATAATCATCACTAATTTGTAATCGTGCAACTTCACCATCTCCATCATAAATTTTAATAGACGCTGAAGAAATATGTAAATCTCTAAATGGTCGTTCAGCAGTTCCTAAATCATATGTTTCAGAAACTGTTGGTACTATATGACCAGCCGTTGTAATATGACCGAATGAAGCAGTTGAAGCGGCTGAACCACTAAATAAAGTTTCAGTTCCAGCCGCACCAGCAAATGATGTGATTCCAGTTAAACTACTACCATCACCTAATACTTTCCCAAATGAGCCCGTTGAAGTTGATGAACCTGTTACGTTATTCGCATGAATTGCCATTATTTAATCTCCTCAAGCTTAAAACGATATTTTTTACCGTTCTTTCTATTCAATAAATATAAGTCATCCTCGCCTTCCTGAATAGTCCAGGAGCCAGTTGTTCCGTCTACTTCATTACCTTCTGTTCCTTCGTTTGATAGTTGTACGTCAGCTGAATGTATGTTTGCGAATCTTTTTGTTGATGAGCCTAAATCTGAACTGTTATCAGTAGTTGGTAGAAAATCACCAACAACTTGTATATGCCCGAATGAGCCAGTTGAATCAGCTGAACCACTCATGTTTCCACCAACAGAATAATGAGCTTTACCAGATACAGGAGAGTCAAATACTATAGTTGAACTCGATACTGTATTTGCCGTAATACTTAATGGGATAATTACTTCATCATTACTATCGTAAACTGTTACGTTTGGATATTGTGAGTTTAAATTATGAGTTATGCTCCAAGTTGTCTGAGCAGATGATGTTGAAAATGTATATCCTCCAAAATCAGCAGTAACACTTTCTGGATTTTCTAAATTACTTACTCGTGTAGAAAAACTACCACTTGTTGATGTAAAAGCACCACTTATTGCTGTAGCAATTTGACCACTTCCGCTTATTAAACTATAGGATTGCCAAGAACCACTTATTCCAGCAGATGTAAATGATGAACCACCACCGCCACTAAAACCCCCAGCTGCAGCTGAAGTACTTACAGCAGTATCCCAATTGACTCCACCTTTTAAAATGTGTCCGAATGAACCAGTTGAAGCAATGCTTCCACTTATTAATGTTGTGGTTCCATCTGAAAAACTTTGGGTTATGAATGCTTCTCTTGTCGTGATTCTACTGGCAAGACTGGAACTTACTGTTGTGAATGAACCACTAATTTGAGCACTTGTATAAGAAGCTGGTAAATTTGTTAATTGACTACCATCACCTAATATTAAACCGAATGAACCAGTTGAATCAGCTGAACCACTCATGTTTCCACCAACAGAATAATGAGCTTTACCAGATACAGCGAAGGGGAATACTATAGTTGAACTCGATACTGTATTTGCTGTTATACTAGACGGTATGATTACTTCATCATTACTATCGTAAACTGTTACGTTTGGATATTGTGAGTTTAAATTATGAGTTATGTTCCAAGTTGTAGCAGCTGATCCCTGTGAAAATGTATATCCTCCAAAATCAGCAGTAACACTTCCTGGATTTTCTAAATCACTTACTCGTGTTGAAAAACTACTACTTGGTTGAGTGAATGAACCACTTATTCCAGCAGATGTAAATGATGAACCACCACCACCACCAGATCCAAATCCAGCAGTTGCAGCTGAAGATGATACTGCTGTGTCCCAGTTGACTCCACCTTTTAAAATGTGTCCGAATGAGCCAGTTGAAGTTGATGAACCACTTATGGTTGTAGCAGTACCATCAGAAAAACTTTGAGTTATGAATGCTTCTCGTGTTGTAATTCTACTGGCAAGACTGGAACTTACTGTTGTGAATGAACCACTTATGTCTGAAGCAATTTGAGCACTACTGCTTATTAATGTATTACCTAATTCTGTTTCAGCAGTTGTTAATCGTGTGCTGAATGAACCACTATCTGTTTGCAATGAATCTACATTTGCTTCTTCGGTTGTGATTCTCGAAGCAAGACTTGACGAAACACCAGTAAATGAACCACTTATACTTACATTTGTTAATCCACGAATTATTGAGGCATTTGTTCCTAATGAACCACTTATGTCTGACGCAATTTGAGCACTACTGCTTATTAATGTATTTCCTAATTCTGTTTCAGCAGTCGTTAATCGTGTGCTAAATGAGCCACTATCTGTTTGTAAATTATCTACATTAGTTGCTTCAGTCGTAATTCTTGAAGCAAGACTGGAACTCGCTGCGGTAAATGAACCACTTATGTCTGACGCAATTTGAGCACTACTGCTTATTAATGTATTTCCGAGTTCTAATTCAGCAGTTGTTATTCTTGATGAAAAACTACTACTATCAGCAGTTAAATTTACAGCAGTTAAATTACCACTAACAAAAAGTGATCCGGTAAATAAATGGGTATCAGTTATATCATCACCAAATATCGTTGAACCGCTACTGAATGATGAAGTCATATAGGTTACGGATGATGATACTATATAATTTCGAGCAGTTATGTCACCAGTTGTGGTTAATCCAGCAAATGTTGGACTATCAGAAGTATTTAATGATTGACCTACCTTTGATTCTAAAGTATCTATATATCCTTGTTCGGTAGAAAGCGTTGATTGTAAAGTATCAATATTTGCTTCTTCAGTTGTTATTCTCGTTGAAAAACTTCCGCTATCTGATTGTAAAGCATCAATATATCCCTGCTCAGTAGAAAGCGTTGATTGTAAATTATCAATATTTGCTTCTTCGGTTGTGATTCTTGTTGAAAAACTTCCACTATCTGTTTGTAAAGCATCTACATTTGCTTCTTCGGTTGTTAATCGTGTTGAAAAACTTCCGCTATCCGTTTGTAAATTATCAATATTTGTTTGTTCACTTGTCATCGTTGATTGTAAAGTATCTACATTTGATTCTTCAGTTGTTAATCTCGTTGAAAAGCTTCCGCTATCTGTTTGTAATGAATCTACATTTGCCTCTTCAGTTGTTAATCGTGTGCTAAATGAACCACTATCTGTTTGTAATGAATCTACATTTGATTCTTCAGTTGTTAATCTCGTTGAAAAGCTTCCGCTATCTGTTTGTAAAGTATCAATATTTGATTCTTCAGTTGATAACCTACTTGCCAATGAAGAACTTACTGCCGTGAATGAACCACTTATAGTTGAAGCAGTTAAACTTCTGATTAATAAAGCATTAACTCCCAATGATCCACTTATTGATGTAGCAATTTGAGCACTACTGCTTATTAATGTATTACCGAGTTCTGATTCAGCAGTCGTTAATCGTGTGCTAAATGAGCCACTATCTGTTTGTAAATTATCTACATTAGTTGCTTCAGTCGTAATTCTTGAAGCAAGACTTGAACTTACTGTTGTGAATGAACCACTTATGTCTGAAGCAATTTGAGCACTACTGCTTATTAATGTATTGCCA
>Ga0233430_1002574_pt1 | contig 20511 bp, 17 predicted proteins | sample SI_118_April2016_2_FD_179883 | JGI IMG/M metagenome (GOLD analysis project Ga0233430, IMG submission 179883) | Seawater microbial communities from Saanich Inlet, British Columbia, Canada - SI_118_April2016_150_MG | ecosystem: Environmental > Aquatic > Marine > Inlet | place: Canada: British... | reverse complement strand
GAGGTCAGCTGCCGCCTGGGGACCATCCCCGGCCTCGGGCCGATCTCATCTAGTGCTATGGCAGCTTCCGTTAGCGATCCTGATGTCTTCAAGAACGGTCGCGAGTTGGCGGCCTGGATTGGGTTGGTACCACGGCAGAACTCAACCGGCGGAAAACAACGGCTCGGTAAAATCTCCAAGCAGGGAGACCAGTATCTGCGCTGGCTATTGGTTGTTGGGGCGATGTCGGTGATCCGGCAGGCGAAACGGCGTGGCACATCAAACATGCCCTGGCTTGATGATATAATCGCCCGCAAGCCAGCCAAAGTTGCCGCCGTGGCATTGGCCAGTAAGAACGCCCGTATTATCTGGGCATTGATGAAACAAGGGGGAATCTATCAAAAGCCCGTAACCGTTCCATCAGTATAGGATTGAAATGAATGATAAGGAGTTAGAGAGTTTGGCAGAGTGAACGTGACATAATGCAAAATCGGTCATTCCGAGGGTCGGGAAAACCCGTTTGGGTCATGGCGCATCAAGCGCGTGCTAATGATTGGGACCCGATCCCGCGTATCGCATTAGGGCCAGCGGCTATAAATGCCGCATAAACAGGCCGGACACATGACTGCACCTGACCAATTTGCAGAAACGTCAAATTAAACCTTGCCAAAAGGGAGCCGTCCACACATGACGCAAAGCGGACATTGGGAACAATTGGGCCCTATTCAAGAATCCCATTGCCAGCCGCCAAACTTCGCCTAATATTCCCTCACTAATATTTCTCAGCGTGGCCTAGGGGGAATTAATCCATTCAGCGCAGATCTGCGTCCGTCGGTATCGCGCTTGCTTTTTCCATATATTCGCTGCGACACTCTGGTCAGGAGAGATTTCTAAGTACAGTGGGAGTGTTAAGCAGTGTACCTGTTCAAGAATTGCGAGATTTATCAGCCGGCTTATCAGGGCACCGGTGACGTCCTCGTCAGCGGCGGGCGCATTGCCGCCGTCGATATTGACATTGAGCCCTCCCCGAAATTAGCCGTTGAGGTTATTGACGGGTCCGGTCTTCGCCTGACACCAGGTTTCATCGATGTACATGTCCATATCGCGGGCGCTGGCGGCGACGGTGGTCCCTCAACTCGAACACCCGAAATAACCCTCGGGGCACTGCTTGATGCAGGCGTTACCACGGCAATCGGCTGTCTCGGCCTCGACGGGTACACACGGTCAGTGGCGTCGCTGCTGATGAAAGCGAAGGCGTTACGCGCCGACGGTATTTCGAGTTGGATCTATACCGGCTCCTACCAGATTCCGCCGCCCACATTGACTGGCGAAGTGGCAACCGATCTAGCCTATATCGAAGAAATCATAGGTGTCGGCGAGACCGCCATTTCCGATCATCGTTCGTCAGGCGCCACCGTACAGGACCTGATCCAACTCGCCAAAAGCGCCAAGATCGGCGGCATGCTCTCGGGCAAGGCAGGCATCGTGCATCTCCATATGGGTGACGAACCCGATCCGTTCCGCCCAATGTTGGAAGCCATCGACCAAGGAAGACTGGCACCTGGTGATTTTTATCCGACCCACGTAAACCGCAATCCCGACATCCTGGAAGACATCAAATCCCTTGATGAAGCTACGCCGGTCGATCTTACCGCTAGCATCCAATCCGACGGTAAGCCGCTCGGAAAATCCATCTCGCCTTCCGAGGCGGTGGTGGCATTGCTGAACGCCGGTGTCGATTTGAATCGCATAACTTTGTCATCCGACGCATGCGGGGCGATCCCCGTTTTCGATGCGGACCAGAACTTAACAAGTATCGGCATCGGCATGCCCAACTTGGTACTGGCCGAACTGATCCGCATGGTCCGCCAGCAGAATATTCCGCTGGAGCAGGCCCTCTGCTTGGTCACTGCAAATCCGGCGCGCATATTATCACTACCAGGCAAGGGACGTATCGAAGTCGGTTGTGATGCCGACCTTATCCTATTCGACGAGGATTTCTCGATCCGTTATTTGATGGCTAGTGGCGAGATGATGATTGTTGACGGCAAACGCTTGAAATTCGGCATCGGCGAAACGACCTAGGTTGATTACGCGTTTTCCAGACAATAGCGCGCGATCTCTTCATGAGTGGCGAACCAGACACCCTCGTGACCCTGGATGTGACGGATCAGTTCCTCAACGATCCAAAGCCGTGAGCGATGACCGATTTCGTGAGGATGGTTGGTCAACAGGAACAGACCACCCTCTTCATAGGCACCGTCGAACTCGCGCTTAAAAATGTCGAAGACAGCGGTCGGCGGCGTGTAAGGCCGGAGCGCCGAAAAGCGGTTCATATTGAAATACACCGCATCGTCACGGATCCATTCGACCGGCAATTCGACGATTCCCGTTGGCTCACCCTCGTCCAATATCTCGTAAGGATCGTCGTCGGCCATCAACGACGAATCATATAAAAGGCCCAACTCGCGGCTGATCTTGAGGGTAACTGGGCTGAATTCCCAAGACGGCGTGCGGATACCAACCGGCCGCTTACCGACGATCTCCGCGAGCACGTCGGCGGCGCGCATCTGCAAGTCGCGTTCGGCGGCAGGCGGCAACTCGCTATTGACCTCATGGATCCAGCCATGAATGGCAATCTCATGGCCCGATTGGGCGAGCTCCCGCTGCTGCTCAGGATAGAGTTGGGCGATCACTGCTGGTACGAAAAACGTCACCTTAATGCCGTACTTGTCGAGCAGTCGCTGGATACGGGGGATCGCCACCCGTGCACCGTAGTGGCCCTGTGACAGTCTGCCCGGCGATTCGTCGCCTTGGCGCAGGACGATGGACTCATGATCAGAATCGAATGAGAGCGCAACCGCGACACGGGCCCCGTTTGGCCATATTTTAGGTTTAAGGGAACGTCCCGCACGCACCTTTTCCACGACGCTGCGCCATTTTTCCTCGGGCCACTGCCACGGTTGCAATTTCTCTTCTTGATCCCTCGACATGTTTCTCGTCTCCCGCTTACTCATTCGATTTTACTGATTGATTTGATAATCCCTCAAATTGCGGGATCGTTCAATAACACAGAGATCTATATTAGGTTTAGGCGTTACCGGTTCGAGGATCTGTCATGCTGCGCAACTTATCGCCGATCAGGTTGAGCGACAAGATTGTGAGGAACATCCAGACAGACGGAATAAACGTCACATGCGGCTTGTAGCTGAGCTCCGCGAAGCCTTCCGCAATCATCTTACCCCAACTGGGCGCCGGCGGCGGTAACCCTACACCGAGGAACGCCAAAGCACCTTCAATAATGACGACGCGTGACATGGCGATCAGCATTAAGGCGAGGACCGGAATAATAACATTGGGCAGCAATTCTCGTGTTAGAATGCGAAAATGCGATGCACCCTGCGCCCGGGCTGCGGTAACAAAATCCCGGTTGCGATATTGAATGGTAACGGCTCTTGAAATCCGAATATCGTTCACCATGCCAAAAAATGCCAATACCAGGATTATATTTAATAAAGTGGCACCAAGAACGAACAGCACGGCCATAACTGCAACGATATTTGGGAAGGCTAACAGAGAATCGACATACACACCAACGACGGTATCGGTACGGCCGCCAAAATACCCCGCTGCCATGCCGAAAGCGAGACCGAAAATCAAACTAATAACCGGTGCCGTATAAGCAATGATCAGCGAAATCTGACCGCCATAAACCATCCGAGATAACATATCCCGGCCAAGATCATCTGTGCCAAGCCAATGCTCTCCGCTGAAAGGGCCTAAGTATTTTTTGTCTAATTCTGACTTCAAGGGGTCAGCGAGCGGCAGGAAATCTGCGAATAGGGCACCTAAGGTGATAAGTACGATCCAACTAAGGCTGAACCAGAAAACCAGACCAAATTTTTGCGCGGGTGCTTCGCCTGCCTCGGATTCATTTTCAGCCAAATCGTATTTGGGATACAAAAACCGGCGAAAAATAGCCGCTACAGCACTCATCTGCCGCCTCCCATCCGAACTCGGGGATCCAACACGGTGTACATTAAATCGATAAACAGATTAATCACAACATAGGCCAGCGCCAAAAACGCTACCCCGCCTTGCAGGACCATGGCATCACGCCCATCGATGGCGTCGATCAGCAATTTACCAATGCCAGGAAGGGCAAAAATCGTCTCCAATATTACCGCACCACTAATTAGGTTTCCAAGTTGCAGGCCAACAATCGTAATCAAGGTAAACGAAGAGGGACGAATGGCGTGATGAAACAGAATGTAAGCCGGTGACATGCCTTTTGCCTTGGCCAGGGAAATATAATCTTCTTGAAGGGTCGCTACCATATCCACCCGCAATACCCGCATCAAAATAGGGATTTCGAGAAGACCGACCACAGTAGCGGGGAGGATAAAAAACTTTAAATTTTCTATCGGGTCTTCCGAAAAGGCAATGTATCCCGCCGCCGGTAGCCATTTTAGCGTGACGGCAAAAATAAAGACAAAAAGGATGGCGATGACAAAAGGCGGGGCGGCAACAATGGCAAAAACAATCATGCTCAACGCCCGATCAACCCCACGATTAACCCTATAGGCCGCCCATACACCAAGCGGAACGGCTATTAGCAAAGCCAAGGTTTGTGACAATATGAGGAGTTCCAAGGTTACGGGGAGGCGCGAGACAATTTGATCCCAAACCGGAAAATCATTGACCAAAGAATAACCAAAATCACCTTGGACCAGATCACCGAGCCAAATAAAATAACGCACGACAACGGGCTTATCGAGGCCGAGCTCTAAGATCAGTTCTTTACGAATTTCTGCCATATCTTCAGCCTGGGCTTCATCGTCTTGCAACAGCGTATCTACCACATCACCCGGCAGAACATTCATCAGCATAAAGCTGGCAAATGTGACAACAAAAAAAACCGGAACCAGACGGAAAAGCCGGCCACGAAGATATTTCAACGATCTCTCCAATTACTAAATGGGCAACTCAGGCAAAATTTGAAGGCACAATATAATTTTATATATTGCGCCCTCAATTTTCCTTAACCGTTAGCCAGTTGCGTCAAACCAGCCAGATGGCACTAACTATTTTATCCAACCGCGATGAGCTTTGTAGCCATTGCTATTAGGCTTCTTAATGCCGCCGATGCGATTGTTGAAGCCGAAGCTTATAACAGCCGTGCGGAACGGATAATAACGGACTTGATCGACCAGTATTTTCTGATAGTCACAACTCGCCTTCATCCGCGCTGCGTCGCCCTTCGCATTTTGCAGCTTGTCGAGTGCGGCATCGATCGCCGGGTCGTTCACTTTATAATAGTTCGATTTGCTTTTTGAATGGAAATTGATGGCGACAACACTTGGATCGATATTGCTGCCATAATTAAACCACCAAAAATCATATTTTCCACTCGTGATGCCCCGGTTATAAGACGGTCCCCGTGGTCCGACCTTGATGGTGACATCAACACCAACGGCTTTCCACTGGGCCTGGAGCGATTGGGCAATCGTGGAAATCGTTTTAATTGAGATGATATCAAGGGTGAACTTCACCGGCTTACCATACTCGGCCAGCAATTTTTTGGCTTTTGCCGGGCTATATTCTGGCCACGCCATTTTCACGTTTTTGCAAAACCAGGGATGATCCGACGGATACATTTGGGTTGGCACTTCAGTCTCGACGCGGGTTCCAATCATTGTCACGGCCTTGCGGTCGAGGGCATGAAGCAACGCGCGGCGCACTCGGATGTCGTTGAATGGTGCGACCGAATGGTTGAACCCGATACCCCGGGGTGCAATATTTGAAACGCCGTCGAGTATTGTCGTGTTGGGCGCTTCGACTCTGTCACGCTCCGTCGTCGGCACCAGCATAACATCGATCTGGCCGGCTTTCAGAGCATTAAAAGCATTGGTCCGGTTCGGAATGATCTGGTAAACGATCTCATCAAAATGCTGAGCCTTGGGATTCCAATAGTTGGGATTGCGCACCATGGTGATTCTATCGCCGGGTTTCCATGATTTTACCATGTAAGGACCTTGGCCGATGGAAGTTTGACCGAAGGAGCGTTTCTTCTCATTGGCTTTGACCCATCCCGGTTCTTGGACGTACCAGGTAATAATTGGCATGGCCATGATCGCCTTGAAACCTGGGCTGGCCTGGCGGAAGTGAAAATCGAAGGTGTATTTATCAACCACTTCGACCCGGTCCATTGCCGGCCCCATATAGCGACGGAAGCGACCGGCCACTTTGCTTGAAAGAAAGCGGTCAAAATGAGCCTTGTAGGCTTGAGACGTAACCTCAACATCATTGGAAAATTTCATTCCTTGACGCAATTTTATCCGCCAGCGCTTGTAGTCGCCGCTGGGTTCGGCCGACAAAGCAGCCTGGGGAATAAACTCGTTTGTCTCCGAATCCCGATCGAACAGATTGTCGTGGATCGCGGACAACGGAGCGTTCCGGGTGTTGTTGTTGACAGGGATCTTGATCGAATTGAAACTCTTGATATCGGTGCCCATGTGAACAACGAGTTTGCCGCCGGTTCCCGCTGGATGATGGGCCCAGACAGTCTCGGCGGTGGTAAGTCCAACCAATCCAGCCGTCAGGGTAAATAAAGAAAGTAATTTCAGGGTTTTGTGTTGCATTTTACCTCTCCTATGAAAGTAAGACCGAAGCCTGTTGATACGCTGTAGAGTTTATTTATTTTATCATTAACCTAACACATCTTTTAACGTTGCCAGGCAAACAGTATTGTCAGCTTCTGTGCCGACGGTAATACGAATGTAATTTTCATACCCTGGATCAGCCCAGGCATTTATTTGAACACCTTTGTCGAGCATGGCTTTCATGCAACCGCGACCGTTCATCGGAACGGGCGTCGAGACAAAATTGGTGATCGATGGGAAGGGTGTCAGGCCGAGGTCCTTGAGTCCATTATAAAGTTGGTCTCGACCAGCAGCGGTTTGGGTCAAAATGAAGTCGAGATATTCGGTATCCAGCAAAGCTGCTTCTCCCGCATGCTGTGCCAGGGTTGGGACATTGAATACGCAAGTGGTTTTTTGCAGGGCCTGGGCGACATCCGCATCACTGCAGAGCGCGTAACCGATCCGCATGCCGGCCATCGCATAGGCTTTTGAAAAGGTGAAAATTGTAATCCAGGGGCCGTTGCGTTTCTTTAGGGCAGCCAACACATTGGGCCCGCCGGCATGAACACCAAATTCGTAATAGGCTTCATCAACACAGAGTAGGACATCTTCCGGCACACCGTTGACAATCTTCTCTAAACCCGCTTGATCAACTATACAGCCACTTGGATTGTTGGGGGTGATTAAGAAAACGATTTTGGTATTTTCGTTAATAGTGGCCAAAATTCCGTCGACATCGGTGTCGCCATTCGGCAGGATTTTCACCTCGGCGACATCGGCTTCAAAAGCCGCAATCATCGCCTTATAGCCCCAAAACGTCGGCACCGGCAGAACCAACCCTTGTCCGGGTGAAAGCGCCAGATCAATTGCGCCTTTGATAAGCTCTTCACTTCCATTGCCCCAGACAATACAATTGCGATCAACGCCGGTTCGCTCTGAAATAATATCGCTCAGACGGGGGCATTGCGCGTCGGGATAGCGATTGACTGCATTTAAATTTTCTTGCATCGCTTTGATGACTTTAGGCGATGGCGGAAAAAAGCTTTCATTCAAGCCCATGCTTAGAATTTTTGACGTATCCAGCCCTTTATGACGCAGGGCGCCTTCGGTCGGTGGATCAACCTTATTCGGCGCATTTATCAACGCCTTACGGATATAGGGAATATTCTTTTCAACGCCAATCAAACTGATTTCCTCCAACGCCCTTCAGCGAAAGGGAAAAGTTTCGCCTATTCGACACGGTACAAATTCATCAAGGAAGAAAAGATTAGATAATTTTATCCCTTTTTAGCAAATTCAAAATTGGCCGAGGGGTATAACTCAGGCTAATAGCCGCTTTGTATCTTCGACGACCAAAATTTACAATATTGTTCAGAATCCATGAAAGTTAAAGCCGAGCGGCAACCTATTCGGAAAAATCGTGCCGATTTTTTGACGGTCTCATTGTTTGCCACTAACCCCCGTCTCGACCTATAAAAAGAACTGATAGGCACCAGTCAATTTCTCATATTACAGATCAAACGCTGATTTCTAGAATATACGAATTCCAAAGCCTGCTTTTGTTTATCCAGCGAGACACTAAAGTTTAGAATAACATTCTTCAGCAACCCATTTTCTTAACGAGGATCTCATGAAAATCACCTTTATCAAACCAGGATTACCCGCGACGGGAGTTGTTGTTGTTAGCGCCAGTGCTGGAAATAAGCTTTCCGCTTCTGCTGTTAAACTCAACAAAAAGTCCAACGGTGCGCTTAGCCGGGCCATTCGTGCTAGTAATTTCGAAGGTAAGAAGGGCCAGTCACTGACTGTCATGGCGCTGGCCGGCACCAAATTAGACGCGGTGATGATTGTCGGCCTCGGCAAGCCAGGTGACGTTACTGAACTGGAAATGCAACGCCTCGGCGGGCTTATCTACGCCGGCACCAAGCAGGCCAAAAAAGGCAGTGTCACCGTGGCTGTAGATGCGGTCACTGGTGCCAATATAACGGCGCCCAATATTGCGACAGAAATCGCTTTTGGTGCGAACCTTCGCTCATACCGGTTCGATAAATATATTACTAAGCTGAAGCCCGCCGACAAACCAAGTATAAAATCACTGACGCTACAATGTAGTGGATTTGCCAATGCCCGGAAAAAATATGCCGGCCTTGGCAAGGTTGCTGAAGGTGTGTTTTTGACCCGTGATTTGATTTCTGAACCGGGCAATGTGATTTATCCAGATAGCTTGGCGAAGCAGGCAAAATCGCTCGAAAAACTTGGTGTCAAAGTGCAGATCCTTGGTGAAGCTCAGATGAGGAAGCTCGGCATGGGGGCATTGCTCGGTGTTGGCCAAGGTAGTGCCCACGAATCCAAGCTTGCAATTATGCAGTGGAATGGCGGCCCGAAAGGAAAGGGCAAAGCGGCGCAACCGATCGCATTTGTCGGTAAAGGCGTCACCTTCGATACCGGTGGAATTTCATTAAAACCATCACTCGGCCTTGCCGAACTGAAAGTAGATATGGGTGGGTCCGGCGTGGTGATTGGCTTGATGAAGGCATTGGCGGGACGTAAAGCCAAAGTCAATGCTGTCGGTGTCATCGGCTTGGTGGAAAATATGCCGGATGGCAATGCGCAGCGCCCGGGTGATATTGTAACCTCCATGTCCGGGCAGACTATTGAAGTTTTGGATACGGATGCTGAAGGGCGGTTGGTGCTGTGTGATGCTTTATATTACACCAACCAGCGCTTCAAGCCGAAATTCATGGTCAATCTAGCGACCCTGACCGGTGCCATAATGATTGCACTCGCTCATCACTATTGCGGCTTGTTTTCAAACAATGACCAATTGGCGGAACGCCTGACCCGGGCAGGTCTCGACGTTGATGAAAAATTATGGCGGATGCCGATGAGCGAGGACTACGATAAAATGATCAATTCTAAGGTTGCTGATATGAAAAATATTGCCGGGCGGAAAGGTGGCGCCATTACGGCTGCGCAATTCCTGCAGCGCCATGTCGGTAACACGCCCTGGGCGCATTTAGATATTTCTGGGGTCGCATTGACGGAGGTAGATACGCCGCTAGCACCGGAAGGTTCTACCGGCTTTGGCGTGCGTCTGCTCGACCGATTGATAAAAAACCACTACGAAAACTAGCGCAAATTCCGGTCTAAAGACTGATCGAAATTAGCCAGCCAATTATTTAAATAACAAAGTTTGGGAATCAAATATGTCAGAACAATTGTCCTCGATTGAACCTACAATAGATTTGTCCGCCCAGGGTGCGCATAAAGGATTTTTAAAGCTACCGCACTCTGTTCATCGGTCTGCTTTGGGGTATATACCCATACCTGTGGTGAATTTTAAAAATGGAACTGGCCCGACCGTGTTGCTCACCGCTGGTACGCATGGCGACGAATATGAAGGACAGGTTACATTAACCAAACTGGTGAAGGCAATTACGCCTGACCAGGTCACTGGACAGATTATCATCGTTCCTATGACCAACTTTCCTGCCGCCAAGGCCGGTCTCAGGACATCTCCAATCGATGATTTAAATTTAAACCGAGAATTTCCCGGCGATCCATTTGGATCTCCCACCCGCCAAATCGCTCACTATGTTGAAACAGTCTTAATGGCGATGGCGGATCATTGCTTTGACATTCATTCTGGTGGATCATCGCTTCACACGAGTACGACAGTTTTATTTCAAGGCAACAAAACTGACAAAAAACGGCAGGCCAAACTAAACGAATTGGTATCGGCAATCGGCGCACCTTATGCGCTTGAGTTGCCGTCAGGGGGCGTTAAAGGAAGCCGTGCTTCGATGTCTGCTGCTGCACGCCAGGGCGCCATCGGCATCAGTGGCGAGTTTGGGGGTTCTGGAACTGTGACGCCGATAAGTCTTGCAAGCTGTGAAGATGGTGTACGGCGTTATTTAATCCATTTGGGCGTATGGAGCCCCAAGACTCCTCCACCAGCTGTCGAACCAGGATGTACAGAATTTTTAGATGGAACCGTGAAAAACCTTAATGTTTATGCCGATCGGGTTGGTTTGTTCGAGCCGGTCGCCCAACTTGACGACCGGGTAGAGATTGGCCAGACGGCAGGATTCCTCCATCATCCAGATACGCCCTGGCAAGCCGCTGAAGAAATAAAGTTTGAAGCCGCGGGCGTGATCATAGCTAATCGAATTCCCGGATTAACCGAACGTGGAGATGGCTTGTTCCAACTTGGGGCACCGGTTGCACCTTAATTCCAAGCATAAAATCAAACGGGATTTAAAATCGGTAAGATGTTCTAATAGTCACATTGTTTAGATCACAATATTTATCGATAGCATGCAAAGAACGATCCCGGCTAAAACCAGATTGTTTAAAACCACTGACAAAAATAAACTAAATAAAATTGTACCTTTGCAGCCAATATAAAATTGGCCTTAGACTAAAACTCCAGCTAATAGCCGCATTGTTTTATTCGGCGCTTTATTAGGCGACCGAGCTTTTTAATATTGCACGAAATCCCTGAAATGCTGGGCCAGGAGGGCTTGAACGACGTCTGGCGATGCCACCTTCGAATTCCCAAAATGTGCCTTCATGTGATATTTGGGTCAATCCAAATGCCTCAATTTCAGATAAACCACTCTCCGCAAATGTGGACAAATAGTCGGTGGAACCGGCAATTGTTAGAGCCCCTAAGTAGCTCGTTTCAACCACTACATTAGGGGGCTCTAGGCTATTGGCTGCAAAATAGGCGCCGATGGTACTCCCACTCGCTCGATCATCCGCCAATACAATCCATGGATAATTATTAAGTTCTTCAGCATTGACGTTCTTTTTTAATGCGAGCGGATGCCCTTTTCGACCAAATACTGTGTGGCGCAATTTCAGGAGGGGTTCCTTCACAATGTCGGCGTGATCAGGAAAATCAAGCCCCCCGCAAATCATATCCAAATCGCCATTGAGAAGCTGTTGGATACTGGCATCGAACCCCGGTCCGGTCACTGAAATTCGAACCTCTGGAAATTGTTTGTGAAACTCGTTGATTACGGGCGGCAGAATAGAGAGCAGCCAAACGGGTCCAGCACCAATGCGCAGACGTCCACTTACCCCTTTGTTTAGGTCAGCTAATTCGGCAAGTGCGTGTGTATATTCCAAGGTCATCAGCTTAACTCTGCGGGCCAGAATTTGACCTTCAGGCGTTAATACAACGCCAGTTGACCGGCGATCAAAAAGCGTCACCCCGAGAATATCTTCAAGTTGTTTTAAGCTGCGCGTTACCGCAGGTTGAGTTATGCCGATTGTTTTTGCGGCGGCGGAAAGAGTTCCGGCCTTAGCCGTTTCGGAAAAATAGTACAGGAGCTTTGAATGTCTCATCGTCTGCTGCTACCTCCAGGCCCCTCCTATAAATAGAACTGATACCCTACGGTCAAGTTCTCATATTACAGATCAAATGTTGATATCTAGAATGGTTCGATTCTAAAGCCCGGTTTGGCTTGGTTAGGATTGTAAGGATCGCTTCGTTTCATCACTGGCGGAAAAATATTGCGAAAGGGAAGAAGTTAGCATGAAAAAATTAACGACAGGTGCGGGAGCAATCGCCAAATCAATAAAGAATCACGGCGTGGACACGGTTTTCGCCTTGCCGGGTGCCCAGCTTGATCCGCTGTTTGATGCCTTTCATGCAGAACGCGAAACACTCCGGGTCATCCATACCCGCCATGAACAGGGTGCCGCCTATATGGCGCTCGGCTATGCTCAATCGACGGGCCGCGAAGCTGTCTGCGCCGTGGTGCCTGGACCGGGTGTGCTAAACGCCGGAGCAGGGCTCCTGACGGCCTATGGCAACGGCGCTAAAGTTCTCTGCATCGGTGGCCAGATTCCCAGCAAAGCCATCGACAAGGGCGTTGGCCTTCTCCATGAAATGTACGATCAAAAAGGAACCATGGCGGCGACGACAAAATGGCAAACCCGCATCGATACTGCAGAAGATGCACCTGCCGCCATCGGCGAAGCTTTTCGTCAAATGAACACCGGGCGCCAACGGCCGGTCTTTGTTGAAATGGCGCCTGATATAATGGCCGCCAAAACAGAGCTCGACATTCCGGCCACAAACCAGGACTACGAAATGCTTCAGCCCGATCCTGACTTGGTCGAGCAGGCGGCAGCTCTTTTGGGCAACGCAGAAAATCCGGCAATCTTCGTTGGCGGCGGAATTTTTGGCGCCGAACAGGAATTACTGGATCTGGCAGAGACCCTCCAGGCGCCGGTCTTCATGACTTCCGCTGGCCGAGGCGCCGTCGATGACAGACACTATCTGGCCCAAAATATGATTGGTGCGGCCCGTCAATGGCCGAAGATTGACGCCGCATTGGTCGTCGGGACAAAATTCCTACTGCCGATAAACTCATGGGGCTGGGATGATGACGTAAAATTGGTGCGGGTAGACCCTGACCCGGATCAGTCGGTCGGCAAATGGCAACCAGATGTGCATCTCGTGGCTCATGGCAAGCCCAGCCTGGCCGCCATCGCGGACCGGGTTTCGCGCCACAACAGATCGCGGGAATCGCGTAAGACAGAATGGAGTGACCTGCAACAAATTGCGGACAAGGATCTCGCCGAGACTTTGCCGGGCCTCTATGCCTATGGCGATGCATTGCGCAACGAATTGCCGGAAGACGGAATTGTCTGTTTTGGCGTCACCCAAATGGGTTTTTACAGTTGGTTTGGCTTTCCCACCTATCACCCACGCACAAATCTGCAAGCTGGTGTTCAAGGCACCTTGGGGTTTAGTTTCCCCACCGCCCTAGGCGCCCAGGTTGCACATCCCGACAAGAAGGTCGTTTGTGTAACTGGCGATGGCGGTTTCATGTTTGCCAGTAATGAGCTGTCCACAGCAATCCGCCATGGCATCAACTTGGTCACAATTGTGTTCAACAATGGCGGCTTTGGCAATGTGAAGAAAAACCAGACTGTGGATTACGGTGGGCGGTTGATTGGTTGGGATTTAGCGAACCCGGATTTTGTCAAATATGCCGAAGCGTTTGGCGCCATGGGGCTCCGCGCCTCTTCGCCTGAGGAACTACGGGTTGCTTTACAAAAAGCTTTCGCCGTTAATGGACCTGTTGTGATCGAAGTTCCGTTCGATGATTTGCCCGACTGGCGCCCGCTGGATCGCCGATACAAGATGCGAGGTTAGACCCATGAGAATTTTACAAACCGGTATTACACTGAACGATGAAGCCCAAGCAACCGAGGGCTATACTTTATTTTCGCCCCTGTGGGGGCGGGAGACCTATCTCATCGACATGGCAGGCAACGTGGTTCACCAATGGGAATTACCGGGTGCGCCCGCCGGCTACGCCCGGCTACTGCCCAACGGCAATCTGTTTTACGCCGCTCAATCTGAAGGTGGTCCCAGTTTCCCCGGCGGTGCCCAGGGTGGGCTGATGCGCGAGGTCGATTGGGACGGCAACGTTATCAATGAAATTGTCGATCCAATGCAGCATCATGATGCGAGACGCTTAGAAAATGGCAACACGTTATATGCCGGCTGGGAAGACATGCCCGAAGAACGCGCCGTATTGGTGACAGGCGGTATACCAGATTCCTTCCCCGAAGATGGCATGTATAATGACTATGTGCGTGAAGTGGATTCAGATGGCAATACTGTTTGGCAGTGGTCCGCTCACAGCATGGACATCGAAAAATATCCGATAAATCCGATGACCGGGCTCCGTGTGTTTGCCTGGCTCAACGCAACTTTTCCAATGCCGAACGGCGATGTCATGGTTAGCTTGCGCCACATCAATACGATCGCCATCATCGACCGGGAAAGCAAAGTAATTAAATGGGAAATGACTGATTTTAGTTGGGGCGGCCAGCATGATTGCCAAATGCTCGACAACGGCAACATCATCCTTTTCGCAAACGGCACGAAAACTTACGAAGGCCAACAGCATTCCCGCATCATCGAGATCGATCCAGAATCCAAGGAAGAAGTCTGGGTCTATAAAAGCAATCCGGTCAACCACTTCTATTCCCATCACATCAGTGGGCAGGAACGACTTTCTACCGGTAATACGCTCATTTGCGAAGGTCTCTGGGGACGTTTATTTGAGGTCACTCCAGCGGGCGAGATCGTTTGGGAATACATCTCACCTTATTTCGGAAAAACGTTTACCGGCGACGACACCAACTGGGTATTCCGCGCCTTCCGCTATGCAAAGGATTCGGTGGAGATCGCCGGGCGGCTTGGATAATCTAGCCCACCATATCCGACGCTGCCCGAAGAATAATGTCCGCTTCTGGCTAATAGCGGACATTTCTAGTACTGGTTAAAAGCGTCTGCTTTACCCCCGAAAGCGGACATTATCCCGCAAAGTCAAAAGAGTCCGCTAATGACCCTGAACGGACTCACTCTTTAATTCCAACTTATGTTCCTTTCCGTGTTCACTGCTCCAGTATTGGAGCTTTAGTGTAGAACACGGGCGGTCCATCCCATTAACGGACATAAATATCGAGAACTCGAATTCGTCTTGCAGCACCGTTAACACCATCAAGAAAAGGTTTCTTTAAAATCATCTGCGGCTTGCTGAGCTGCGTCTACAAATGTATCCACCACTGACGAGTTTCCAGATTTTCTTTGGGCAACGTATAGCTCGATACTCCTTTCACCATTACAAAAAGGAATAAAGGAAAGGCCGGGAGGCGCAATATTCTGAACCCATGTGGGTACTAAAGCGATACCCAGGCCGTGAGCGACAAACTGCAGTAATGTTGATTTATCTATGATTTCACAGACCACGTTTGGTTGCACCCCCGTGTCACGGAAACTGCTCCAAAGCAAGTCGTGAAGAATAGGGCGGGCATGTTTGGGATATCCGACGAAGGGCTCATGCAGAATATCCTTAGCCACTATATTGATGGCTTTAGCCAAGGGATTGCTATTCGCAACAACAACGGAGATTGGCTGTCTGTACAACATGTTCCATTTCAAAAAAGGATCGTCTGTTGGCGATCTAATGAACGAAATATCCGTACGATGGGAGATGAGTTCCTGTGTATGTTTGTCCGATGAAGAAATCTCCAAAACTTGAACATGTACGTCCGGGTACTGTTTGCGGAACTCGATAAGCGCTCGCGGTAACAGCATGGAAATCGCCTCATCTACACCACTCACCCGAATACGCCTTAGTCCAGACTTCGCAGCATGCTGAACTTTGGATACCGACTTATCAACGTCTTCGAGAATGCGTAGAGCATCGGTGAAAAAATCAGCCCCCGCTTGGGTTAGACTAACTTGGCGCGTTGTACGAAAAAAGAGCGGTACGCCAATTTCATATTCTAAAGCCGAAATCCTTTCGGACAAGGCAGACTGGCTGATGCCCAGGCGCTCCCCTGCACGTCGGAAATGAAGTTCCTCCGCGACGGTGACAAAACATTCCAATTGCCTTAAGTCCAATTAAATCTCCTTTTGTTAGTCGGGGTCTTATTTTAGCACACGTACCCGACGAACAGCATCTAAATTGGATTCGTAAGTTTGAATTTCATTGATTAACTTCAACGTATCAAGCGTGTCGTCACGTCCGTCAAGAAGTGACTGTCTTGTGGCGTCATCCATCTTAAACTCATAGGTCTTTCCATCAGCGCGAAGCGTACGTTCTGCTATATCAATGGAAAGATCACTCCTTTGTCCTTTATCGGCAAAGCGCAAAAGGTGGTCCCTGCAGTCCGAATCGACGATAGGTAACGCCAATCCGTTTTTGCGAGCATTATCGTAAAAAATTCCCGCAAACCCTGTTCCGATGCAGGCTTGAATGCCCAGTTGCACTAGGCCCCATACGGCGTGCTCTCGACTAGACCCACAACCGAAATTGTCGCCGACAACCAAAATGGAAGCCTTTCGCCATGGTTCTTTGTTCAGGACGAACTCAGGCCGAGGGTCTCCTTCATCATCAAAACGGAGGTCCGCAAACGCCCCCTCTGCCAGGCCTTCTCTTGTAATGGTCTTTAAAAACCGTTTCGGCATGATGATATCAGTATCGACGTTTGCAATCGGTAACGGCGCGCACCAACCGGTTATTGTTTTCGTCATGCGCCTGCTCCTATAAATTTCCGGACGTCAGCTAATTTTCCCGCCACAGCAGCTGTTGCGACCATGGCTGGGCTCATGAGATGCGTTCTCGCGCCACGACCCTGACGACCCTCAAAATTTCGATTTGTTGAAGAAGCGACCCGTTCGCCATCGTTGGCAATATCGTCATTCATCGCCAAGCACATGGAGCAGCCGCTTTCTGGACGCCACTCAAAACCCGCTTCGCGAAAAATGGTGTCCAGTCCTTCTTGTTCGGCTTGAATACGTGTAGCCGCTGAACCGGGAACAACAACTGCCGTTACACCAGAAGCTACATGCCGTCCGGATAAGATTCGCGCCGCGTCTCTTAAGTCTTCAATACGACTGTTTGTGCATGAACCGATAAAAGCGCGATCAATGGGAATATCTTGAACCGACTGTCCAGATTTCAATCCCATATAGTTCAACGCCCTTGTCAGTGCCGCCTTTTGTTGCGGAGAAGCCATGTCACCATCACTTGGGATACTCCCGTCAATCGAGACGCATTGGTCTGGGCTGGTACCCCACGTGACAAGCGGTGCGATGGTTTTGGCGTCAATGAAAACGGAGCGGTCAAATTCTGCATTCGGATCGGACTGCCAGTTTTCACCTTCGAACCGGAACGAACCACTGTGGGCCTTGTTCTCAATGGCCTGGTATGTTGTTTCGTCTGCACCAATCAACGCAGCACGGGCGCCCAATTCAACGGCCATGTTACATATGGTCATTCGCCCAGCCATACCCAGGCTACGAATGGCGGAACCGGCAAACTCTACCGCAAAACCATTTGCGCCACCGGCACCAATTTCTTCCACGATGCAGATGATAACATCTTTTGCGGTAACACCATGTGCAAGATCGCCCTCGACAGTGACGAGCAGGTTTTTCATGCGCTTATAACGCAACGTTTGTGTTGCCAGGACGTGTTCCACTTCCGACGTTCCGATACCGAAACCCAGGGCACCAAATGCGCCATAAGTCGTGGTGTGGCTATCGCCACAGGCTACCAACATGCCGGGTGCGACTAACCCTTGTTCCGGGACGACGACGTGTTCAATCCCCTGGCGTGCATCGCCTAGACCGTAGAATGCAATGCCATGTTGAAGGCAGTTCTGTTCCAAATTATCGATAAGCAATTTTGACGCCGTGTCTGGGGCAATATTATGGCGCGTGGAGTTGACATGATCGACAACGGCAAGATGCGCCTCCGGTTGTCTTACATTCACCCCCTTTGCGCCAAGACCAGAAAAGGCCTGAGGGCTGGTATATTCATTCATAATATGCAAATCGACATAGACGACGATGTCACCATCCGGAAGGTCACAAACCTTATGTGAATCAACAAGTTTGTCATAGAGCGTACGAGTCATTGAGCTACCTCCAACTGGCTTTGGGGCTGACGTGAAAAGAAGGCATGCATCCGATCCGCAATGTCCTGGGGTATCTCTTCGGCCATATAGTGTGTGGCATCCAAAGCTTCACCGGAAATGCTCATTGCTCTTTGCCGCCAAATCTTTAAAGCATCGAAGCATTTTTCAATAGCACCATGCTTGGCCCAGAAAACCTGTAGAGGAACGGTCAAACGGTTATCACCGTCGGCATTGTCATGATCGATATCGATGGTCACTGCGGCTCGGTAATCTTCACAACTGGCATGGATAGTATCCGGGTCATTAAAAGCTTGGAGATATTCATTCAATGCTTCTGGGTGGAAGAGGTTGTCTCTGCCTACCTGATTAAAGCATTTACGTTTCCAAAACTCGCTTGGGTCTTTCCCGATGATGCGTTCCGGCAATGGCGCTGCTTGTATCAAGAAAAACCAATGCCAGTAGGAAGTTGCGAAAGCGGCTGAGGTCTGAGCGTACATTTCGCGTGTCGGAGCAATATCGAGTAATGTCATAGCCCGCACCCGGTCCGAGTGATCCAATCCCAGCCGATGCGCTACTCTGGCGCCGCGATCATGGGCGCCAATGAAAAAACTCTTATGTCCAAGGTTTTCCATGACGCTCACAATATCGGCTGCCATGGCCCTTTTAGAGTAGGCCGAGTGTTTTTCATCGGATGCAGGCTTGGTCGAACGCCCGTAACCACGCAGATCTGGACACACAACCTGATATTTTTTTGCAAGGATAGGAGCGACACCATGCCACATGGCAGACGTTTGTGGGTATCCATGCAGTAGAACGAGTGGCGGCAAGTCTTCCGCACCTGTCCGTCTAACGAATATGGACGCTCCTGCACCTTCTACAGTCTCTTCTATAAATTCTTCAAACACCTTTTCTACCTCAATCTGAAATGCATTATATATTCATTATTACAGAATAATACATAGGTATTAATCGGAAAAACTGAATAGTTATGACGACTAATTTTTGCTGGGACTGTCGTTACAGTAGCAAACACAGTACATGCTTCGTCGTGAGCCCTCTTGGGAGACGCAGCGGTATCAAACCTAAGAAATTGGAGGTAACTATGAAAACCCTTATGTCGGCGACCGCAGCTCTAGCGATAACTTTTAGTGCTGTAACATTTGATTCAGTGCAGGCGGATGCCGCCTGTGATCCAGGTGAACTCGTCATAAAATTCAGCCATGTGACGAATACGGACAAGCATCCGAAAGGCATTGCCGCTTCGCTACTTCAAAAGCGGGTCAATGAGAGCATGAACGGAAAAGCCTGCATGGAGGTCTTTCCAAACTCGACACTCTACAACGACGACAAGGTTCTTGAGGCGCTCTTGAACGGTGATGTCCAATTGGCCGCACCGTCGTTGTCGAAGTTTGAGAAATTTACCAAGAAGTTCCGGATTTTCGATCTGCCGTTCATGTTCAAGAACATAGAAGCCGTGGAAGCATTTCAGGCGTCTCCGACTGGACAAGCCCTGAAGGACAGCATGCGGCGGCGCGGCCTGCAGGGGCTGACATTTTGGCACAATGGCATGAAACAGATGTCGGCGAATAAGCCATTGCGCAAGCCGACTGACGCCGATGGTCTCAAATTCCGCGTCATGTCTTCAGACGTGCTGGTTGCGCAAATGAAGGCGATTGGCGGCTCACCGCAAAAGATGGCCTTCTCCGAGGTCTATGGCGCGCTTCAACAAAAGGTTGTCGATGGTCAGGAGAACACGTGGTCGAACATCTACGGGAAGAAGTTCTTCGAGGTTCAAGACGGCATTACGGAGACCAACCACGGCATCATCGATTACCTTGTTGTCACCAATGTTGATTGGCTTGAAGGGCTGAAGCCGGATGTGCGCGATCAGTTCCTGAAAATCCTCGCCGAGGTGACCAAAACCCGCAACGCCGAGAGCTACGCGGTGAACCAAGCCAACAAGAAGTACATCATCGAGGCAGGCGGCAAGGTGCTGAAGCTCTCTGATGCCGAACGGCAACAATGGGTCAAAGCGATGACGCCCGTTTGGAAGCAGTTTGAGAAGGACGTCGGCGAAGAAGCGATCAACGCCGCGCAGAAGATCAACAGGATCTATTAAAACCCAATGCCGGGGGCAGGCATGTGTCTGCCCCCGTGATTTATCAATTTGCTCATTTAACGGATCGCTGATTCGGGGAGGGGACGATGACGGAGCATCACGGATTTTCGGACATCATCGAGGAGAAACTTATCGCAATCATCCTCGGCTTAATGACGCTCATCACGTTCGCCAACGTGATCGCGAGATATGCTTTTAACTCGAACATTCTATGGGCACTTGAGCTTACGGTCTTTCTTTTCGCCTGGCTCGTTCTCCTTGGCGCTTCCTACGCCGTAAAAAAGGGAACTCATCTCGGGGGCGACCTTATGA
>Ga0233430_1002568_pt1 | contig 20549 bp, 16 predicted proteins | sample SI_118_April2016_2_FD_179883 | JGI IMG/M metagenome (GOLD analysis project Ga0233430, IMG submission 179883) | Seawater microbial communities from Saanich Inlet, British Columbia, Canada - SI_118_April2016_150_MG | ecosystem: Environmental > Aquatic > Marine > Inlet | place: Canada: British... | reverse complement strand
GAATCCCTCTCCCTCCGCCAGCTACCCTTGCCTTTGGGTTGCTCAGTCTTTTTCCCTGTATTTCGTTTTAGTTTCCGGGCACTTAGCCATACTCAATGGAACCTGAGACGCGCCTTCATTGGATAATGACAGGCTTATTCTCAATAGTCTCAGTTCGGGTTTTTGGGCAGTTCCCTTTAGCCTGTTTCCCTGATTAACAGGGAATTTACAGGGAAAATTGTTGTTTTTGGACTAAAATGACCAATAAAACGCGATTTTCAGCCTGTTTTCAGGTGAGATATCAAAGGGTTATCGGGCAATTCCCTGTTATTTTTTTAACAGGGAATTTAAAATCTATATCAGGGAATTAAATTTAGCTAACAGGGAAGATTGATACCCCGAACAGGGTATTTTGAAGCTGCCAATCTCGGGGTATTTTTATGCTTAAAATTTGGTTCGTAGTGAACTCCGGTGATAGCGTCCCTTTGACAATAGCCTTTTGAATCTGGGGTGAGAGGAATGCCAATTTAGACCTCGTTCGAATATAGGCAGGCGTAACACCTAAGTTATTAGCAATTTGTTTTAGCGGGATTCCATCCTTCATTTCTTGAACCCACTGATGAGCTTTAACCAACATACGGATTAAAGTTAAATCAGGCTCGGGCTCTGGATCGCCGATGATCAACTTATTCTCAACGCCGCGCCTTTTTCTCTGCCAGGGTAGTTCAAACTCAATGAGCTCTTCTGATAATTCCTCCGCCTTGATACCAAGTGCTTTTGCCAATCCCTTTGTATCAAGTTTAATTCGCAAGATTTTGGGATGCAGCCGAAGGCTATCAATCAGGTCTATATATTGACCCAGACCATTCGATCGCAGACTAGTAATTATGGCCGTTGCGCATTTCTGTGACGGCTTGGCTTGGTGCAAGTCTGGAGATTTGGTGAGAGCATAATTGCTCGCTTGTGCTTCAATATGATCAGCAAGGGCGGTGGCTATTTGCTTTTCCAGACTTGGAGCTGATAGCCGCCAGCCCGATGGATCGGTGCCGCCGGCAATGAGACGATTAGAGACATAATATCTCAGTTTACGCCCCCTTCGAGTTGTGGATGTTGGTGTCAGTCTATCACCCGTTTCATCAAAGAGTTTGCCGGTCAGAAGGGGCGGTCCTTTCGTTTGGCCGGATCCGTCATTAGATTGTGTTCCTCCGCGTTTGCGCCGGCTAGCCGCAATGAGTTTTTCCTGCACCCGATCCCAAAGCTCTTCATCAATTATGGCCCTGTGTTGACCGGGCCATGTTTTGTCTTTGTGGCGAATGCGACCAAGGTATATGGGATTGCGCAAGATGTGATAGATCTGACCTCTCGAGAATGGTTTGCCACCAGCCACTCTGCCTGTTTTGAAGACTTGAAGTTTGGAGCGTAGATTTAGTCTAATGGTTTCTCGCTCAACGGACCGCAAACAACCATGCTCATCATAAAGCGCAAACAATGTTCTGACCCGATCTGCTTCCTCATGATTAACAACCAGTGTGCGAGACATTGGATCGGGATCTTTGTCATAACCTAAGGGGCAAACTCCTCCCATCCATAACCCCTTTTTCTTGGAGGCAGCTATTTTGTCCCGAATACGCTCGGCGGTAACTTCACGCTCAAACTGCGCAAAGGACAATAATACATTGAGCGTCAACCGACCCATGGAAGAGGACGTATTGAAGGCTTGAGTGACCGAGACAAATGAGCAGTTGGAGGCTTCAAGGCGTTCGACCAATTTAGCAAAGTCAGCAAGAGAGCGGGTGAGGCGATCGATTTTATAGACAACAATCATCTGGATCCGCCCCGCATCTATATCGGCTAGCAAGCGATCTAGAGAGGGACGGTCTAACGTACCGCCAGAGATGCCACCATCATCATAGCGCTCCTTTACCATCTTCCAGCCTTCATGACGCTGGCTGGCAATATAATTAGCGCAAGCTTCATATTGAGCATCAAGTGAGTTGAACTCTTGATCCAATCCCTCGTCGGATGATTTGCGTGTATAAATGGCGCAGCGTGTGGACGATTTTGTCATTGGATCTCTTTCTTGTTCAATCCAAAGAATCGGGGCCCCGACCAATGCGCGCCGGTAATTGCGCGGGCAATGGCCGAAAGCGATCTATAGTTCTCTCCCTTCCAGACATAATGACCGTCGGCAATATCAATTACATGGGTGATGCCGTTCCATTCTCTTAACAATCTGCCGCCGGGCTTGGGCTCAGTCTTCGCCCGTTTGGGTTTGGATCCGTCTGCTTGCTTGTTGAGCAGCGTAATAAATCCACGCGGTAAGCCACCGTTCTGTTTACTCTGAACTTCAAAAGCCAGAACCTGCCTGAGAAAGACGATGCTCATATGCCTTGGCAGAGGTTTATCTATTAACTCCTGCCAAAGCGTGATCAGTGCCCCTCGCTCCATTTGTTCGATTTGTTCAACGCCTATATTGGTCATGTCTGGCTCCTTGGTGATTGTAATTTACCAGCCAGTGACGCTCTCTTTGGCTCCGAAGTCCAGTGGAGTGTCGTATATAAGGGGCCACTATATGTTGATATTTGCTTGCAATTATTAACCATATGTTGTAAAATTATGGTCGCTAAAGCGCCTGGATGAACATCCCTTCCTTGAGTACGCCTTCGGGAGCTCAATAGGACTTCAAAGGGTGCAACGCACAATTGGCAAATAGTTTAGCTGATAATGCTTTAAAGGAGTTCGGCGGGACTTTGACCCTATGGGCAAACATCCCCGCTTAGAATAGTCGTTCTGGCATTCACTGAAAGTTTGCATCCGTTCCCTCCGAAAGGAAGACGCATTTTGTTGGCAGGGCAATCCCTTGGGTTGCACACGTCAAATGGCGTCCTGCTTTAATGCTCGCATTTGCGAGCGGTAATGCTGAAAAAGGACTGATGTTATGTCAGATATTATTGAACACCACGCCCCATCCACGCTTAAACCTTGGGCTAATAATGCCCGCACCCATTCTAAAAAGCAGCTCGGTCAAATAGCTGATAGTATTGAGCTGTTTGGATTTACCAATCCGGTCCTCATAGACAAAGACAACACTATCCTTGCAGGTCATGGCCGGGTTGAGGCGGCGAAGCTACTCAAAATGGATACAGTTCCCTGCCTTCGCCAAGATCAGATGACCGATGAGCAGAAGCGGGCTTATGTCTTAGCCGATAATAAGCTTGCCGAGAACGCTGGCTGGGATGAAGAGCTCTTGGCGATCGAACTCGGCGCCTTGCATGAACTTGATCTCGACTTCAGTCTCGATATTACCGGATTCTCGATCGCTGAAGTTGATAACTTGATTGAAGGAACCTCGATTGAGGAGCCGGGCGATCCCGCTGATGATCACCTACCAGATGCCGATGTTCCGTCGCGCTGTAAGCCAGGTGATCTCTGGCAGCTTGGAAAGCATCGGTTGATCTGCGGTGATTCGCTTGACCCGCAAACAATCAGACGCCTCATGGAGGGCGAGCAAGCTCGGATGGTCTTCACCGATCCGCCTTATAATGTGCCAATTGAGGGTCATGTTGGGAACTCTGGCAAGATCAAGCACCGGGAGTTTGCCATGGCATCAGGTGAGATGAGCCAGGGTGAGTTTACGGCTTTCCTTCAAAAGGCTTTTACTAATATGGCTGATAACAGCCTGGATGGCTCCATTCACTATATATGTATGGATTGGCGGCATATGCAGGAAGTGATGGATGCTGGCAATAACATCTATGACGAGTTCAAAAACTTGATCGTCTGGGTAAAAGATAATGGTGGCATGGGCACCTTCTATCGCTCTCGCCATGAGATGGTCTTTGCATTCAAGAAAGGTACTGCGCCTCACATCAATACCTTTGAGCTCGGACAACATGGTCGCTATCGCACTAATGTCTGGGAGTACAAAGGTGTTAATACCATGCGGGCAGGGCGTATGGAGGAGCTTGCGCTTCACCCTACCGTCAAACCTGTTCAGATGATTGCTGATGCCATCAAAGATGTATCTGGCCGCGGTGATATTGCCCTGGATCTCTTTGGCGGATCAGGTTCCACCTTGATAGCTGCGCATAAGACTGGTCGCCGGGGTTATTTATGTGAGTTGGACCCTATTTATTGCGATCGTATTATCGCTAGGTGGGAAGCTTTTGCCCATGATGAGGCGGTGAAGATTGAGAAAGCTGCCATCGAGGCAGAGTTTGTTTCAAGGGAGGCCGTCCAATGAGCAAGAAGCAACTCGCGCCGGCAAGTAAGTACGATGTAGGTTTTGGTAAGCCGCCGCGAGAAACGCAATTTGTAAAAGGCCAGTCCGGTAATCCTCAGGGTCGACCAAAAGGGGCTAAAAACAAGAATCCTGGAAATCAACTCGAGAAAATTATAATGAGCGAGGCTTATCGAACAATAAAAGTAAATGACGAGAGTGGCCTGGTTACCATGCCTATTGTTCAAGCAGTGGCACGGTCGATCTCCATAAAAGCGGCCAAAGGAGATCATCGTTCACAAAAATTGATGCTGGATATGACTCGGGCAATTGAAAAAAATGATGCTATCAGAAAGGACACAATGTCAGCCGCCGCCATTACCTATATCAAAGAAGCCGACTATGAGCTCCACCGACGAAAACTTTTAGGTGTCACTGGGCCAGATATACTTCCGCACCCTGACGACATCTTCGTGGATCCAACAACTGGAGAGTTCACTATCAACGGGCCGGTAACGTTCCGAGAAAAAGAGCACTTTGAGGGCCAATACAAAACGAAAGAAAATCTTCAAACTAAACTGGACGAGGTGGAAGAGCGACTTGAAGAAGATGTCGATGATGAAGAGCGCGCAGATCTTGAAGAGCTGATTCCGACTTTGCGCCAAATCATTCAAGTTTTTGAAGATCAGCTTCTTGGATGGAGGCCTAAAGAGACTTAGGGAGATCCAGAGGCGACTTAGCCTAAAACTGTAGGTTGGTTGCGGGGGCACGATACCAACGATCTCGTACACCGGTATCAATATTCCTCACAATTCGATCTTAAGTGGCTTGATTGTCAAATAAATCAATTTTGCTTCAACTCATGACAAAATGGTAGAAATGCCATGAGTTATTAAACCACCAAGTTAAATGTCATATTTTGGAGGTCTGTTATGCCAACAAAAAACGGCAGTCTTATTTGTTTTATTCAATTTTGAAAATACCAATTTATTAGCATTAAATGGTTGGTTGCGAGGGGCTCGAAACCAACCATTTCGTACACCGGTTTCTACTTTCCTTACAAAAAAATCTTAAGTGATTGCGGTGGGCTCGATATTCACAATTTTGTATTCCGGTATCATCTTTCATTCCAACCACGGATAAAGAGGCCGAATTTTGTGGTGTAGAGGCTGCACCAACCGCAATACCACATGCCTGCTCTGATAGAAATTGTTGGTAAATAGAGCCTTATATTTTTACATTCCAAAATAGTCGACTATTTGTTATGCTAATTGTTAACTGAAAACAGTACCATCTTGATTTTTTTTTAATTGGGATAAAGCGGTGCTTAGTCAATAAACGGAGCAGTAATGAAACCAAAAACAGTCCTGTCTTTAGAACAAGCGCTCTCAATGACCTACGCTACGCTGCGTTTCGTTCACCAAGGATGGCGTGTCATTCGTCTCGAGGCCACGCCCTCGGGCAATAGTTCCCAACCGGGAGACCCCAATCGCTATATCGGCAAGGAGATCGCCGAACCTGACCGCCATGCTTATTACGTTGCCCCAAATGTTGGTAAAGAGGCGATTGCGTTGAACTTAAAATCTGAGGAAGGAAAGGAAGCGTTAAAATGTATAATTCAAGAATTGGACGTCGATGTTTTCTGCTGCAATACCATTCCGACTAGATACGAAACACTTGGGATCGACTATGAAACCCTCTGCGCGGTCAAACCCGATCTAATCTGGGCAGGCATATCTGCCATGGGTCCAGATTATCCTGATGTAGCCGGATATGATCCAATGATCCAGGCCATGTCTGGCTATATGGAACTAACGGGATACCACGACGGCCCCCCCACAATATCCGGTATTCCCCTCGTCGACCTGAAAGCCGGGGATGAAATTTACGCCGGCGTTTTAGCTGCAATGGTGGAACGGCTTGAGAGCGGAAAAGGCAAAAGAATTGATGTCTCAATGTTGCAAGCCGCGGCTTCGTGGTTAATTACAACTTTGCCACTCATCGACATGGATTGCGAACCCGAAGAAATTACCCGATGGGGAAATGCCCACCGCAAGTTTATTCCGTCCAATATCTACCCCACCAGCCGAGGCTTTATATATGTCGCCATGGGCTCTAACGCTCAATGGAACCGTTTTTGCGCCACTGAAATGTTCTCTAGTCTTGGCGCCGGAGGCAGACGCAATACTGCAGAAATAAGGTATAAGGAACGCAAAAGCATTTACCGCGAGATCGGTAAAATTACCTCTCGCCATACAGGTAGCGAAATATCGAATGTGCTCAATACTGCAAAAGTACCGAACAATCGAATAAATAATGTACAAGACGTCCATAACCTTGAGGCGATCAAGAGAAAATCAACAACGACAAATCTACCAAATGGTCAAGAAGTACAGATGCAGCCGATGGCAACTGACATCGAAAATGCACCAGCCCATTTTCCGATGGCACCGCGTTATGGCGAGCATTCCCTAGCCATTCTCGAAGAAGCGGGCTATAGCCAGCAACAACGCAGCGCTATGCTAAACAAAGGTATAATTGCGGTACCAAATAATGTGGAAGTAACTTAGGCGCGCTCGTATTCAAATCAAAATAAAGGTTGGTCATTGATTGCCGATAGAATATTTTAGGTACACATTAGAAATCAGGCTAGATCGTTGGAAATTATATGACAGCTAAGAAAAGAAAACCGACAGCCGTTCAATTGGTCATTGAGACAATTATGTCGCGGATCAAAGAAGGTCGCTACATCCCGGGTCAGTATTTGATCGCGGGTGACCTGATGGAAGAGCTAAAATTAAGTAAAGCACCGGTTCGTGAGGCGATACACGTTCTCGTTGGCGAAGGCGTGATTGAGCTTTTGCAAAACCGAAGCGCTCGCATCCGCAGTCTTTCGATGGATGAACTCATCGACTTTTCGGAGGTTTGGGCAGCAATCGGTGGCGTCAATGTGCGCTTGGCAGCTGACAGTATGAAATTGAAAGCCAACCAAGCACGTGTCAAACAGGCGCTAAAGCCGATTTTAGAGTCAGAAAAAACCAAAAATGGTGCCAATTACTTTGCCGCTGTTTCAAATTTTCACCTCATTTTATCTGAAATTTCGGGCAACACCCATATTACTCAAATGGTCAATCGATCCAATTTTGGCCATTTTTATCGCCATATATCGGGAATTTATCCCGGCACGCATTGGCGCCGTCATGTTGACGCTTTCCAAAAAATCACAGTGACAATTTTGGCCGGTAAGGGTGATACCGCCGAGCGCATCTACCGCAAGCACATGCAATGGGTGATCGCGCATTTGAAAACCGCACAAGACCAGCTTTAGCGGCGAAGGTGAACCTCAAGGTCGATTACTTGTCTTTACGAATTTTATCCGTGGCTTCTTGGTCAATCTCAAGCCCGGTCTCATTCAACACGATTTGATAATCATTAACCGCCTGTTCTGCTGAAACTTTCCCGTTTTTAAGATCGTTATTAATAAGATCAAATTGACGTTCCAGCGGATCTCCATACCCTCCAGCACCCGGCATGCGTAAACTGATCACATCATCTTTACGCAGATTATCTAGTCCTTTTGATTTCAACTGACTTTCGTTGGGGCTACCAGGGTTTAGTATAAATGCTCCCATTGAGCCTTCCTTGCCGCCAAAAAGGCCAAAGGGCGCACGGGTATGGCGGTCTGCGTAGCGGGCAAAGCTAACATTGTCGGCCAGTAATTTAACATCACGCACCATTGCCAAACTGCCACGGAAGGTGCCCGCGCCGCCAGAATCAGGGACGAAGCCATAGCGCTCGATACGCACCGGAAAGCGAGTTTCGACGGCTTCAATGGGCGTATTCATAAAGCGAGGAAGATGGCCATCTTGACCATCTGCACCATCTTTGGTCGGCCGCGCACCATTGCCACCAACTTGAATTTCTGTATAGATAAATCGCTCACCATTGTTGGGGTCAGTACCCCCAAAGCCGCATGTCGTTATCTGGCCATGCGAGCCTGCAGTAACACGGTCGGGCGTTAAAGGAGCAAACGCTTTGTACATCGCTTCGACAATCTTTTGGGAACAATTCGTCCGTGCGGCCACGGCGCCCGGCAAGATCGGGTCGACGACTGAGCCCGCTTTGGTAATAACGTCGATCGGCCTATAACACCCGGAGTTTGCCGGCATGTCCGGATCTACGATGGCAATCAGCACATAATAAATTGCCGCATGGGTGTTCGCCATTGTCGAGTTGGTATTGCCCTCGGCTTGCGGATCAGAATCGGTCAAATCGACCGCAACGCCATCTCCCTCAATTTTTATTTTTACGGAGACTTTTATCGGCTCATCATTAATACCATCATCGTCGATATAGTCGATCGCTTCATAAACACCATCGGCAAGACTTTCCAATCCTGCGCGCATTCGGCGTTCAGAGTAATTAAGTAAATCCTCGCAAGATTGCTGAACCATTTCTTTGCCATATTTAGCATACAATTGATCCAATCGGTCCGTACCAACCATCAAAGAACTTATTTGAGCCCGAATATCGCCAAAAGTCTTCTCCGGCATACGGATTTGATTGGCAATAATTTCCCGGATTTCCTGATCTTCCTTGCCGGCTTTGACCAGTTTAACCATCGGCAAGCGCAAGCCTTCGAGATAAATTTCCCGTATACCGCCAGCAACGCCACCAGCTGCCACACCACCTAGATCCGAATGGTGGGTAATGTTACCAACAAAGCCAATTAATTCGCCGTCATGAAAGGCGGGCGCGATGGCATACAAATCCATGATGTGCTGGCCCCCTTTATAGGGGTCATTGGTAATGATCACATCGCCTGGCGACAAATCCTCTGGTTTATATTTAGCGACCAGCTCTTTCATGGTGATTTCGAAACCGGCCAACAGGCTTGGCGTGTGATGCGCCTGGGCGACCGTCTGCCCTATGACATCTGTAATGACACAAGAGATATCTTTGATTTCTGTGATTATAGTGGAGCGGCCCGTGCGCACGAGAGTGTAGCCCATCTCATCCGCGATTTGTTCTAGGGCGTACCGCATCACCTGCATTGTTATCAGGTCTGTCATAGCGATTCCTCATTTTTATCAAATCGAATTATTAAGCCCAGATCAGATGCAACTTCGGTGGTTGCGCCGGGCGGGATCAACGTCGAAGAGGTTTGCTCTTCAATGATGGCCGGGCCTGAGATTTTCATGCCAATGCCCAAATTATCTCGATCGTAGGTTGCTGTATCAATATATCCGATTGTCTCAAAATAGACATCGCGCGACCCTGTTTGAACGGTTTTTGGATTATCGCCCAAGTCTTTGCCCGCAGGCAATTGAACCGGCGCATTGCGGCCCAGTGCCGTCAATCTAAGATTGACGATCTCGATTGGCTCACCTTCAAAGAAAAAGGCGTACCGCGAGCGATAGAGAGTTCCAAATGCCTCAACCAGTGTTTCCATTCCATTTTGATCGAAGGCGCCGCTGAAAGGTAAAGCCAAATTTAATTCATAAGTCTGACCCTTTACTTTCAAATCGGCATATCTAATCAATTCGATTTCTTCTGACGCAAAATCCTGTGCCGCCAGATCTTTGGCGCCTTTAGCCTCCAATTCCTGATAGATCAATTCCAATGTTGCGGTATCAGCGCTATCGGTGGTCACATTTCCCAAGGCCCGAACATAGTCCTGCCGGCTTTCAGTCACCAACAAGCCAACGGCAGAAAATGTGCCGGCCATCGGTGGCACAATTGCCTCGACCATATTCAGCTCTTTAGCCAAATCCGCCGCATGAACGCCGCCTGCCCCGCCAAAAGAAAACAGGGAGAAATCTCGAACATCAATGCCGCGCTGAATTGTGCTGGCGGCAATGCCTTTAATCATATTGGCATTGACCACTTTGAGAATACCAATTGCAGCTTCTTCAACACCGAGACCCAGGCTTTTAGCAAATTCGCCAATAACGACGCGTGACGCCTCAGCGTCTAAAGCCATATTTCCCGCATTGAAATACTCAGGATTAAGTCGGCCTAAAACCAAATTGGCATCCGTGACAGTTGGCTTGTTGCCGCCGCGCCCATAACACGCTGGTCCAGGATCAGAGCCTGCGGAATAGGGACCAACATTAGGAGCACCCCCTGAATCGCGCCATGCGATCGAGCCGCCACCAGCGCCAATTATGTTCAAATCAATAATCTGAATTTTAACGGGCAGACCTTGAAAGTCACCTTCAGTCGTAACCTGACTTTCGCCGTTCTCGATCAATCCGATATCGAACGATGTGCCTCCCATGTCAACCGAGACAATTTTTTCACGGTTATGCCGCCGGCCATAAAAAGCTGCCGCGACAACTCCGCCGGCAGGCCCTGAATTGACGGTAGTGACGGCCTTCGCCCGGGCGACATCAACAGAAGTAGAACCGCCATTTGCTTGAATAATGGAAAGCCTTGCGCCGCCAAGTAATTTATTTAATCGCGGCGCCAAATCATCCAGATACGCGTTCATGATTGGCGTCAAATAGGCGTTCATAACGGCAGTTGAGGTGCGCTCATATTCGCGGTATTCGGGCGCGACCTTACTCGACAAAGTCACTGGAATATCGCCCATGACTTCGGCTAGTATTTCACTTGCGCGTTGCTCGTGACGGGGATTTAAATAACTAAACAAAAATGAAACGGCAACGGCTTCAACACCTTCTGCAAGGAATTTTTCAGCGGCAACTCGCACACTGTCTTCTTCAAGCGGCGTTAATATTTCTCCGTCAGCCGTTATCCGTTCGGACGCCTCTAGACAAAGATAACGCGGAACGAGCGGGCGAGGTCGGTCAACATTGACATTATACAATCCAGACATTGGACGTTGGATCCTGCCGATCTCCAACACATCACGAAAACCAGCCGTGGTAAGCAATCCAACACGTGCGCCACTTCTCTCTATCAATGCATTTGTACCGGTCGTAGAGCCATGGATGACTTCCCGAACGCGGTCTTCTGTCTCACCTGCAGCTTTCAATACAGCTGTGATGCCCGTGAGCACGCCCTCAGCCCTATCATTTGGCGTCGTAAGAGTTTTTACGGAGACGAGCGCGCCTGTTTCAGGATCGCTTAGCGTTACATCGGTGAAGGTACCCCCGATATCGACGGCGGCTCGTAAGGATATTTTTTTCAAAGTGTCATCCTATAAATTCTACATTTCTATACGCAAAGGATAAAATCATACATCATATATTATGCCACCCTTTATTATATTTGAATACCATATGGTCGACGATTCTACAAATTTTTCTCGCACGGAACCGTTAAAGCGGCCTAACTTGCGATAAAATTAGGTATGATTAAAGTAATTGAAGGCACAAAAACAAGGAGCGCTGCGACTGCCATTGCCATCAAGATAAATGGCAGCACAGAAGAAATAACATCCGCCATTGTTGTTCCTGCGGGGGCAACCCCTTTGGCGACAAACAGCAAGAGGCCAAAGGGTGGCGTGGCCAGACTGATTTCTAACATCATCAATGCCAAAACACCAAACCAGACCTGTGTCTGTTGAAGATCACCAACACCAAAATCTGTTCCCTCAACAATACGCATAAAGATTGGCATCGTAATCATCATCATACTGACTTGATCCATGAAGCAACCGAGGAAAAGCAAGATCACCATCATCACTAAAATAACTGTCAGCGGCGCCAATTCGGCGGCTTCCACCAAGCCAACCAATCCTTCAGAGGCTTCGGAAAAGGCTAATATTTGTGAAAAAGTAATTGAGCCGCAAATGATGAATAAAGTCATCACTGTGAACTTCAATGTCTGCTTTACTGAAACAATAAAAACCTCGCGGCTCAATAATCCGTAGGCCGCCACGGCGATTAGGGAAGCCACCGTACCCAGTGCTGCAGATTCTGTTGGCGTTGCAATGCCGACAACAATACTTCCAACAACAACTATAAATATGCACATCAGGGGCAAGACATATACGAACAGAGGCTTTAAGCGCTCACCCCAGGTAAGGTCGGAGACATCATACGCCGGCGCAATTTCCGGATTTAGCGTGCAGCGAATAATAATATAAGCAAAAAACATTACGGCTAAAATTAAAGCGGGAATAATGGATGCAACCAAAAGGTCGCCAATTGGGATACGGGCAACACTACCCAATAGCACTGCCAACGCTGAGGGCGGAATTAACATGGCAATTCCTCCAACAGCAACAATGGGGCCGATGGAGATTTCAGGTTTATAACCACGCTTATACATTTCTGGCAGCAAAGTGCTACCCAGCATCGCCGTATTTGCGATTGTCGAGCCGGACAACGAAGAAAAAATTGTGCCGCCGATAACCGCAACCAAAGACAATCTACCTGGAACCTTCGAGATCAACTTATCAATAGCATCAATTGCCCGCGCAGCGACTCCCGAATGGAACATAATCTCGCCCATAAAGATGAAAAGCGGAATGGGTAGAAGCGCGAAAGTTTGAACCGAGTCGATCCCACTTCGGACTAACTGAAACAGCCCTTTTTCACCCCCCATGAAAATGAAGGCACCGATAAGATTAACCGTAAAAAATGCGAAAACGACCGGCATGCCGAGCAACATGCAAAAAACCAATCCACCGATCAGTAATGCGAGAATCCAATACCATTCCATAAGAGCTAGAACCCAACAGATTGCTGATCATGGGCCTGTTCGGGCCAGAAGATCATACGAATAAACATAATCATTAAAATTAAAAATATTGGAGGGGCAACAATAAGCATCCACCACTCAGGAAAAACAAAAGTTTCATGAATGAGCGTGCCAGTGCTATAAGACCGCCAACATACGCCCGCCGACACAACAAAAAGAATAAGGCACACAAGGCCAGCAACAATTTGTGCGACCCGCTCCATTCTCACGCGATTAGCAGGACTGAGCCTCTCGACAAGTATATCCACAGCGATATGGCCCTCCTCGCGGAGCACCCATGGCGCGCCTAAGAAGGTGATTAGATAGAGCGAATATTCTGCAACATCCAAGGACCAGGGCATGGAGAATATGCGTAAATTTCGAGATACGATATCACCAACAATAATGAGAACCAAAGCACAGACCATAGTTGCTGCCAGCACCGCACAAAAATTGACGATGTAATCGAGCACGCCGAATCGATTTCCAATAATTTCTTTTTTTGACATTTAAAAACAGACAAATAGCGGATTGGGGCACACGAACAGAGTGCCCCAATCCTGATTTGAGACTATTTACTTAACAACGGCCGAATTTTATTGATAAAGGCCGGAGCAGCGTCCAGCAATTGAGTCCAATACAACTCTTCCGCTTTCTTAGCAAAACCAGGCCCCATATCGACGTATTTAATTCCCGCGTCATCTTGAGGTTTGGTCTGCATTGCATCTTCATTAGTGCGCCATTTGGGCCACTGGTCTTCTAGCCACACAGCTTGATCCATCATGCACTTACGCGCTTTGCCAGACAGGCTGTTATACTTGTCTTGGTTGGCAATAATATTCACATTGGCGCTAAAAAATCCGGGGCCATAGCGATATTTAGTATGCTTATGCCAGCCAAAATCTTTAACTCCCCATAGAGGCCAACCATAGCCGTCTACAGCTTTACGCTCCAAGGCGGTATAGAGCTGGCCTGGGCTCATGCGAACCGGTGTGCCACCAAGATATTTGAAGAAGCCGTCGTAAATCGGTACCGAACGCAACCGAAATCCTTCGAAACGTTTGTTGACGGCGGGCTTGTTTGTATAGAGGTAGAAATTAACACCATTAAGAAGATTGGTTAGATAGATGGCGTTCATTTTCTTTTTGTGCAATTCATTCAACATTGCCCAGGCGCCATTTTTGCGCTGATCGGCGGCTTCGTTTTTAGCCAAAATTGTGACATCGCCCTCGACCATAACACCTTTATAATAGTTTGGTGGGCCGTAATGCAGATCAATAACGCCATTCTTTAAGGCATTCCATTGCTCTAACGTCTTAATTGCAGCGGGACCTACGATACTGATCTTAAACATGCCACTGCATTGTTTGTTAGTATGGGTTACCCAATTTTTAAAGTATTTTGCAAAGACGGTCCGTGACGGTAAAAAGCTGGCAGCTTTCAGCTTAACTTCTGTTGCTTGGGTGGATCCGGCCATAACGGCCATGAACCCAAGAGCTGCGCCTAGGATGGCAAATCGTCTAATTGTCATTCATCTCTCCTGTTAGATATTTGTTTTACACTCTTCGTTATGACTAATTTTGAAGAGCGTCAATTTTTCAATTTTCATATCTTTCAAATTGAACAACTTGAAAGCTCGGTATCGGGCAATTTTTTCTGATCAAGCCTTTTGCCATTGCGATGGAAAATTGACCTTCACTTAACCCTTCAATCACTTTAAACCATCGCTATTCTCCTCTTTTATTTCATTTAATTCAGATTTCTGCTTTAAATTTCATCGGCTTTGCTTTTGGAGGTATCCTTTGAGCGAAGCGCTTCAATTATATGGGCTGGCGTAAAGGGCTGTTTCCAGACCTGTGCGCCAAGCGGGCGCAGCGCATCGTTCAATGCACACCAAACAGCTGCGGGCGCACCCAAAGTGCCAGCCTCTCCTGTTCCCTTAGCGCCAAGTCCAGTCCCGGGAGCAATACTCTGCAAATGGGCAACGTGAATATCTGGCATTTCAGAGGCTAAGGGCACGGCATAATCGGCGAGTGTTGCTGTTAAAAGCTGCCCTGAATTATCGTAGATAGCCTGCTCGTACAAAGCAGCTCCGAGCCCTTGGACAATGCCGCCGCGTAATTGTTCGTCTACCAACATGGGATTAACCACGGTACCGCAATCACCAACAATCCAATGATCTAGAAGCTTGATAGAACCTGTCCCGAGGTCAACTTCGAGGTAACTCGCCTGGATGCCATTGGCCATAAAGTAAGGAAATGAACGCGGCAAAAAATGGCGCGTAACATTCATTTCAAAATCCAAATCTTGCGGCAGCGTATATTGTCGAAAATGAACAATCTGTGCCAATTCGGCAAGATCCATCAGGCTTTTACCGTCCTTGAATATCTCGCCTGCCACCATGGACAGTTTCTCCGGCGAGACCTGAGAGATTGCCGCCGCGACGCCTAATATTTTTTTGCGTAAATCTAATGAAGCCAGGCGGGCTGCTTCGCCGCCTATGGCTAAACCACGTGATGCCCAAGAGCCACCGCCATAAGGCGTCGTGCCGCCGTCTCCAGACTCGGTATATACCGCATCAAACCGCACACCAAGAGTTTCCGCAATGACTTGCTGAATGCCAGTAAGCGTCCCTTGCCCTTGATCTGTTACACTGGTGGAGCCCCGAATAACGCCGGAAGGATCAAGCCGCAACGCACAGCCTTCTTGAGCACTGACACGGGTTCCTGCCGGACCATAAAGCCCTGCCCCCACAGCAGTTTGCTCGACGAAAGTTGCCAAGCCGATGCCACGGTAGATACCTTGCTGGCGCGCTTCAACCTGATCTTGGCGCAATTTTTCATAGTCCATTTTGGCCAAGATAGTCGTCAGGCAAGCATCAAGGGAAATATTATCAATCTCCAAACCACCGGCCGCTTTTATTGGCAAATCTTCTGCGCCGAGATTATTTCGCCGCCTTATATCTACCGGATCGAGGTCTAATTCAGCCGCAGCGATATCCAAAAGTTGTTCAATAACAACGCAGCCAATAGGCTGGCCAACCGCCCGGTACGCTCCGGTCGGTGTCTTGTTCTGATAGACCACCCGAACCCGGCCTTTGAAAGCCGGCAGACGGTATGGTGCACCGGTAAACTGCACCGCTTGGATGCCCTCGCCAACGCTGGTGCGCGGATAAACCGAATATGCGCCGACAGCAGAGAGCACATCGACCTCAACACCCAGTATTACCCCCTCTGGATCAACAGCCAATTTTCCGGCCACTTTCATTTCACGGGCGTGGATATCCGAAAAGAAAGATTCCTGACGATCTGCAATATACTTAACCGGACGACCAAGCAGAACACTGGCAGCAACAGCGGCCATCTCATCGGGGTAGGCATGTAGTTTAAGTCCAAAAGCGCCACCAACATCTTTGGCGATGACGCGAACCTGATGTTCCTCCAAACCCAAATGGCGGGCATAGACATCTTGCATCTGATACGGCGATTGGTGGGATTGATAGACTGTAAGCTGCCGCCCCGCAGGTTCAAAATCTGCGAGTACAGAGCGGGTCTCCAGCGCAAGACCCGATTGACGACCAAATTCAAATTCGTGTTCAACCACAACTGCCGCTTCGGCAAATGCTTTTTCCGTATCCCCCTCAACAATCGGCATGGCCATGGCAAGATTGCTCTCAAGCTCGCTGTGAACCAAGGGCGTGCCAGGCTCCAAAGCGGCATCCGGGTCAACGACTGCAGGCAGCTCATCCCATTCGACTTGCACCAATTCAGCGGCATCTTCAGCCAGGGCGCGACTCTCGGCGAGAATAGCGCACACGGCCTCGCCTTGATAAATCACTTCCACTGGCGTCAAGGGATATTGCGGCGGCGATATCATATTGGGGAGGAATTCAATTCCGGCGATGAAAGGTGTGCAAATATCCGCTAAATCCTGAGCCGTAATCACCCGCACGACACCCTCTGCCTGACGTGCATCAGCGGTATCAATAGATTTAATTAAAGCATGCGCATAGGGCGATCGCACAAAAGCCATATGGACCATACGGGGTAAAGCCAAATCATCGGTAAACGTTCCCCGTCCGGCGGCCAAGCGCCGTGCATCGGGGCGCGGAAGGCGGGCGCCAATAATTTGGTCCGACGTGCTCATCTTGCCTTCCCATCTTCAATTGTTTTAACAAGAACCGTTTTAACAGCATCGACGATGGACTGATACCCCGTACACCGACAAATATTGCCCGATAGTTCATTGCGTATTTCATCTCGGCCCAAAGGCTTTCCTTCGGCTAATATTTCTGCCGCAGTCAATAGCATGCCCGGCGTGCAAAAACCGCATTGAAGCGCATTGCCAGCAACAAAAGCCTCGATGAGTTCACCTGCTTCGCCAGACTCGACAACACCTTCAATGGTTTCAACTTCGGCGCCGTCGAGCTGCGCCGCCAGCATCAGACAGCCCCGTACGATCTTGCCATCCACGCGCACCGAACACGCACCGCAAACACCGTGCTCGCAACCAGTATGACTGCCGGTCAAACCAAGTTCGGTGCGCAGAAAATCAATCAAATGTTGGCGGGGCTCCACCTGCTTGCGGGTTTTAACACCGTTGACCGTCAGATTTATTTGAACAATTTCAACCATCAAGCCGCCCCTCAAACATATCCTCTAAACACCGCTGAATTAAAGTATGCGCCTGAAATTTTTTTGTCTCTGCATCGCCAGAAAGATCAGACATCGGATCCAACTCACCGGCAATTGCAGCCACTATTTCCATCGGATCTGTGCAAGATGGCACCATAGATGCTGCAATCTCAGATACCCGGGGGCGCTCTTCGCAGCCAAAGACCACGAGCCTTAAATCTTCAAATCCCGCCGAACTTCGCCGTGCCTTTACAGCAACACCAACCAATGCAAAATCGCCATGGCGGCGACTTAATTCACGAAAAGCCCAGACATCGTCTGGTACCGCAGGCGGGAACTCGACCGCCGTCAGAATTTCATCCGACCGCCGGTCTGTTGTCATAACGCCTTGAAAGAAATCCGTTGCGGCAACGCGGCGCGCACCCGCTTTAGAGTCCAAAACCAGCGTCGCATCCAGAGCCACAGCACAAGCAGCCATTTCAGCGGCAGGATCAGCATGCGCTAAACTGCCGCCAAAGGTGCCACGATTGCGCACTCCGCGATGGGCAACATGTTTGATAGCACATCCAATAAGCGGCAACTCTGACGCCACCAATTCTGAGTGCATTACATCGACATGGCGAGTGGTGGCACCGATAGATACGCCATCACCAGATTGCTCGACCCCATTCAACGCGGGAATATGGTTAATATCAATCAAGACGGCGGGTTGCGCCAAACGCATGTTTAAGGTTGGCATAAGGCTTTGCCCGCCCGCCAAGATAAGTGCTTCATCACCATACTCGGTGAAAGCGGCAAAAACACCATCCAAACTTTCAGGGCGGAGATATTTAAAGGCCGGAGCTTTCATGCATTCCCCCGACAGACCGGATCGACGGCGCATTTTCCATTCCAGCTGCATCATTTTCTGGCTCAATCATAGCGCCAATTAAATCCGTAACGGAACTCAATCCTTGGGCTTCAAGATAAGGTACCAAGCCATCTATAATATCTGTCATTGCCGTTGGGTGAACAAAGCTTGCTGTCCCCACTTGAACCGCGGTACAGCCAACCAACATGTATTCAGCGACATCGGACACTGTCGTAATACCACCACACCCAATTACAGGAATATCAACTGCCTTGGCACATTGATAGGCCATGCGCACAATGATCGGTTTAACCACCGGCCCGGTGATACCGCCCATTACATTGCCGAGTTTTGGCCTAAACGTTTCAGTATCTACGGCCATGGCCAGAAGTGCATTGGCGACGACCAATGCTTCGGCTCCAGCACTCTCAGCAGCTTGTGCTATTTCGCCAATGTTGCCCACATTAGGCGTCAGCTTGGCCCAAATAGGTAAATCGGTACGTTGCTTTATGGCTTTCACCACAGCAGCGGTATCCTCGCAACTCATACCAAAAGCCGCACCATCTCTTTTAAGGTTTGGACAAGAGATATTCACTTCGATGGCCGCCACCCCCTCAACGCTGATTTGGGCACTCAACTCACCAAATTCTTCGGCCGAGTTTGCGGATATACTGGCTACAAAAGGCGGCGTGAATTGGTCATAAAAGGGCACAATTTCGCGAATGAAATACTCAGGTCCCTTGGAGGGAATGCCAATCGAAGCGATCATACCATTCTTTAATTCGACCACTCGAGGCTGGCGGTTACCGTCTCTAATTTCCGGCGTTATGGTTTTTGCAACCAGGGCGCCTATACGATTGAGATCAACAGCCTGTGCCATGCCCTCAGAGAATGTGCCTGAGCCAGGCATTATCGGATTGGCTAATTTTAAAGATCCGATATCAACGCTTAAATCTACCATGACACTGCCTCTTCAATTTTAAAAACGGGACCGTCAATGCAAACTCTTCGATACTCAATTTCATCTGCCGTATTTTTAAAGGGCAGAACGCAGCAGTAACACATACCCAGACCGCAACCCATTTGCTGTTCCAGCGCCACTTGACCCGGAATGCCCAACTCGCCCCCTATTTTTCGAAGCATTTGAAGCAGCCGGTTTGAGCCACAGGTCGCAAATAGTTCCGTGCCTTTTTCTACTGCAATAACTCGCACCAATTCTTCAACTTTGCCAACGTCACTATCGCCATTTTCATCGGTAACCGTCGTGACGTTCGTGCCCGATTGACGGAGATAATCGATAGACATCAGGGCTTCGGAGGAACGCGCGCTGAGAATGGCATCCACCATAATTCCTTGCCCCTGAGCGGCTTCTGCCAAAGGAGCCAAGGTCGCTAAACCCACGCCGCGGGCGAGCATTAAAATGTGCTTTGGTTTGGCAGAAAGATCGAACCCCTGCCCTAACGGCCCAAGCATGTTTAGCTCCTCCCCTGGCTCTAACTCAGACAGCGCCTTGGTACCCTCTCCGGTCACCTTATAAAGAAATTCAATTCTCTTCTGTGTAGGATCGATCCGATAGACACTCATCGGACGCCGCAAATAAGGAGCCGCGTCACCAACCTCCCGGCACAATAAATGAAAAAACTGGCCGGGCTTAGCAGCAAGTGCACTTGCCGGCGCTTCAACAACCAAATGCTTGTACTCACCATTGACCCACTGGTTCTCAAGAACCGGGCACACCATTTCTGCGACTGGCGTAAAAATTTGGCCTGTACGACCGACCGCAAGCTTAGAGGGGGCATCAAGTTTGGTCATTGTATTTCCACGATATAATGCTGCGCCAAATAATTTGTATCTTCAATTTTTTTATCTTCTTACCTTCTTTGCATCTAATATAGTCGACTATTATGAAAAAAGATAGCCAGTATCCATCATCAGAGTTATTGGCCAGATATTCATTTGATATACTGGAGCCTCTAGCTCATCTGGTTTGTTATATTAAGCGGCGTATTTGCGATGATGCAAGCGTCTGGTTTCAATTGTCTTTCGTTTAATCCTTTCTCGTTGATTTAAAATGGCTTGGCCTCTTCCAAAGTAGACGTCGGCAGGGCACTGTCATGTGTGGACGGCTCCTTTTTTGCAAGATAAAAATGAACTTAGATGATCCAGTGGGGAGCGGTCATGTGTCCGGCCTGTTTGCGCGGAACTATTACCGCTG
>Ga0233430_1002564_pt1 | contig 20563 bp, 20 predicted proteins | sample SI_118_April2016_2_FD_179883 | JGI IMG/M metagenome (GOLD analysis project Ga0233430, IMG submission 179883) | Seawater microbial communities from Saanich Inlet, British Columbia, Canada - SI_118_April2016_150_MG | ecosystem: Environmental > Aquatic > Marine > Inlet | place: Canada: British... | reverse complement strand
GCGGATATCTTCCGGCAAGCCGCTTTCGACTTGAACGGTATTATCTGTATCATCCCAATCGGGGAAAACCCGAGTGAAATCAATGGCCTCTTGCAGATCCATATCCCATTCGAGCAAATTGGTGAGGAAGTGCGCGTGGCCTGCAGCTTGATATTGTCCGCCCATCACGCCAAACGGCATTTGGGCCTTGCCGTCTTTCATCAACATGCCGGGAATAATCGTGTGCAGCGGGCGCTTATTGGGTGCGATGCAGTTGGGGTGGTCTGGATCGAGCGAGAAGCCCATGCCGCGATTTTGCAGCACGACGCCGGATTTCGGGGCGACTTGTGCGCTGCCAAACGGGAAGAAGATAGTATTGATAAAGCTCACCGCATTGCGGTCTTTATCAACCACGGTGAGATAGACCGTATCTTTGTGGTCCGACAATTCGGACGGCGGTAGGTCGCCCATCCGTTTGCTGCGGTCGATCAAGGCGCGCTGATGGGCCGCATGTTCCTCGGAAAGCCATTTCTCGATCGGCACATCAGATTGAGAAGGATCGGCAAGGACAGCATCGCGGTCCGTATAAGCGAGGCGGGCGGCTTCAATTTCCAGATGCAGGCGCTCGGTGGAGAGCGGATCAAGCTTAGCGAGATCCATCCCGCCCAAAATGTTCAGCATTTCCAGCGCCACAATTCCTTGGCCATTTGGTGGACATTCCCATACTTCATAGCCTTTGTAATCAGCCTTGATCGGGGTGACGAAATCACCTTTGACATTGGCGAAGTCTTCCATGGTGTGAAGTCCGCCTTTGCCTTGCAAAAACGAGACAATGTCTTCGGCAACCCAGCCTTCGTAGAAGCCGGCCCGGCCAGTCTCGGCAATATGTTCCAGCGTTTTTCCCAAAAGCGGCTGGCGGATCACTTCGCCAATTTCAGGTGCTCTGCCGTCGATCAGCAAATATTTAGCCGCGGTCGGGTCATTGGCCAGATCCTCGGCCCAATCGCTCCAATCGGCATGAACGCGGTGGTGAACCGGAAAGCCGTCATGGGCAAATCGAATGGCGGGCTGGAGAACATCGCCGAGAGATTTCGTGCCATAGGCCGCCATCAGCTGTGACCAGCCATCGATGACGCCTGGAACCGTGACCGAATGCGGGCTGACCCGCTCGATCTTAGTAATACCTTGCTCGGCATACCATTGAGCTGTTGCCGCGGCCGGTGCTTTGCCGGAGCCGTTAAAGGCGATCAGATCACCGTCATGGGGCTTATAGAGGCAGAACATATCACCGCCGATTGCGGTTGATTGTGGCTCCACCACACATTGCGCGGCAACGGCTGCAATCGCGGCGTCCATCGCGTTGCCGCCTAGCATCAAGGTTTGGATGGCGGTGGCGGTAGAAAGCGGGCTGGAGGTCGCGGCCATACCATTTAAGGAGTGGACAGTTGAGCGGCCGGGTTGATCAAGTAAGCGCATAAATCATTTCCTAATCGCTCGCTTTTGGAGCATCTAAGTTTGTAATTGTTTGAGCGTGACTTTATACAGTGAGAACATTCGGAACAAGCTTTGGAACTGAGTTTGAAACAAAAGGAAATAAATCATGGATCTGGGGATAAAAGGTAAAACAGCGCTGGTTTTAGGCGCTTCGCAAGGCATCGGAGCCGGTATTGCCAGGGCGCTTGCGGCGGAAGGCTGCAACGTCATTGTTGGCGCCCGGCGGGAAGACGTTTTGGCCGAACTCGTAGCCGAGCTTAAATCTAAAAACGGCGTTGAAGCTGAAGCTTATTCGATCGACATGACGGACAAAGCGGCGGTTGCCGCGATGTGCGAAAAAATTCAGGGTGAATGGCAGCCAGAGATCTTGCTCAATAACGCCGGCGGCCCTCCGGGCGGCAATATCATCGGTGTCGATGATGAGATTTGGGAAGCGTCGCTGCAGGCTTTGCTGATGAGTGTTATTCGGATATCAGAAGCCGCCCTGGAGGCGATGATTGAGCGCCAATGGGGGCGAATTTTGACGGTGACGTCTTCCGGTGTGATCGCACCGATCCCCACCATTCCGGTTTCTAATGTGGTGCGCTCAGGTATTGTGAGCTATTCCAAAACGCTCGCCAATGAAGTCGCCAAGCACGGCATCACGGTCAATACGATCATTCCCGGCCGCATTGATACCGAACGCACGGTCAATATGGACAAATTTGCCTCTGAAAAGCAGGGTATCAGCGTCGAGGATGTGCAAAAGAAATCTTGGGCGCAGATCCCAGCCGGTCGTTATGGCTCGGTTGAAGAATTTGCCGATGTTGCAGCCTTTTTGTTGAGCGCGCGGGCCAGCTACGTCACCGGCTCGCAAATCCGCATCGATGGCGGCACCATTAAAAACGTGTAAGCCATGGCTGAGATTAAAACCGAGCGCATTTTAGCCAACCCTTCTCTGGTGATCGATCATGCCGGCGAGGGGGAGTTGCTGATGCTGATGCATGGCATTGGCGGCAATCGGACCAATTGGACCGAACAGATTGAGGCGCTTTCCGAGCATTTCCACGTCGTTGCCTGGGATGCGCGCGGTTATGGCGATAGCGATGACTATGAGGGCGAGTTGGATTTTAATGAATTTGCCCGCGATCTTGTCCAGGTGCTCGATCATTTTGGCGTTGAGAAAGCGCATATCGGCGGGCTCTCGATGGGCGGACGCATATCTCAGAGCTTTTATGCTCTGTTCCCGGAGCGGGTAAAGACGCTGACTTTGGTCGCCTGTTTTTCCGGCTTTAATAATTTCAGTGCTGCGGAAAAGCAAAATTTCATTGATCTCCGGCTCAAACCCCTGGTGGAAGAAGGCAAAGAGGTCATGGATATAGCTCCGATTATAGCCAAATCTCTGGTCGGCCCGCACGCGACAGAAGCGCAATTCAATCAGCTCGTCGACAGCATGAAATGTCTGCACAAGGAAAGCTATATCAAGACGGTGAAGGCGACGACTTTATTTGATCAGACGGCTGCGCTTGAGAAAATTGCTGTGCCGACAATATTGATTTACGGCGAACATGACAGCCTGACACCACCAAATACCGGCCAAGAGATGGCCGCCAAAATTAAAAACTGTGAGTTGAAGATCATCCCCAAATCAGGCCATCTGATTAATCTGGAGCAATCTGAGCTATTCACTGAAACGGTGCTGGAATTTTTGCTTAGGCATAGAGACCAGCTATAATCGCATCAAAACCACGCCGATGGTGACGGTAACAGCGGCTAAAATCCGCCATTTTCCAAACGATTCTTTCAAGAACAATGCGCCGATGATGGCGGCAAAGATGACGCTGGTTTCACGCAATGCAGCGGCTGGCGCGATCGGGGCGAGCGTCATCGCCCAGACGAACAACCAATAGGCCGTCAAAGCCATCACACCGCCGCCAAGGCCGATCAGCCAATCTTTGGTGGAGAACTGTAGAATAGTGTCTCGTCTGAGATAGCCGACAACGGGTACGAAAACCAATGAGTCGACAAACATCAACCAGAAAATGTAGCCATGTGGCGTGCCAGCAAGTCTGGCGCCAAGGCCATCGGCGATGGTGTAGGCCGCGATGAAGATACCGGTGCCGATTGCGAGCAAAACGGGCCGCATCGCGTGGAAGGCGGAAATGCCGCCGCCGCGAAAGGCTAGGCTGACAATACCAATGATGACGACGATGATGCCGAGCATAACTTGGGCAGGCAATTTCTCGCCCAGCCAATAGAAACTGACAATGGTGACGAGCAGGGGACCCGTGCCGCGCGATATCGGATAAACTTGCCCGAGATCACCGTAGCGATAACAGGCAGAGAGAAATAAACGGTAGCACAAATGCAACGCGACCGAGGCGGCAAAATAGCCCCAACTTTCCGGCGCTGGGATTGGCACAAAAGGTAACGCCAACGCCGATGCGCCGCCCATCCCGATGGTGATAACGACACCGGTCGCGAGCCCGCTACCCTGGCCTTTATAGATTGCATTCCACCCTGCATGAAGCAGGGCGGCGAGCAAAACCATTGCTGTAACTGTTAAGTCCAAAGTTTAAAAACGCCTCTTAATCTGTTGATTAATTGGATAAACCCCGCAGCTGTTGACGGGCCCAAGCGATGCGAAGGTTGGGGCTGTCATCGAAATCGTTGACGCCGAGCCAGGTCTCGTAATAAGCCGATTCCATATAGGCAATTGTCACTTCGCCACCGATCCGTTCGATCGCTTGTTGGGCGCGCTCGATAAAGAAGCTATGAACGGTGGGCGTCTTAAATTGTTCAAAATAGGTCGGCTCATAGAGGGCCAGATCGGCGGGGTTGAGAAAACGAATGAGGATGGTCTCACGCTCTGCCCGATTTTGGAAAATATCGATCTCAGCAATAATCGCAGCCTCTATTTTGGCATCTAATTCGATGAGTTCCTGCTCGGAGAGATCAACGATTTGAGCCAATTTTTTAATATTTGTTTTCAGCATCTTTCACCCTTAACAGGCCCTGGCGTGATTAAAAAGGCTTGTCGCAGTCGGATAAAATTTGCTAGACGACCGCGACAATTGTTCACCCAGAGAGTTGATGAAAATGAGCGATACCAAAACAGCCAAAAAAGAAACTTCTAAACCCGCTAAATCCGAAAAGACTGAGACCAAGTCGGCGGATAGCAAAAGCGAAAAGAAGAACGAAGCTAAAAGCGAGACCAAGAGCGAGACCAAGAGCGAGAATAAATCGGCATCGCAATCTTCGATCAGCCATTTCTCAAGTGTCGCAACGGATGAGTACCGCTCCGGCTGGGCTAACATATTCAGCAATAACAAAACTGCTAAAAAGGCGAAATCAAAAAAGGCAGACAGCGTTAGCCTGCCGGCGAGCTTTGAAATTCTCGATGAAGATATCAAAGGAGAATTGCGGGCTGTGCTCTATAAAGCGTTCCAAAAACAGGCACGCAAAGAGGGCGGGAGCCTCGCTCAGCTCAAGAAGATTGGCACTATTGAATACCGCCTGGAGTGTGATGTCTCGGAGAAATCCGATTAATCGGACTTAACCGGCAATTTTAGCTATGCTCCGACCAAATCTCAGAAGGATCGAACATGTCTGCCTTTGCAATATTCGTAACGATTAAGCTCAAACCCGGTAATCTCGACGACTATCTGTCGCATATTGAGCATGATGCAGAAGGCGCGCTTAGAGATGAGCCCGGCTGTCAGCTATTTCATATTCTCATTCCAGAAGGCAAGGAGGATATCGTCCATCTCTATGAAGTCTATGATGACGAGGCCGCCTTCGACAATCACCAACAGACCCCGCACTTTACCCGCTACGTTCAAGAAACCGCGCCGCTCATCGAAGAGCGGATCATTCAACGGCTCGAACGGGTTGACTAGATCTCAACAGTGATATGGTTGAACTCTCGGTTTTCCAGCCACATCTGATAAGCGGCTTCCAAGCCAGCTTCAAAATGGCACATGTAAGTCACGCCATCAAATAGCGGATGGCTCACCTTATTTTCCTCGATTTTAGCTTTGAGACGTTGCAATTCTGCGCCATCAGAGCTGAGCTTTAGGGCCAGTTCTTCATAAGCCTCAATATCTGGACAAATCAGTTCCGACATACCGAGTGCGTTCAAGATTGAACTGGAGGCGCGGGACGCAAAATGGCTGCCGAGCTGCGTTGCCGTCGGCACGCCCACCAGGAGTGCATCCGCGGTCGTCGTGTGGCCACCATAGATTCCCGTATCTAACGCCAGATCAGCAATGGCGAGCCGGGCCAGATGGTCAGGCTTGGGCAAATCTTCTGCAAAGACCAAACGGTTTTCACCAATTCCCCGCTCAGTGGTGAGGCGGCGCAAATTGGTTTGGCAGAGCTCGTTATTGGCAAACAGCCACAACACACTGCCGGGCGATTTTTCTAAGATGTTGAGCCATGACGCAAATATTTGGGGCTCAATCTTGTAGCTGTTATTAAAGCAGGCAAAGACAGCACCATCCTTTAATGTCGCCGGTAAGCCGCATTCTGCGCGGCTGAAAATTCGGTCCGATATTTCACTTTTGGCATCGGTGATAAAGTAGGTGTCCGGTAGGATGAGGAACTTCTCACTGAAAAAATCTTCGTCTTCCAGCGGCGTGTTAATTTGATCGGTGACAATGAAATCATAATAGCTGGCACCTGAAGTGCCGGGATACGCCAGCATATTGATTTGGACCGGCGCGGGGCGATGGGCACAAATCCCCATGCGTTCGCCGGTAATATGGACGTTCAGATCGACTAAGATATCAATGTTGTCATTGTTGATGCGTTTGGCGGCTTCGAAATCATCAAGGCCGCTGATATCGGTAAAGCTGCCGCATTCGCCTTCTATGGTTTGCCGGTAAGGGCTGGCATCGTTCGGTCCATGCGAATAAGCGTGGATGCGAAATTTGCTGCGGTCGTGCAGGCCAAAGAAATGTTGCATGAGATGACCGGTCGGATGGTCTCTAAAGTCGCTCGAGACATAGCCGATGTTAATGGGGGGTGCGTTTTTTTTCTCGCGGCGGCGCTCTATGCGTTTTAGGAATCCATCGCCAGAGATACCAGCAGATATTTTGGCGGAGCGGGCCTGGGCGACGCGCAGATTTGTCGCCGAATCCGCACTTCTAAACACATTGATGAAAGGCAGTTCGGAAGTTGGCTCGAGGGCTTGGTCGGATAGGAAGGCATCCAATTGAGCGCTCAAGGTCTCCAGGTCTTGCCAGTCACAGGCTTGGCGCCGAAATTGGTAATAGGTCGCAGCCGCATCGCTATCAGCCGGGTTAAGCTCAAAGGCCTGCTTACTGTGCACCAACGCTTTTTCAAGGTTTTTCCTCAGCCCGTAATATTTGGCAATGTTGTAATGGGTGCTGGCGTCTGATGGGTCGAGTTGTAGCGCCCGCTCGCAGGCTTCGATCGCCGGATCAATCTGACCTATTTTAAAATAGACGGCCGAGAGGCTGAGATAAGCGTCGCTATTGGCGGCATCAATCGCTAGACAATGCTTCAGCGATTTCAAAGCATTATCAAAATCGCCTTGCTGGAAATATAAATTGCCAAGTTGATGGCTGACTTCGGGCGAGCCGGGCACAAGTTCCTGGCAGCGGGTGAGGGATTTCACGGCTTGGGTAAAATCGCCTAACTCAGTGCAAACGCTGCCCAAAGTCATCAGCGTTTGGGGATCATCTTTGTTGAGCTTGCTGGCTTTCAGCAGGTTTTTTTTGGCTTCTCGGAATTCGCCCATCATTGAATAAAGCACGCCCAAATTATAAAGCGTATCGGGTGCATCAGCGCCGAAGCGGGCAGCTTTGCTCAAATAAGATTTGGCTTCGTCACCCCGACCGGCGCTCAGCAGATATTGCGCATGATGAACATGGAGTTCAGCATTACGCGGATCAAGTTTGAGGGCCGCCTCGGAATTACCCAGCGCGCCAGTAAAATCTTGCTCGCCGTGGAGGACGGCTGCCATACCGCTGAGTGCGCCAACATCATTGGCGTCAAAATTCAGAGCCATCTGAAAGGCCGCACGGGCGCTCGTCAAATCACCGTTATTAAGATGCACAAATCCGTCGCTGAGATTGTTTTGCACTGCCCCGGTCCTAACGTAGTGCCTGCACGTAAGTATTGGCGAGATCGGTGGAAGACTTTTCATCGTAATGACGCAGTGCCAACATCGCGGCATCAAAACTGCCATAACAATAATGCAATACGGCACCGAGTTTCAGAAGCTTCTCAGCCGATAAGTCGCCAAGTTTCTGGAAGTCTTTGATATAGACCGCATCTACTTGCAGGATGTGGCGAAGCCCGTCAAAAATATTGTTGTTGAACATCATCGGGCGGAAAGCCCGGGTGTTTACTTTCTCTAACGTATGCAACGCAAAGCACATTTTCTGCATCAGCAAATCAACCTCGGCAAAGGATTTTTCACCGTGATAAATCGGCTTGAAGGAGAGCTCGACATGCATGGCGACCGCTTTTGAAATTTTCTCCTGACCAGCTTCGATGATTTGATGCTCAGCGCCCTGGGTGTCGATTTTTATAAAATCAAAATCGTCGATTTCTTCAATATCATCCAGCCGATGCGTTTGGATGGGCAGGCGTTCTTCAACCACCGCCCAATCATCAAAGCCATGAAAATGCGAGAGCAATTCCATATTGGGCTCTAGCAGGGAGGTCATGCCGGGTGCGCGGCAAATTTTTAATGTCTGCTCGGTCCCATCGCCCAACGCATACGGTAGATAGTGCTTCTCCTCCGTCGTAAGGTCTTTCAGCTTCTCGAACATATCGGGGGCGGGCTCGAAACCAGTGAGATGGCCCAGACCTTCTTCCATCAAGCTGTCATAGATCGGCTTATCTTCGATATCGCTGGCGCCGATATCGACAATTTGAACGGGCGCGGCGGCGTTAAAAATCTGTTTCATGATAAGCGGATCATCAATAGGCAGCGCTTATAAGTCAAGCGAGAGCTGAGTTTCTCAGCGGCCTCGGCGAAAACTGATTAGGGTTTGAGCGAGTTCCTGTCTGGTCGTTGCCGGCAGGGAACAAATTTGCCCGCGGCAGACATAGACGGTCGGCTTGCCATCAAGTTGTTCTTTAAATTGGGCCGGATGCGTATCGGGCAGGCGTGTGCCGGGCGCGATGATCTGAAAAGTGCGAGTCGGTAGGCTCGTTTGATCAATCAGAAGTCTGAGCGGTTTTAGGGCTGCCGCTTTTTCATCACCGATAACCACAATTTGAAGTGCCGCCAACCAGTCTTCCGCCGCATTTAAAAAGCCCGCATGACCGAACAGAAAGGATTTTGGAATGCCACCAAAGGCGGTCAGGGTCTGGTCGCCTATCTCATACCATTTATCCTCACCCGTAAGATAATAGAGGCGGGCCAGTACGCTCAACATAAGAGAATTTGCCGAGGCTGCATCGCTATCGAGGATGGGCTTGGACCGTATCAATAGAAAGCGCGTGTTGTGCGAACTGCCGGAAAAGAAACCGTGATTTTTCCCATCCCACATAAGCTCGATGGCTTGCCCGGCGATATGTTTAGCCTGGTTTAGAAATGCCAGTTCGCCGCTGACTTCATAAAGGTGGAGGGCAGCCTGGGCTAAGTGAGCATAATCGCTCAATGTTGCCGGCGGGCCAAGACGGCCTTGAACGACCGAGCGGTGCAATTGTTTTGAGGCATCGAAGTGACTTTGGAAGATCGCTTCAAAGGCCATCCGAGCTTTCGATAACCAGTCCTCTCGATCCAAGGCCCGCCCAGCTTCAATCAAGGCGCTAATGACGGATCCGTTGTCAGCGGCGAGAATTTTTTGATCCTGGCGGGGGCGTTCTCGTTTGCTCCTAATCTTTGCAAGTTGGTTTTTAGCAGCGTCTCGTTGCGCGGTTACTACTGAAGGTGGAATTTTGAATTGTTTGGCTAGATCGCCAAGGGAAGTTTTTGTTTGAAACAGGATGCCCGGATCGTCTTCCGTATCCAAGGCTTCGCCTTCTCTTGGTGCTAAATCATAGGCGGCGCTAAAAAGTGCGTAGCGCCCGGCTAAGCGTTTCTTAAGTTGATTGCTGCTCCACACATAATAGGCGCCTTCCTCTTCCTTACCTTCCTCAGTCTCGCTATCGGCATCCAGGCTGGATATGAAGCCTTGGCCCGGCAGCAACATTTCGCGAAACAGAAATTCGACGGTTTGATAGATTCTAGCTTGTAAAACTTTGTCTGGCTTTTCGCGCCAGACTTCGACCATCAAGCGTAACAGTCTGGCATTGGTGCCAAGCATTTTTTCAAAATGAGGAATACGCCACTGCCGATCAACCGTATAGCGGAAAAAGCCGCCGCCGATATGATCATAGAGACCGCCCCGGATCATACTGTGCACCGCGTTTTCGACCGCATCGCCGTAATCTTTGCGTCCGGTTCGGATATAAGCCCGCCACAATGATTCCAAAGCAATAATATTTGGGAATTTAGGTGCGCCCTCAAAGCCATCTTCAAAAGGATCGATTTCACTCAAAATTATTTTAGCAAATTTATCTATATGATGGAGTGCGATACTGCCTTTGGCGCTTTTTGATTCTTCTTCCAGTTGCTCGATAACCTGCTTGGCATCGGCTAAGATGTCCGACTTGCGCTTGGCATAAACATCCGCCACTTGAGCTAAGATAGCATCCAGACCGGGAGCGCCGGATTTTGCTTTTTTGGGAAAGTAAGCACCGCCCCAGATCGGCTTGCGGTCATTGGTCAAAAACACGGTGAGCGGCCAGCCATTGGCCAAATTCATAACCGCCAAGGCTGACTGATAAAGCGCATCAACTTGCGGCAGTTCTTCTCGGTCAACGAGGATCGGGTAATAAGATTGATTGATCAGGCCGGCGATTTCAGGGTCGCTGAAACTTTCTTTCCGCATGACATGGCACCAATGGCACGCGAGATAGCCGATCGAAAGAAAAATCGGCTTGCCGGATTTTTCCGCTGCCTGGAGAGAGTCTTGCTGCCACGGCTGCCAGGCAACCAAATCATCTGCATGAAGACGCAGGTAGGGGCTGGCCTGACTGGCCATTTGATTGCTGAGTTCACCCGCCGGTAGAGCTTCTCCGGATAAGCCTAGAATAAGCAGGGCGACGAAAGATATTTTAGAGAACAGCTTCATATATTTTACAACAGAAATAATTTATGGGTTTAAGCTAATTCAGAAAATTACATACAATTTGCGTGAAATCTAGTAACAGCTGGGTTACTCATTGGTGAGCTAGAGATTCAGTTGGCGTGAGAGCAGGGTAGTTTTTCTTATGAATGAAAATGCAGCAGCTAAAATGATCCGGGTCGCGGTTGTCGATAAAAGCCCGTTGGTGCGCGCTGCTCTTGAGCATCTAATAAGCGAAGATCCGAGATTTGAATTTGTCGCCGTTAGCGCTGATGGCGAAGAATTGCTGCGTAATATCGAACAGACAGTGCCCAATGTTATCGTCAGCGGCTGGGTGATGGCGCTTGGTGATGGCAAGTATATTCTCGATCACCTGCAAACCATCGAAGCCGCGCCGCAGGTTATTATCTACACCGGGGCCGAGGGCGATTTTATTCCATCACTGGTTATGGCTCATGGCGGCGCGGCCTATGTTTCAAAAAGTGAGGAGCCGCAGGAGTTGCTCGATACCATTGCAGCCGTTGGCAATGGTAAAATGGTTTTTCCCTATTTGGATGTAAAACAAATCAACGACAACCCGCTGACGGATCTCACCAAACGCGAAGTCGAGGTTCTGTCCTCACTGGCGGCGGGGCGTACCAACAAAGAAATTGCGCAGGAACTTTCGGTCTCCAACAACACTGTTAAATTTCACGTTCGAAATTTGTATCAGAAGCTCAACGTTAAAAATCGTTCGCAGGCTGTCAGTCTCTATCATAAATCATAAGCTACCCGAAAGGGTAGTGTTTCACTAACTACTAAAATATAAAACAACCCCTCCTTTATGATATTCCGCAAAATATCCTTGGCACTATAGTGTTCATAGTGGCTGAATATATAGACTTTGTTCAGTCACTATCTTCGGATCATCCAGGTTCTCGGGTGGTTTTGTTTTAAATGATACCTATTCTTAATTTGTACGAATGGGGTCAGCAGGGCTTAGAAGGGGGACGGATATTGGATAGTTTTCAACCATTAAATCATTTTCTCGATGATTGGGTTTACGGATACACCGACAGGTCGGAAGTTGCTGAGACCATCTTGGCGATTATCGAAGGTTGTGTGAAAATCAACGATCACGTGGCGCGGTCGGGCTTGCAAAGCGATAACGGCAAGATTGTCGGTGATAACGCTGACGGTGATGCGCAAAAAGGCCTCGACGTTTTATCGAACAAAATCCTGATCAATCAATTGCAGGATTTGCCGGTGGCGCAAATTATATCGGAGGAAATCGAAGAGGCGGTGGTCGTTGATCCCAACGCGCATCTCATCGTCGCTTTTGATCCGCTTGATGGCTCATCAAATATCGATACTAATGTGTCGATCGGCACGATCTTCTCTATTTACGATTTGGATGATGGACATCCGGCCGGTGACATTAAATGTGATGCGCTGTTGGGCACCAACCAGCGGGCGGCGGGCTATGTTATTTACGGGCCGGGCACGATGCTGGTGCTGACTTGTGGCGACGGCACCCATATTTTCACGCTGGATCCCAAGACCTCCAAGTTTCACCTCACTGGTGAGAGCATTAAGATTCCAACCGAAGCAAGTGAGTTTGCTGTCAATTTGTCGAATTACCGTCATTGGGATGAGCATATCCGTACCTATATCGACGACTGCCTCGACGGTGAAAAAGGTGTCCGCAAAGAAAATTACAACATGCGCTGGGTTGCCTCGCTGGTTGCGGAATGTCATCGCATTTTTTCCAGAGGCGGGATATTTCTGTATCCGGGCGATCATCGACCGGGCTATGCCAATGGCCGTTTGCGCCTGTTATATGAAGCCAATGCAGTTGCTTTTCTGGTCGAGCAGGCGGGAGGCGCGGCAACCACCGGTCATGGCCGCGTGCTCGAGGTCGAGCCGACCGAAATTCATCAGCGCGTGCCGTTAATCTTTGGCTCAAAGGCTGAGGTTGAGCGGGTTGAGCGCTATTACGCTGAACTTCATCACACGGGGATTCGCTCCCCCTTATTCGAATATCGCGGCCTATTTCGCAGCTAATAGATCCGGAAGGAGGAATTACCGATGTCTGTCAATCATCCTATCATTTCTGTCACCGGTTCTTCCGGTGCGGGAACAACGTCTGTTAAGCAGACCTTCGAGCAGATTTTTCGGCGTGAGAGCATCAGCGCCATGTTTATCGAGGGCGACGCTTTTCACGCCTATGACCGCGCGGGCATGAAGGAAAAAATGGCTGAAAAGTTGAAAGATGGTGATGACCATTTCAGCCATTTCGGTCCAGAGGCAAATTTACTGGACGAGCTTGAAGGCGTTTTCGCAAATTACGCAGAGTCCGGCAGCGGTCGGACGCGTCATTATATTCATGACCAGGAAGAAGCCCTTGCCTTTGGCAGTGAGCCCGGCACTTTTACCGAATGGGAAGAATTTTCCGCTGGGTCTGATCTGTTGTTCTATGAAGGCCTGCACGGCGCTGTCATCACGGACGAAGTTGATATCGCTCAGCACACTGATTTGAAAATCGGTGTTGTCCCGGTAATCAACCTTGAATGGATTCAAAAAGTTCATCGCGATAAAAGTACGCGGGGCTATTCCACCGAAGCGGTGACCGACACGATCCTGCGGCGGATGCCGGATTACATCAATTACATTTGCCCGCAATTTTCCGAATCGGACATTAATTTTCAGCGCATCCCGACGGTAGACACCTCCAATCCGTTCATTGCGCAGTGGATACCGACAGCGGATGAATCGATGGTTATTATTAGGTTTCGCGATCCACGCGGCATTGATTTCCCCTATCTGGTTTCAATGATCCACGACAGTTTTATGTCCCGGGCTAACTCTATTGTCATTCCCGGCAACAAGCTCGATCTCGCGATGCAACTCATTTTAACACCGATCGTCATGCAACTGATCGAACGCAAACGCTAAACGAATTTAAGCACCAAAAGGAGAAGTAAAATGGATCAATCAAATCGTTATGCCGATTTAAGTCTGGATGAACAGACCCTAATCGACGAAGGTAATCATGTGCTTTGCGCTTATATCATGAAGCCGAAAGCAGGCTATGAGTTCCTGGCCACTGCTGCTCATTTTGCCGCAGAATCCTCTACGGGCACCAATGTCGATGTATCAACGACTGATAGTTTTACCCGCAGTGTTGATGCTATTGTTTACGAGGTGGATGAAGAATTCGAAGTCATGAAGATCGCTTATCCGGTTGAGTTGTTTGATCGCAACATGATCGATGGTCGGGCGATGATCGCATCCTTCCTAACACTCACCATTGGTAATAACCAAGGGATGGGCGATGTTGAATACGCCAAAATGCACGACTTCTATTTCCCACCGAACTATCTGCGGTTATATGATGGACCATCCACGACGATCTCCGATTTGTGGCAGGTCCTGGGTCGCCCGGTGAACGATGGCGGCTTTATTGTCGGCACCATCGTGAAACCGAAGCTCGGTCTCCGGCCACAGCCTTTTGCCAACGCGTGTTATGATTTCTGGTTGGGCGGTGACTTTATTAAGAACGATGAGCCCCAAGGCAATCAGGTCTTTGCGCCGTTAAAAGAAACCATTGTTGCGGTTGCAGATTCGATGCGTCGTGCGCAAGACGAGACCGGCGAGGCTAAACTGTTTTCAGCCAATATTACGGCGGACGATTATCATGAGATGATCGCCCGTGGAGAGTTCATCCTCGAGACCTTCGCTGAAAATGCTGACCACGTCGCCTTTTTGGTAGATGGTTATGTCTGTGGGCCGCAATCGATTACGACCGCACGCCGGACATTTCCGAACCAATACCTGCATTATCACCGGGCCGGTCATGGCGCGGTTACCTCGCCACAAACTCAACGCGGCTATACTGCTTTTGTCTTGTCCAAAATGGCTCGGTTGCAAGGCGCTTCTGGTATCCATACCGGAACCATGGGTTTTGGTAAAATGGAAGGTGAGCGTGGCGATACGGATATGGCTTATATGATCGCTGATGATATTGCCAAAGGTCCATTCTATCGTCAGGAATGGCTTGGTATGAAGCCGACCACACCGATCATTTCAGGCGGCATGAACGCGCTTCGTATTCCCGGCTTTTTCGAAAACCTCGGCCATTCCAATTTGATCCTGACCGCCGGTGGCGGCTCCTACGGTCATATTGATGGACCGGCAGCGGGTGCCAAATCCCTCCGCCAGGCAGAGCAATGCTGGAAAGCCGGCGCAGATCCGGTTGATTTTGCGAAAGATCATCCAGAATTTGCCCGCGCATTTGAAAGCTTTGAGGCCGATGCGGATGCGTTATATCCAAACTGGCGCAATAAGCTCGGGAAAGCAGCCTGATGTCCGCTAAATTCGAGGCCATATTATTTGATCTCGACGGCACATTGGTTGATAGCGCTGCCGATCTGCGGCGGGCTTTAAATAGCACCTTAGCCGAGCAGTTGCGGAACTCGCTCGATATCAGTGAGGTTAAGGCGATGATAGGTGACGGTATTGCTAAGCTCGTAGAGCGAGGCTTTGCCGCCACCGGTCCGACCCCCAAAGCCGATACGCTCGCGACCTTAATCACCCGGTTCAGCCTGCACTATGACCAGAATATTCTGGCCCACACCAAGCTCTATCCGGGGGTCCTGGAAGCCTTGCGTTTGCTTCGAGTACAAGGGTGCCGGCTCGGCGTCTGTACCAATAAGCCGGAGGCTCAGGCGAGGGAGATCCTTAAGGGTTTAAACGCCGATCTCTATTTCGACGTTGTCACGGGTGGCGACAGTACAGATCGGCGAAAGCCAGACCCCAAGCCAGTGTTACAAGCGCTAAGCCAACTTGGCGGGACGCCGGAGACAGCGCTTTTTATTGGTGATTCCGTCAATGACGCCGAAGCGGCCCGGCGCGCGGGCGTCGCATCAATCTTGGTGAGCTATGGCTATGAGCAGGCCGATCTCGAGACCTTGGGAGCCGCCTGCATCATTGATGATTTTGCCCATCTCCCGGATATTGTTGGTGAGTTGGCCGCAGCCTAGGTCGATCGGTCGCCAGATACTAGCCAAATTGCCTGCCCGCGCTTTTTACGCTAGAGAGTGAGGTATGAGCTTACTCGAAACCCATGTTATATACGCTCTCGCTTGGTTGAGTTTTGGCTTCGGCCATTCCGTGCTTGCATCATCGCCTGCGAAAGATCGTTTTCGGCCAAAGCTCGGCGCCTATTACCGGCTCAGCTATAATATTTTTGCGGTCGTTCATATCTTAGCCGTCTGGCTAATTGGCTATTTCACTTTCGCCAGCGCAGCAAGCTTTACCGTGCCGGAGATGGCCCGGTTGGCAATGGGCGTAATGTATATTCTGGGCGTCATCTTTCTGCTGATCGCGCTTCGAAGTTATGACCTCGGACGCCTCGCGGGCACCACGCAAATTCGCAACTTCAAAGGCGGCATCGATGAGCCCGAAGACGAGCCGCTCAACATTAAAGGCCTGCACGCCTATGTCCGCCATCCGCTCTATGCCTGCGTCTATGTAATTCTGTGGGCCGGCGCCCAAGATGACTTCGGCTTGGCGACCGCAATTTGGGGCTCGGCCTATTTAGCAGTGGGGACCTATTTCGAAGAGCGACGCTTGCTGTCACTTTATGGTGGCAGCTACCAAGCCTACCAAACCAAAGTCCCAGCCCTCATTCCGTGGCGGGGCAGGGTGGGTTGAATTAAGTAAACTGTCACCGTAAATGCACCGTAATTGAAAAAAATTTGGTTCCAATACACTCCGTTGATGCCCGCTTTATACTTGATAGCGGACATATTGGCTGCATACCGAACGGCCAAAAAGAATTGAAGTTATTTTTGGCCGACGTAAAACCGGGTTTCTTGAATAACTTTCCAACCGTCGTCATGTTTATGGGCTAATCGAACTCTTTGACCAATCGTAGAATCGTGTTTCTCAATCAATTTGATATATCTAGCCCAAGCATCCTCCCAGGATTCAAACTCTTCACTAGAGATAACTGTGGCATTTTCATAACTTCCTTCGACGATTTGAACGAATGTATTCCGCATTGGCCCCGCCCTTAAAAAATGATTCAAATCAGAACTACAGTTATTTAAGCACAAATTGGGGCAGAATTTAAACCACCATTCAACTAAAGTAACTTTCTGCTATCACTTTGGACCAAAACAAATCTGGTTAACCCTGACTAAGTGACGAAAGGTAAGCAAAGGCCGTTAAATACGATATACCGTCCCTTATCAATTAGATGCGCCAACTACCATTTTAATGTGTGATGGAATTGGGTATGGTGCATTGTGTAATTTTTACTTACTTGTAGATATATTGAAGTTCTACGACGTTTTTTCGTTAGGTCCCTTCCCGAAAGCCCAAAAGAGGCGTCCGGCAACTCTTACGCCGCAGTGCCCAGTTCGTCGAGTTTATTATGATATGAAGAAAATTAAGAAAACAGAAGTTATCAAAGGTGTGTACTGGGTGGAGATACCGGACGCGGATCTTTATCTTCTATGTGGTGCTCCGGAAGATGCGACCAAGCATTTAATGAGGCTACACCTAATTGTCCCCACCGAGAAAGATGGTGTCAAATTTGAAACTGGGCCAAATGCCATCCTACTCTCCGACGTTGCTTTACAAAACGGGAAGTTTTGTAATCTAGCTGAATTCCCCGTTTTGCAAATGCTTTATCGTCAAGGAATGCTAATTCCCGGGCATCCTAATAATACAGATTTAAAGCCTCTTCTCATTGGCGCTAAGGATCAAATTGATGCCCAAATGCAATATATCTACCGCGGCAATTACGGACTAACTTCGACTGAAGAGATCATCGCAACAGGTGAGACTCGTGAACGGGCCGAAATGATAATGCGTATGAAGCTGAAGTTCGCATTCGGTCGCATTCTTCCTACCGAGGAACTATTGGACCATCGAGTTATCGAGGACGCTCCAGTGGAACTCCGTAGCGGCGTGCTGATTGAACGTAAGCGGACAAACGTTTTTGTTCTATCCTATGATGGAGAAGAGGTCGAAATTGACCTAACCGTTATACGAGGGAGGAATGACCGTTCGGCATACCCTTTGGGCTTTCAATGTACGTCGCGCGATTACTTCTCAGTCATTCATTCTGGCCAAGGAGATGGTTGGGATATTAACCGTCCGTGCATGGCAAGTATCCTCATATTTCAAGGTAAGGTTTACCTGATTGATGCCGGACCCAATATTTCCTATAGCCTGACTGCGTTGGGCATTGGCGTAAACGAGATCGAGGGCATCTTCCATACCCATTGCCACGATGATCATTTCGCTGGAATTACGAGCCTCTTACGCACTGATCGGAAAATTAAATACTATGCCACCCCGTTGGTACGCAGTTCTGTCTTCAAGAAACTTTCCGCCTTGTTATCCATCGAAGAAGAGCAAATTTCCGATTACTTTGAGGTTCGAGACCTGACATTCGATTGTTGGAATGATATTGATGGCCTCGAAGTATTGCCATTTCTTTCACCGCACCCTGTTGAGACCAGCGCGTTCGTATTTCGGGCATTTTGGGAAAGCCAGTATTTAACATACGCCCACTTAGCTGATATCGCTTCTTTCGACGTTATGAAGAGTATGGTCACTGCCGATGAAAACGATCCAGGTATTTCGCAAACCGATTTTGACCTGGCGTGCAAAAATTATTTAACGAAAGTCAACTTGAAGAAAATTGACATCGGGGGTGGCATGATCCACGGCGAGGTCGAGGATTTTAAGGACGATGAATCTAAAAAAATTGTTCTGGCGCACCGCTCCGATCCCCTTACCAATAGGCAGAAAGAGATTGGCTCCAGTGCCCCCTTCGGCATCGCCGATACTCTTATCTACGATACATCTGATAATCTCCGGCGGTTCGCTTTAGATTTTCTCCATGCGTATTTTCAAGACATGGATCGTCATTTTCTGAGAACGCTGCTCAATAACCCAATCATCGAGTTTTCGCCGGGAGAGATAATTCTTCATAAAGGCCGGGTGCCTGAGAATGTTTATTTGGTTGTTACCGGCACAGTGGAGAAAATCCGTGCAGAGGATGATGTCTACAATATCATCTCTGCTGGTGGCCTTATTGGTGAGTATACAGGTATTAAGGATTTACCTTCCGCATCGACCTATCGCACGATCAACTTTGTCCGGGCATTGAGTATTCCCGTACCGGCGTATCGGGAAGTGATCAATAGGAATGAGCTTGACGGTCTCGTCGGCCAACGAGCAGAACGCCGCGAGACTCTTGAGCAATCCTGGTTGTTCGGCGAATCCGTATCGCCACCCGTTTTAAACAGAATCGCTGACACCATGCAACGAATGCAATTTTCTGGCGGCGACTGTCTTGATGATTTTATTGAAGATTCTGTGTGTGTTGTCGAGGCTGGTGCTATTGAGCAAATAACGGGTGGTAAATGTACTGAGGTCGTCGGAGCTCATAATTTTTTTGGCGAAGAGCTTGTATTATTCGGCACAGAGAAAGAATTTAGTTACCGGGCGATGGAACCAAGTGACATATACAAAATTCCCCGAAGCGTAGTTGCTGAGGTGCCAATTGTTATGTGGAAATTGCTCGAGTCCTACAAGTTAAGGAAAAGCACACAATCTTATTAGCCTGGCGCTGTGCGTGAGAAGCAAACATCAAACTCAAACATTCAAGATGTTCGCTTCGGGTCAGAAGCAGACTCTTTTGCGTTAAACCAATAAGGAAAAATGACTTTGCAATACTTCGTATATCGACAGGACAAACCCAACTCGCATGAATTGAGGATGAAGACACGGCCCGCTCATATGCAATATGCTGAGGAGCTTGGGGAGAAGTTGTTGTTTGCAGGTCCGGCAATGGACGACAACGACAATATGATCGCCAGTGTATGGATTGTTGAAGCCAAAGATCGATCTGAGGCGGAATTGATTACGGCTAGTGACCCCTATGAACAAGTTGAGTTATTTGAGAGCAAGATCATTCACAAATTTAAAAGTACGGCAGGTAAGGTATCCTTGTAAGCATGAGTAAATGTTAGAGCACCAGACTTTTGTCAGTGTTGTCAGTACGCTGAATAGGCATAAATAAATGGGCCGCGTCACGCGCGGCATTCCTTAAGTTCAGCCGAAAGGCAGGCGGTAGCCGGGCAACAGGTGTGCCCGATAGGTCGGCTGGTCAAATCCGCCTGTTATTAGAATCTGCTCGTCTTCCTCTTTTAACAGCCGCAGGCAGCGCGGTTTTTCGCTTTGATGGTAGTTGAGACAGAGCTCGCCATCGTTAGAGACCGACCAATGGCCGTTTTTGAAATAACAAGGAATATAGTGATTGAACTCGCCGGATTTGTTTAGATAAAGAGCCCCCAATTGATCGGGTTTGGTACTGGGGTACAGGAACGTACGATTGGCCAAATACTGCCTGAGCTCAGTGGTGCTTTGCGGCAAGGAAATTGAATCCGCCATGCCGGTCGATACGGATAGGGGAATTAGGACTATTAAAACCCAAACTACTACACATTTTAAAGCCAAGCCGCTCTCCTAGCCGAATCCATTTGTTTCATTATAAGAGTCTAACAGAACCTGAACTATCATCCCACCAAATCCCGCCCCCAAAGCCGTCATTTTCACCGAAATGACCACCAAAGTTGCTCTCGGCGTTGTCGTCATGCGCACCCCGACGGTAACCGATCTGGATCAAAATCCGCTAGAAGTTATTAAGACCGGAGGCTGGGTGAAAGTCGATGCCGATAATGGTATCGTCGAAGTGATATCCTCTGAAGCGCAATAGAATCGCCGTATCCGCTTTGCACTCAAAAGCGGACATTGGCGTGTAAGTTTTTAAAACGAGTTGTCGGTAGCATTGGGGCTGCTCAGCGATGCCTCGTCAAATGTGCATAATTATTTGCACCGTTCCGGGATATTTTTACAAACTAATGTTTCTCGAGCCTGATAAGCTTGTTGCAAATGTC
>Ga0233430_1002551_pt1 | contig 20625 bp, 9 predicted proteins | sample SI_118_April2016_2_FD_179883 | JGI IMG/M metagenome (GOLD analysis project Ga0233430, IMG submission 179883) | Seawater microbial communities from Saanich Inlet, British Columbia, Canada - SI_118_April2016_150_MG | ecosystem: Environmental > Aquatic > Marine > Inlet | place: Canada: British... | reverse complement strand
GTGTTACTGGACTGACAGGCTTAGATAATACCAGTGGCAGTCAAACAGGCTGGCTAACATATGATGGTGACTGGACCATACCAGCCGGAATAACAGAGCTTGTCTTTCAAGTGAACGATGTAGGAGACAATACTTTCGATTCTGCAGTCCTTATTGATAGTGTACTTGATCCAATAATAGAAACTACAAGTACGGATTATCTGCTTACGTTTGCTAGGATGCTTCGTGGAGATATTGAAGTTCATGATGCGGATCTTGAGGCTGACGCTGTGGCCAGCGAGGAGCACCAGGCATTTATTGCCAAGGTGAATGAGGTTATTAGCGATATGGAGAGCATTTCTGATTCTGAGTTTATGGCCGGCAGGGACGAGTTTTTTGATAGATTATGGGTTGCCAGGGACACCCTTGCAACCCATGAGGATACTACTGAATTTCTACAAGAGGCAGGTGTTGCGCATCATCTCCTGGAGGCCAGTATCATGGCAACTGAAGATGTTAATGCAAACATTACTGATATCACGGATTCGATAAACCAGGCAAAGAGCTTCCTGGTTGCCCATGTGAATGATTTTGGAGATACAGACGCTCTTGCCAGTATAAAAACAAATATTGATTCCGTATTGGCAAATATAGAAAATATTAATAATAATGAATTTACAACTGCTACAATAGTGGCTATAACGACTGGTATCAAAAAGGCATTCAGTGATACTATTGACCACATGAGTACAGGTGGACATGTTTTATGTGATAATCCTGCACTTCCGTGTTATAACACCATGATGTAATAATTCTACGTGGTGTGTGACCGGGTTGTTGGCAATCTTCCCGGAAAAACCAGATGACTACCTTCAGGTTAAAAAATTAGATTAAAATAGAGAAGAAAAGAGTATGGAACAGGTTGTTGGTAGACTATATAAAGTTTTTAGTGCAGGAGTAATTGGCATAATCTTAAGCTGTTGCCTTGCTTACGTTCCGGCAGAAAATAGTGCTTTTGCACAGTCAATACAGGAGGCACAAAAGGTACGGTTGCAGAAGCTTCAGATTGAGGCTCAAAAGGTTTTTGATCTCAGGCATTCGATGGCTCAGCGTTTATTGTGGGACTGGGGTGGCTCTGAAACGTTTACGTTCAGCACATACGACGACCCCGTATTAATCAGTGATTTCGTTTATCGGCACAAACGAAGGACAATGAAGACAAATAACTTCAATTTGTGGGGCAGTCTGAATCTGAACGAAATCCACAGTTTCTATGTTAGGCTTAAGGGTCAGCATATTGACTATAACCGGGGAGACCAGTACAGGAGCACGGAAAATCAGTTTAAGTGGAACATGGAAGAGGGATTTGATGAAGCCACATACATCATAAACATCGATAAGGCAGTTAAGCAGTATTTTAAATATACAATGCCTCTTCAACTTAGATTGACTGCCGGGCGTTTTAATACTTCTTTAGGGAGCCAGCTGGCCTACACAAAAAAGACTAATGGAGTACAGCTTGATGTACAGAGCAAATGGGTAGGCTTTAAAGCCTTCGCCGTCAGGAACCTGATAGATGAAGAAAATATTGATTTCAGTGTACCCGGCTTCCGTTCCAGCAAACGGTATTTTTACGGTGGAGAGGTCAGCTATAAAGGCTTTGAGAAGCACGCTCCGTATCTGTTTGCCTTAATACAGGAAGATCGTAGTGGTGAGAATGTCGAAGATACTGATCAGGATTATGATTATGATTCAAGGTATTACGGCATTGGTTCAAGAGGCCAGCTCACCAGTAACCTCTACTACTCGATAGAGGGTATCATGGAGGACGGTAAAAGCAACCCTGAAGCTGGTACTGCTACCGATGGAACTGGAGCGGCAACCGGTCCTCCGGATACTGAACATATAGATGCGTGGGCATTTGATGCCTCACTCCATTATTCATTTAACGTAATAACACATCCCAACCTGAGCGTTGAATACGCCTTTGGTACTGGAGATTCTGACCGCTCCGCAAAGGTTGTTACTACTACTCCCGGTAATAAAGAGGGCACTACAGACAGGAATTTTCTGAATTTTGGTTATATAGATACCGGCCTGAGCCTGGCACCGCGTTTATCTAACCTGCAGATGTTTAAGTTCGGGCTCTCCATGACGCCTTCGGAATTTATAAAAAAGAGAAATGTAAGTCTGAATGCAAACTTTTTTCTTTTTCGTAAAGACAAAAAAGATGCCCAGATATCTGATAACAGGGCTGTTCTGCCGCAGAGAAACATTGGTAAGGAGATTGACATAAGTGTGGTGTGGAATGCGTTTTCAGATATGAATGTGTCTGTAGATTATGGCCGATTCTATCCGGGTGCTGCATACTACTATGATGAGGCTCGGGATAATGTGAGTTTGACCATACTGTATCAGTTTTAGAGAAGATGTTGAACGGCATATAATGATTAATTGTCAAGGGTTGAGTAATGAAAAATTGCGTTATAAGCAAAATGGAATTTTATTGTAACAAAAGAAGTATAAGTGTCTGCGCGCTTCTTTGTCTTTTGTTATTATCTGTTTTATTTCAAAGCAGAGAGGCATTGGCAGATGAGAACGTATACAGAGACCTGATTGAACGTGGTGTTGCAACATACGAAGACGGCTGCAGGGCTATTTCCGCTTACGTGGGTATACCGGCTGATACAATGACATTTGAGAAAGTGGTATTGGCACTCAAGAAAAAAGAGATAGTTGATGCGAGGTGGGAGTACAAACCGGATAAAACACTTACACGTGCGATAGTGGCTTATATGATTTTCAAGAAGCTTGAGATGAAAGGAGGTTTTACTATGCATGCGGTAAATGGCATAGGGCGTTTTACCAGCTTTGTGTGCAGGAAGCTGGGGATATGTGACGACTTTACCGCACCCGATATTGGCATAGGCAGGCGTTATGCTTTTCTGGAATTCCAGTTTAAGGGCATTATACCTCAGGGCAACAAAAGGACATTTCTTACCGGTCATGACCTGATGGCAATTATGTATAGATTAGAGCAGTACATCAAGGCAGAAGAAGCAGGAAAAAAACAGGATGAAAACGAGAAGATGGAAAAAGAAAAGGTGAAAGAAGAAAAAGCCTGATCCGAAGAGAGTAGTGCATAATATAGATGCATCTCTCTGTTTATCCAATCTTGTCTGTCTGAGCCTCTTCGAGCAGACGTCCAAATTAAAAATGCCTGATATTGTTGAGCCATCGCGGCTCAATCCGATTAAACATCTTTAACTATTTACCTTACCCAGGCTTTAGTTCACTTCAGATTTTGTCCCGTTTTTATCAACCTGGTTACCCTGTTAATTAATACATTTCATATTGTATTAGCCTCAAAGATTGTTATTAAATAGCTTGTGCTTCTTGTGACCCCATGTCCCCATGTTGTATATTCAGCATAAAAGTATCGGTAAAGATAATTATGATTTTTCAGGCGACCTTCCTGCTTTTAAAAAAATTGAGAGAGGTGGAGTCTTTCAGTAGAACAGGAAAAACGGTAGAAATTTTATAATCCTTACTGCTGGAAACGTTATGATTTCCTAACGTTTTTTGTTATGAACTCATAACAAACAGGGAAGGGCCGAAAAGCCAGAGTTTATTGATAATCCCATAACATCAGTGAATATTAGGGCTTATCCTGTTCTGTTTTTTGAAGAGTTCTATGGCATTGTATATGCGTTATATTATATGATCAGTTGGGTGTAGAGGTGACAAAGATACCATATACTTTTTTAAACAATAAAAACTTGACATTAATATGGTTTTTTGATAGTTCACACTTCGTCTCTGGCAATCAGAGCCTGTTTGAATGGCACTGAGATGGCATGGAAGCCTCTCGATAGTGCAGAAGAATGAATCACAGTATTATAAAAGCTTTGCTGCCATGGATGGTGTAGTCAGCCGTTCTTTCAGCAAGGCTTTTTTTATTTGGTAAATTTCAGATTTGTGTCATGCGTCCTTTTGTCATCTGTATCTGTCAGTAAGATTCAACCATAAATGATGTAGTGCAATGTTTGCAACACAACAATATTCGTATCGGCCCTGAGGAGAGTCAGTAATGAGTATAAAAACAAAAACTATATTGGTCATATCCATTTTCATCACATTTGCTTACTCATTCAGTTCGTCTGCGCATGCACAAAAAACGCGAAAGCTAGATGTTACTATCAATGAAGTAGTTGGTGACGTCGAGATCATGCTTCCGAATACATTTGAATGGATTCCGGCTCCTGAAGAAGGGGGTAGTGTTTTTACAGATGGGGTTCAAATTCGTACCGGGCCATTCTCCAGTATATCCCTCGTCTTTGCCGATAGCAGCGTTGTCTGTCTTGACTCTTTTACCTTCATGACGATTGATAAATTCTTAAAATCAGGAAATGTTGTAACTACAAGGCTAGGTCTGATTGTAGGCTCAATTGTAAATACATTAAACGAAGGAACGTCGTACAAAAATGATTACAAGGTAGCAACCCCCTCTTTCACTACATCACTAAGCGATGGTGAAATCAAGAAGATAGTCGCCGGTGCGATGTTCAAGGACACTGAAAGAGTTGGTCTAAGGGAAGAGGTAGGTGCGCAACGCGATAGGGCAGGTTATGTAAGTGGGAGAAGTGCCGGTGAAGTCGCCCGGGAACTACAGAGGAAAAGAGTCTCTTCGGTAGCTCCTTCAACAAATTGAGTATTGGTTAAATCTGAATGGTAGTCACATCCTTTATATAAATACAGATTATTTCTTCAGGGTAAAATTAAATAATAAAGTAAAATGAATAAGTGCTGCTATATCGCAATACTCTTTTTTATCATACTGTTATCCTTGCCTCAAACGGTACTATCTCAGGCTGATCGAATTGCCGTGGTCTCTACATTTGAAGGGCAGATTAAGATTAAGCATGGCGGAGTGTGGAAGACGGTAACGAAGAGAGGTAACAGAATGAAGAATTCTGCTATCTATAGTGACGATACGGTTTTAACTATGCCCGGTTCTTCTGCAGTACTGATCTTCAGTGACAACTCCCGCCTTGAGGTAAAAGAGAGTACAACAATGTCCATATTTGAAGAGCTGATATCCGATGAGACGGTACAACAGGGTCACGTTACTAATGTCTCCGGCGTACAGAAAAAAGATATAGTCAGGGATATTAAACTGAAGGCTGGTGGCATATGGGCCAATATCACACCGAGTAAGTCAGTATTAACAAACTTCGAAACTGCTTCCGGAATAGCATCAGTAAGAGGTACGACAGTTACGTTCGATCAACAGCCTGATGGCAGCTTTGCTGTACAGACAGTTGAAGGTTTGATGGGATTTGTAACTCCCGGTGATGACCCGGTGACATTTGATATAGGAGGTGGCGACAGTGTCACTGTTGGTATGCCGGTGTCAGGAGAGGTATCGCTGGACGTTAATTCCGGTACTATAGAAGTTAGTACTCAAACCGGAGATGTTGTTAACCTGAATGTTGGCGATGGGGTAGAAATGGGCACAACGGATACAGGAGACACGTCTGTGACGGTTACCACAACCGGAGAAGATGGCGGGGTGACAATAGAGACAGATGCAGGTACCGTTGAGATGTCTGCAGACGATGCCGTAGCGATAGGAGAAACTGATTCAGGAGGTACTTCATTAGAAGTGACAGCAACCGGAGAAGATGGTGGGGTGACAATAGAGACAGATGCAGGTACCGTAGAGATGTCGGCAGACGATGCGGTAGCAATAGGAGAGACTGATTCAGGAGGCACTTCATTAGAAGTAACGGCAACCGGAGAAGACGGAGGAGTGACTGTAGAGACAGATGCTGGTACGGTAGAGATGTCCGTGGACGATGCGGTAGAGATAGGAGAGACCGATTCCGGAGGCACTTCATTAGAAGTAACGGCAACCGGAGAAGATGGAGGAGTGACTGTAGAGACAGATGCTGGTACTGTTGAGATGTCAGAGGCCGATGCAGTAGAGGTGAGTGATACAGCGGAAGATGGAAGTGTTGAGGTGACGGCTACCAGCGGAGAAGTTACACTGGCAACAGATGCTGGCGATGTGACTATGGATACAGGCGATGCTGTGGCAGTCACGGAAGGTACAGATGGGATTGGTCTGGAGACAACAAGCGGAGAGGTTACACTTGAAACCGGAACCGGTGATGTGATAATGGACACAGGTGATGATGTTACAGTATCTGTAGACGCTGAATCAGGAATTGCAGAGATCGGGGTTGTCGATGGTGACGGAGTAGATGTGGTTGATGCGGATACGGGAGAAACGGCTACAGTGGATGTGGGAAGTGATGTAGAGGTGCAGGCTGTGGTTGATGAAGGAAGCGGAGTGGATAGCGGGACAGATGGCGGAGCAGACAGTGGGACTGATACCGGAACTGATGCCGGGACCGATACTGGAACCGATAGCGGAGTAGATGCCGGAACTGATGCTGGAACCGATAGTGGAGATGGACTGACAGACGGAGGTGAGCCGGTAAGTGTGGGTGAGGTGTCAGATGGGGATATTATCGCTGCTACTATTGAGGATGCAGCAGCTCCCGCCGCACTAGGAGATTCTGTAGATAGTACGGTGGATTCTGGCGGTAGTCTTAGTGCTGATAGCGGAGGTGGTACTGTTAGTGATACTGGAAGTATCGGAGGAAGTTCAAATAAAAACGCCCTTACTGCTCAGAGTGAAGAGATAACTTCTGAGCCTGAAACAGTATCTGACCCTGACACCGACGGTGATGGATTTACTGACAGCCAGGACGCATTTCCAAATAATGCCAATTCGTTCTGGCAGGACAATTTTTCCAGTGGTAATTTAGACGAATGGGATACCACAACGAATGCATCTGTAGGTACCAGCTTCGGTACTAATATTGGTGCTAAGAACGGAGATTCAAGTGATAATTTTGCAATAGTCCATACAGGTAACGGAAGCCTTGCTGATACAGGGAAGCTGATCAAAGAATTTGATTTCCAGATTGCAGGCACTCGTAATGTTACTTTTGATTACAATTTTGTAACTACTGAGAGTGCCGCAGCGGCAACTACAAACTTTGATGATAATCCTTCAAGTTTTACGAATTATAATGGGTTTGATATGAGCGGAGTGAATATTATGTCAAAAACAAGCTACACGAACACTTACAAAAATACCACTATAGATTTTGTATCAGGAGGATATTCAGTGTACGGGAATAATGAGGGTGTTATAAAGCGTTCGTCTGGTAACTTATTCGATTTTGATGGTGCACATTTTACGATGTTTAGTTGGTTGAATGCAAAATGGGGTGCTTCTGCGGAAACGATTACTGTAGAGGGATATAAGGCGGGGGTTAAAACTTTTGATAAATCAATCAGTTTGACTACCGATTTTGTGTGGCACGATACGAATTTTACCGGAGTGGATGAAGTTCGCATTGAATCTTCGGCAAGTGGAAAATATTGGCTTATGGACGATTTTGTCACTACCAATAACGACTATTTTAAGGCAGAGCTGATTCTTTCAACAGGAGAGTCGATAGAACTGGCATACGAAGATGTATATACATCTACGTTGACAGCGGTAACTGATCTGCCTACATCTGATCTGGACAACTCAAGCGGTTCTCAGACAGGTTGGATATCCGTAGACTGGACAGGCTTTGTGCCGGCAGGGTTAACAAAGCTTATATTTGGAGTGTATGATGCCGGAGATACATTAAATGATTCTGCGGTGCTGGTAGACAACGTAGTTGATCCTTTAGTCGATGCTGTTGCCGCTGAGACTACGAATGTCTGGATGGCATTTGCACAGATGATTCGTGACGATATCGACCCTGATAATGTGAGCTCTCTGAGTACTACTGGAGACAGCTCGGATCTCCAGGTGGACACTGATAATATTAATGATGCAGACGGAGTTTTCAGTGAAATTGAGAGTATTTCGAGTACGTTAAACCTGACAGATATTTTCGGAGATATATGGACTCAGCAGAACAATATTTTTGAAAGTGAGTATGCGCAGCATGCGTCTGTCGCAATGCTTCTGTTGACAGCAAAAGAGATAGCTGAGAGTGAGAGCGGTTTTAGTACAAACCTTAACGCGATAAGAAATTCACTGAGCCTGGCAAAGACATTCATGGATAATCATATAAATGACTTTGGAGATGTCACCGACCTGGGTATAAGAGTCATGATTGACGGTATTTTGACAAAGATAGATGGCGTCATGGATACAGACGATCTTTTGGCAATGAACGCGATAAAAGGCGATATATCTAATGTCTTTTGTAGTGTTGTACACAACCTGAATCACGACGGCTCTGACGAAGAGAAATGCAGCCTATTCGTGTCCTGTCCTCATAGCGGTGGGTGAGGAGCATGGGCAAATAAAATGATATTTTCTATATATGAAAAAAGTGGAGAGAAACTTGAAGAAAGCCAATGTTAGATGCTGAGAACTGGCCACTTTGTAGCTTTTGCTGTCCTCGTTATTGTTATTGCCCTGAATAATGTGCTGTGTGCTCAGGAGCGGCTTGAGGCGCAGAAGGTGCGGCAGCAGAAACTGGATATGGAGGTTCAGAAGGTAATGGACATAAGAGCGTCTAAGGCCCAACGTCTCCTGTGGGATTGGGGAGGCTCTGACAGGTATACGTTCCTTACCTATGATGATATTGACAATGCTGGTGTTTCTGACAAGCGCAGGACTCAGAGGAACAATAACACCTATTTATGGAGCAATCTCAACCTGGAAGATATTCATAATTTCTATGTGAGGCTGCATCTCGAACATATTGACCGGAACCAGGGAGACGAGTATAGGTCTCACGAGAATAGATTTAAGTGGAACCTGGAAGAGGGGTTTCACCAGGGCACGTATACCCTGAGCATAGATAAGGCACTTAAGAAATATCTGAAATATGAGAGCCCTGTTCAGCTTGACCTAACGATGGGGCGTTTTAGTTCATATATCGGTAAGCAGATAGCTTATGCTAAGAGATCTAACGGTGTCGAACTGAACGGAAGGAGTGAGTGGGTTGACTTTAAATTATTTGGTTTTAAGAATCTTATAGACGAAGAGAATATCGATTACAGTGTACCAGGTTTCCGTTCTAGTAGGAGATACTTTTATGGCGTTGAATTCAAATATAAAGGATTTAAAGAGCACAGGCCATACGTATACGCACTCATTCAGGAAGACGATAGCGGGGAGAACACTGAAGATACCGGTCAGGACTACGAGTACAATTCCCGGTATTACGGTATCGGTTCAAGGGGTCTCCTGTTCAAGAAAATTACGTACGAGATAGAGGGGATCCTGGAAGATGGTAAAAGCTTTCCGGAGGCTGCCACTGCCGGTGTTGCGCCGGACAATGTGCAGATAGACGCCTGGGCGTTCGATGCGGCATTCTCCTATCAGTATAAGGTGATTACACAGCCGATTTTCAGTGCTCAATACGCATTTGCCACTGGAGATCCTCATCGCGTTACCAGGGTGACTAATACTATTGGTGGAAACAGGGAGGGGAGTACTGACAGGAGTTTTCTGGGTTTTGGATATACAGACACTGGCCTCAGTCTTGCGGCCCGCATGGCCAACCTGAGAATGGCTAAATTTGGATTCTCCTTTAAGCCATTGGAGCCGGTAGGAAACAGTGATGTCAACATGAATGTAAACTACTACCTCTTCGGCAAAGATGAAAAACAGGGTGCTATTTCAGACACCAGGGCGGATAGGCCACAGAGAAATATCGGGAAAGAGTTTGACGTTAATATCACGTGGAAGATTCTCTCCGACCTGAACGCGTCCGTAAATTATGGCAGGTTTTACCCCGGCAACGCCTATAGCGACAAGGATGCGAGAGATTTCGTGATGGCGTCGATGACGTTCGTATTCTAGTGGTGGTTTGTTATGAAACCCTAACAAAATTTGTTAGGGCCTTTTCGCGGTATAAGTAGTCCGTGCTTTGGCAAACGCCGTAACTGTAGGCCAGACAATGACCTAAGAGTTGATTGGATTTTGCAGTTTGTTGGTATGTAATTTGTGATTAACAACTGGTCAATCTTAATTGTAATAAGAGAACAATATAATAGATGAAGCAAGGAAGCTTCCGTCTTCTGAAAAAGAAGAGATCTATCAAGAAAAGCCTTACTGCCATGGATGGCATCTGTAATCATCCTTAACAGTACGGTTTTTTTTTGTTTTAACAGCACAAAAAATTTGGTGAGAGGTACTATTCAACAACCAGGCTAAATAATTCGGCAGTGTGGTGTGCTGATACAACAGCACATCTCTCTGTCATTAAGATTTCGAAGTACATATTCAAGCATTCTATGATTATGAAATATCTAGTCGCTCTGTTTTGAACGTTGTTCAGTGTGTTTCAGGGTGCCATCAACCATTATTATGAAGGAAGACTAAAAAATGAGAAAGTTGATAATTTTCAGCGTTTTACTATTGGGATTTATTTTTTCAAATAGTTCTTTTGCTGATACTGTGACTGAGGAGTGGGCGAAGACGTATAATGGTTCTGGAGGAGGTAGCGATTATGGAAGATATGTTGCCGTAGATACATTAGGCAATGTCTATATAACTGGAAGGGGTTATAACGGTACGTACAATGACTATTTAACAGTAAAGTATAATTCAGCGGGCATTAAGCAATGGGCGCAAACGTATGTTGGCCCGGTATATAGTTCTGACGTAAGAGGAATTGCCTTGGACTCATTAAACAATGTCTATGTAACAGGATTTACTGCCAACGGTATAGGCCATGACTATGTCACGGTAAAGTATGATGGTGCAACCGGTGCTCAACTCTGGGCGAAAATGTATAGTTACTCGGAAACTAGTGATGATTACCCTACAGGCATAGCCTTGGACTCATCAAATAATGTCTATGTGGTGGGAAGTGGTGGTAGTGGGGCTGACATAGTAAAGTATGATTCAGCGGGCACAGAGCAATGGAGGTATACGTATACAGTTAATAAGTATAATTATGCTACAGACATAGTCGTGGACTCATCAGATAATGTCTATGTATCAGGAAAGGCTAGAAACCCAAGCAGGTATCCATGGCCTCATAGTGATTTTGCTACGTGGAAGTATGCTAGTACTGGTGGACCGCCTATATGGACGGCTACATATGATGGCACGGGTTATTCTGATGAGGTTACTGCCATGGCTTTAGACAAAATGGGCAATGTCTATGTAACTGGGGCGAGTGATTATGACAATAATAACATTGATTATGTCACAGTAAAGTATGATGGTGCAACTGGTGCTCAGCTCTGGGCGAGTAGGTATAGTAGTGATATAGGATATAATAGTGATATTCCCACCGGCATTACCGTGGACTCATTATATAATGTCTATGTAACTGGAAAAGGTGGATATGGCGTGGTCAATGGTGTTACTACATACGATGGTTTTATAACAGTAAAGTATGATTCAGCGGGCAATGAGGAATGGGTGAGAAAGTATTATGGCCCATCAAACCTTAGCGCTTCCGCCAATGCCATAGCCGTGGACTCACTAAATAGAGTCTATGTAGCAGGACGCGCAGATAGAGGTTCTGTGGTAGTGAAGTATGATTCAGCGGGTAACGAGATCTGGGTGCAAGCTAAAAGTGGTTATGGTTCCAACTCCATGGTCTTAGACACATCATACAATATATATGTAGCTGGAACATATAACAAAGACTATCTCACAGTGAAGTACGCGCAAAGCATACTTCTTACAGCCAGTGCCGGTCCTGATCAAACGGTAGAGCAGACTAGCCCTGTTGGTGCTATGGTGATATTGGATGGATCAGGTTCATATGATCCTTCTGGAAATGCTATTACATATATGTGGACATGGGCATCTGGCACTGCTACCGGTGAAACTCCAACGGTACTGTTCCCTGCTGGCACACCACACACTGTAAGTCTGGTTGTCAATAATGGTACAGAGAACTCGACACCGAGTACGGTCGTTATAAGTGTTGCGGATACTACGGCACCGGTTGTAACACCTCCTGCGGATATTTCAATACGGCAGGTGGAGGGCGGTGGCCTGACACCTGTAGATTTAGGAACTGCGACTGCCACTGACGCTTTAGGAGTAGTTTCACTTACCAACAATGCACCTGCTGGAGGTTTTTCATTTGGTTCAACAGCTGTTACATATGAAGCAACGGATACGGTCGGCAATACAGGTACAGCAACACAGACTGTAACGGTAGGAGAAACTTCTCCTTTTGCAGTACTGTCCACAAGTCAGTGGGATTCTTCTGGAACCATAACGGCAAGACCGGATAGTGATATACTGTTAATAGACAGAGAGTGGTCTTATGATTTGACGAAGTTTATGAATCGCATATTCCGAATAGATGGACAGACAGGCCAGGCTACTATGATAGCTAGTGCGCCTGAGACTGACCTTCTTGGTACAGATCCTATTGCGACAGATGCTGCCGGAAACATATACACACTTTACTCTAGTGTTATCAAACGCCGTGATCCATCTGGTGTAGTCACCGTCTTTGCAGGTGGTGGCACAGCTGACATTGGAACTTCACTTAACGCGCCAGCTACGTCAGTCAAACTCTGGGGACCTCGAGATCTGGTTGTGGATGCGTCCGGCTATGTCTATATCTCCGCTGAATTTAGTAGGTATATAATCAAGGTGGACCCGGACGGAACAATCGTAAAGATAATAGGGAATGGAGTGAGCGGTTCTCCAGTGGACGGAGAGCTGGGTTCAGAGATTTCAATATCTCCAGCAAGGCAGATTGCGGTTGATATATCAGGCAATATATTCTTCTCACATGGTTCAACTATCTGGAGAATTGATGCTGTGACAGATATAGTATCGACCTACTCGGGCTATTTTGTTTCAGATATGGCTCCGGACGGTGGTGGCAACATTTTTTATACTTCTGGTTATACCGCATATATCTGGGATACAAACAACCCTGATAGAGGAACTAATACAACGGAGATCAATCTTCCCGTTAGCGATCAGTCGACTCGTGGGATTGCAGTTACACCTGATGGCGATGTCTTTATATACCAGGACATATCACAGGTGACCTTGCTGGAGGGGCTTGCCACGCCGTTCCAAAATACCGGTACGGATTCTACAGACATTAGCCAAGGAGTTGAAACGGTAAATATATCTGCCGGAGTTGGTGAAACTATTTCAAATGTGACATATGCTACCGAGGAGTCAGTAGATGGGATCGCCTTTGAAGGTGGATCTGTCTCATATAATGTGACTACTGCTGAGGGAGGTACTGTGACAACAGTTCTTGCCTTCACCAAGCCACTGCCGGCATCCATGGCTCTTTATAAGGTGGACTCTTCTCTTGGTCCACTGTTTCCACCGCAAGAAATTCCCAAATCCACCACTGTAGAACCAAATACATGGATGGAGCTGACTGGTACCAACAGTATCAGCTTGACCCTTACGGATGGAGGGCCGTTCGACCTTGATCATGCAGTTAATGGTGTGATTGTAGATCCTGTAGCACCTGCAACGTTAAATACTCCACCTGTGGCTGATGCGCGGCAGGATCAGGTTATTACCCTGGGGCAGACGGTCTATCTTGACGGATCTGCTTCGTTTGATCCTGATGGTGATCAGATATCATACATATGGACTGTTGATTCAGCACCTGATGGAAGTTTTGCATTAATTAACGGAGTTACTTCAACCATACCAACCTTTGAACCGGATGTTACAGGTGGTTACACTATATCACTGGTGGTAAATGATGGTGTCGATGACAGTACAGCAAGTATAGTGTCTGTTTCTACCTATCAGAATCTTCCTCCTGTGGCCGTAGTTACAGCCACGCCGCTTTCAGGTGATGCGCCACTGCCAGTAAATTTTGATGTTCTTGGTAGTATTGACTCAGAAGGTGGAGTGCTGAGCTATTCGTGGGACTTTGGAGATCCTGCAAGCGGTGGTGACAATACGAGTACTTTAGCTCGACCAAGTCACGTATACAACAGTGGAGGTATATACACGGCAGTGTTAACGGTTACTGATGATATTGGTAATTCAGACACCGCTTCAGTAGAAATTACTGCCCTGGTAGACAATATGCCGCCTACAGTGGCACCTACGGCGACAGTAACCGGTGCTGGCACTGTACAATTTACAGCAAATGCAAGTGACCCGGAAGGTGGAGCATTGACCTATTTGTGGGACTTTGGAGATGGAACTTCGAATTCTACTTCCTCTGATCCGATTTATACATATACCGGACAAGGAAGCTACACTGCGACATTAACGGTATCTGATGATTTGAACAGTGTATCGGCTTCAGTTACAGTGGATTTTGACGCAGATGATGATGGTGATGGTGTAAATAATTCTGTGGATCAATGTCCAGGAACACCAGCAGGTTATGTCGTAGACACAAGTGGATGTCCTCTGGATAGTGACTATGATGGTGTAATTGATGCCTTAGACCAGTGCCCAGGCTTTGTTGATAATGAAGATATCGACAGTGACGGCATACCAGACGGATGTGATACAACACCAAATGGTGATAATGATTATGACGGAATTGATAACCAAGAAGACACATGTCCTGGGGATTTTTACAATGATGCAGATGGAGATGGTGTTTGCGGAGATGTAGATAACTGTCCAGATACCGTTAATCCAGGACAGGAAGATGCAGACGGAGATGGTATAGGAAATGCATGTGACACTTGCCCGGACGATCCGTTAAATGATGCAGATGGAGATGGTGTTTGTGGAGATGTAGATAACTGTCCTGGTACAGCTAACCCAGGGCAGGAAGACTATGACGGAGACTTAGAAGGTGATGCCTGCGATGATGACGATGATAATGATGATACGCCGGATGTATCTGACGCCTTCCCATTTGATGCAACCGAAACAGCAGATTCAGACGGTGACGGTATAGGTGATAATAGTGATAACTGTCCAGATACATATAATCCAGGACAGGAAGATAATGACGGAGACTCAGTAGGTGATGCCTGTGATCCGGATGATGACAATGATGAAGTTGTAGATGCAGATGATAACTGTCCAGATACGTATAATCCAGGGCAGGGAGATAATGACGGAGACTCAGTAGGTGATGCCTGTGATCCGGACGATGACAATGACGGAGTTGCCGATGCAGATGATAGCTGTCCATTGACATCGAATCCAGGACAGGAAGATGCTGACGTAGATGGAATAGGTGATGTGTGCGATGATGACGCCGATGGTGATGGATATGACTCCACAGCAGTAGCAGGTGGTACCGACTGTGATGATACGGATTCTGAAATATATCCGGGTGCAACAGAGATATTTGACAATGGAATCGATGAAGATTGCAATGGGGCGGATCTGATATTAGTAGATTTCATAGGTACAATAAGTACGGAAATTAGTTCTCTGGATCCGTCTGTATTTGCCAAGAAGAGCGACCTGGCACAATTTACGAGATTATTAGCTAGGATAGTTAAAAACATTGAAGCCGGTAGAACCAGTAATGCTCTGAGGGAAATTAATAAGGTGTTGGGGTTTGTAGATGGTTGTGCCACAACAGAAAGCCCAGATAGGGATGACAAGATAACGGATTGTGGCGTACAAGCTGATGTATATCCGTTGGTGAAAATGGCACAAGATGCTATTGTGCTCTTGCAATAATCTTGTCAAGAAATGGTGCTGATTTTAAAGATAAAAGGAGAGACGTCCGACGGGCGTATAGCGACAGATACAGACCGGCTTGTATTTATTGTTAAATGAAGATGATGTGAATAGTTGTTGAATGCATATTGGTGCTGTTCAACAACCATACTATATTATCAGGCGGAGAGACGTGCTGATACTTCAGCACATCTCTCTGTTAGCTTTTCTATACCAGAAATTAAAAGGGGTAGTTTGTGAATATACAATCAAAGAGATGCAGTGGTGTGAATGGTTACATTAATATGTTGAGGTGTAACAACCTGTTAAATATAACAGTGCTGGCTCGCTGTTGTAAAATACTTTTATCTATCACCCTATTTATTCCATTCGGTGTCGGTATGATATTCAGTATGCCATCGCCTACACATGCATGCACGTCCACATTAGTGGGAAGTTATGCTAACAGTTCTGACCTTCTCAGGGATGTTCATGTTTCTGGAGATATTGTATATCTGGCAGAAAATTACCCTTTCGGTGGTATTCATTTAATTGACGTTTCCAATCCTGCATTACCAGCACTGATCAGCTCTTATGATACACCGGGCAGTCCGGTTTCTATTCATGTATCAGGTGATACTGCATACGTAGCTGGTAACCCCACACTTGAGATAATTGATGTCTCCAACCCCTCTTCTCCAATCTCTCTCGGCTTTTATCCCACAGGTTCAGACACAAATGATGTCTATGTATCAGGTAATATTGCATATGTGACTAAAAGATCAGGTTTGCAGATAATTGATGTGACAGACCCTACGACACCTGTTCTTCTTGGCAGTTATAACGCACCGGGTTCGGAACAGAGTGTTTTTGTATCCGGTATTACAGCATATGTGGCAAGTTTGACTGCACTTTCAGGGTATCTCCATATAATAGACGTGTCTAACCCTGCGGCTCCAACATTAAGCGGCAGTTATGCTATTAACAATTCCGTAGATTCCCAGGCACAGGCAGCCAGTGTATTTGTAGTTGGGAATACGGCATATTTGAGTGAAACCAGAAGGGGTGGCCTGGAGATAATAGATATATCTAACCCTGCATCACCACAACTACTGGGCGGATACTATAAGCCTCTCTCTTATCCGGGGATTTCCTACGTTACAGATAACAAGATATGCCTTGGAGTGGGTTCAAACTTTGAGATCTTAGATGTGTCCAATCCGACGGAGCCGGTGCTTTTGAGTAGTGTGTCAAACGGGGGAGCAGGCGCTGTTTATGTTTCAGGCAATATGGCATATGCATCCAACTCCGGGGTAGGACTGGATATATTCAATGTAAGCTGTCTTGAGGCCAGCGTTCCGCTGGCTGCAGCAGGATTAGATCAGATAGGTACTGTGGGCGAATCTCTGGTATTTGGTGGTTCAGGATCATCCGCTCAGGGTGGGACAATAGCAGGTTACGATTGGAATTTTGGTGATGGAGGATTCGCTTCAGGTGTGGGTGTAAATTATTCATACTCATCTGTCGGTACATACACAGCAACTCTGACTGTTACAGATAATCTTGGTGTGACGGATACAGATACATTGAGTGTCATAGTTACAGATCCGGCAATTTCAACTCTCGTAGTAACTCCTGCAGAAAATGTTGATATTACTGCTTATCAGGGAAGTTTCAGTGAAGGTAAAATCAGCAGTGAATATGGTTTTGCTTCATACATAATTGAAAATTCTGGGATTGATGGAATCTATTCTGCAAATTTAACTGGTAATGTAGCTTGGCTCAATCCGGTTAATCATTCAAATAGCACGCTGATAGACAGACAGCAGGGTACTGTAACTCTTATGCTTACAAGTGCAGTCAATGATCTGGCGCCAGGGACTTATAATGAGACGGTGGAGATCGTTCACGATAATGGCGGCAGTAGTACCACTCGCACAATAACTCTTACCGTTTTGCCTCCTTCCTTTACAATTACACCAGATACTGATACATTGGCTTCCGGTCCGGCAGGGGGACCGTTTATACCATCTTCGACAACATACACAATAACGAACACAACGGCTGATCCGCTGGACATTGAAGTATCTGAAGGGGATGATTTTGGTGATGGTTGGATTGCACTATCCAGCTCAGAATTGTCTTGTTCCTCTGATATTTGGGAAATTGATTATGTTTGTACCGGGACCATACTTCCTGGTCAGACTGCAGACGTTACAGTGACAATTAACAGTTGGGCAGGATATTTAGATACGGGGTTTCATCATGGGTGGGCAAACTTTCTCGATATGAATTCTGGTATTCTCTGGCCGATTTATCCTACAACTAGTACTCCCTCTGTGAACATAACTTCTATTCATAGCACTGTTATTCCGGGTGAAACTACGACGGGAGACAGTGTGGCTATATATCCTGAAGATACATCAACAGGTACATCTTCTACAACCACTACCATATCATTTGACAATGTTACTACAGCGGGTGATACAACGGTCAGTGTCCTTGAAAGTCCACCAGCATTGCCTGGGTTCCCATCACTGCCACCTCCTCCAGGCGGTTTTCAGATTGGTGATCCTCCAACATATTATAGCCTTGAGACTACTGCTGTCTTTGAAAATGCCACGATTTGCATTGATTATAGTGGGGTCAGTTATGTTGATGAATCTACCCTTAAACTCATGCATTACAATGAAGCTAGTCTGGTTTGGGAAGATGTAACTGTCTCTCTGGATACTGTGAACAAAATGATTTGCGGCCAAACAAGCTCTTTCTCTAGCTTCTCTGTCATGGAGAGCACTGATGATGACAGTAGCAGCGACGATGATAGTCGCAGTGATGACGATAGTGTGAGTGATGATGACAGTGCCAGCGATGATGACGGCGGTGGTCATCGTAAGAAGAAAAACAAAAAAAACAGAAAAAAGAAGAAAAAGAGAGGTAAGAAGAATAAATAGTGAGTGTCTGTAATAAAAATATAATTATTAAGACCGTATGTCTTTTATCACTGCTTCTCCTGCTTAACAGTGAAAGCGGTTCAGCAGAGAATAATGTGTACAGGGAGCTTGTTGAAAAAGGTGTAACAACGTACGAAGATGGCTGCAGGGCTATTTCGTGTTTTACCGATGTGGACTGTAATGATTTAACATTTGATGAACTTGTACTGGCGCTTAAGGAGAGAGGGATTATCGGGAAGAGGTGGAAATATAAGGCGGAAAGGCCGCTGACTCGTGGTCAGATAGCTTATATGGAGTGCAAAGTATTTAAGGTAAGGGGCGGTCTTGCCATGCGTGCTATAGATACGACCAGCCATATTGCAAGCTTTGTGTGTAAGACGCTTAAGATAGGTGATAATCTTGCCGGACCTGATATTGGTATGTACAAGCGTTACGCATATTTAGAGTGTCAGGATATGGGAACGATGCCGCCGGGCCACAAAAAGAAGTATATTACCGGTCATGATCTGCTGGCGTCACTGTACAGAATCGAGCAGCATATCAAGGCAGAAGAGATGAAGAAAAAGGCTGAAACTTCTGAAGAGATTGAATAGGATTGGATATGTTCCGTGCCATAAAAAGTTTGAAGTGTCTAAAGTTTAAAGGTGAAAAAATTGTTTTGATCCAAAACGTAGTCCTCTTTTAACTTCTTCTATTTACACAAGAGAGGTCTTGTGGCTTATCAAATTCAGGTCGGTTACACCAAGGCCGTATTTGGCAGCTGTTTCTATATGCACCGGGAGATTTGGTCGATTAAACAGTGAACGCAGCTCTTTCTCCTTCCTCTTCCCCTCAATAATATTCATACCGATCGTATCAAGGGCTACGGGGTCTCTGCTCAAAATGATTCTGTTATTGTTCCATGTGTGTCTTTTCTGTGGCATTGGTCCTCCTTCGTAAAGACCAACTATTCCGTTGCAGATGTGGAGCTTTATCTTGTCTTTTATCACAGGTATTGAATTGATGGCAGCGATGAAGGGGTCACATGAGTTGTCGTGGAAGTTGTCGGGATGGCTGATAACACCGTGAGAAATGTTTTTAAGTGCAATGCTTACTCCCGCAAGGCCGTGGTCTTTCAGCAAACCAACGTTTATAAGTGAATCAACTTCCTCTGTCAGTATTCTGCTCACCCTAACGGCGCCATAGCCGCTGTCGTATTCTCTGTGTGAACTGCCGGAATCAAGAGCCTCTTTACCTCCGCCTCCGTCTGTGGTATATGTTCTTACACCTTTAAAAGATCTGTTTATCTTGAAACCTGATGACAGGAAAAAATTCTGATATTGGTCCCATATGATGATATTGTTCTCTTTTACCCCAATACTTTTTAAAGCGTCAACGATGGCCCAGCAGATCTGGTAGTTGCCTACAAGTATGTCAGCGCCAAGTCCGTTGATCTTTATGCCTACCCTTTCATCCTCGTGAAAGAGTGATTTCCAGGCGTCTTTCGGGTTGTCTGTTCCTGTAAGCAGGGTTATACCGGAGTCCATCATCTGCTTAATCAGTGAAATATTCGGAGTCATTCCCTTCACTATTCCCGTTCTGCTTTTAACGTCAACGACAAGTGATTGAGGGTTTATTATACTTTTCGGTCTTGAATTAGTTTTTGTGTCATCAGGCAGGGGGTCAAGAGGCAATGGTATTTGAGATAGAAACACACCACCAAGTAATGTATTGACACATGTCTCTCTGATAAATTCTCTACGGGTTTTATCTTCACTCATAATAATCCCTCCTCAAACAGGTAATAGATTATCTGCTGATAATCTATTTTCTAGGATTTCTACTTAATTCAATATGGTTACATTTTAGCATTCTGCTTTGATACATTCAATTGTAGAATTTCAGCATCTTACATGCCCTATTTTATAGTGGCATATGAGGGCATAGGAGGTTATATTTCTATCATAATCCTGATATGTGGAACACTTCTTTGTTATACTAAGTAGCAGCTTATGTACTTATTAATAATTACCTCTAAATCATACCGTTAGTTCATTAAATACAGTAGAGCTA
>Ga0233430_1002542_pt1 | contig 20693 bp, 16 predicted proteins | sample SI_118_April2016_2_FD_179883 | JGI IMG/M metagenome (GOLD analysis project Ga0233430, IMG submission 179883) | Seawater microbial communities from Saanich Inlet, British Columbia, Canada - SI_118_April2016_150_MG | ecosystem: Environmental > Aquatic > Marine > Inlet | place: Canada: British... | reverse complement strand
CATCACTCCGGCGGCCATGTAGCGCACTGCCTCCCAGACGTTGACGGCCGGGGTCCGCTCGTTGGCTATGGCGTCGACGAACTCGTCGACCAGGTAGGCGTGGGAGCCGCCGTGGCCGCCGTAGATGTCGGAGCTTTTGCTTATATCGCGGAACGCCTGTTCGACGTCGGAGGGTAGCGGATCGCGCATTTCGTCGACGGTCAGATCGGTGCTGCTGCCCCGGTCGCGCCAGCTGTTTTCGCGGAAAGTCCCCTCGGTGCCGAAGACGCGGAAAATTTCCGAGCCGGGATGGCCGATCTGACGATGCTCGCAGATGCGCATGGTGGCACCGTTGCTCATCTTGAAGAGGGCGGTTTCGTCGCTGAAGCTGTCGCCGAAGTAGTCATCGCCGGTCGGGTCGCGGAAACCCCAGGCGCAGACGCGGGTAGCGTGGGCATTCATCACCGAGATCGGTCCGGAGGTGGAGTGCGTGGGGTAGTGCATAGGGCCGCTTTTGACTCCCCGCTCTTTGTAGCTCTTCGAGAGTTCGGCCCACTCCTGCCCTGCCTTGCTGGCCAATCGCGAGGCCTGGACCTGGCGCAGGTTGGAGTTGGGGGAGTCGACGTCGTGCAGATATTCCCCTTCGGCGTATACGAAGTGGCCGAATTCCCCCTCATCTCTCTTGCGACGGCAATACATGGTCTGAGGGCGGTAGAAGGTGGTTTCGCCCAGCATGTAATGCTTGCCGGTGCGGCGGCAGGTTTCGACCAGTTTGTCGCACCAGTATAGGATCTCCTCGCCGTCGGGAAGCGATACGATGGGCACGGCGCTGTACGCGTGGGTGCCCGCCTCCATCGCCTGGATCGCCTGGGCGGCATGCAGCCAGGGCTGGGTGATGATCACCAGCGCATCCAGACCGGCGGCGCATATTTCGTCTAGGGATGCGTATGCGTCGGATGGATTGAATTTGTCTTGAAAGAGCGGGTTTTCGGCGAAGCGGGCCACCCGCTCCGGCTCCCGATCGCACAGGGCGATGCGGTCGACCAGGGGGTGGGCTTTGAATAGAGGGGCGAAGGCGGAGCCGAAACTGCCCAAGCCGACCAGACCCAGACTGATTCCCATTGTCGTTCCTTCCGTTTGGGTGTGATTTCCGCTTGAGTTTAAAAAAAAACGGAGAGGGGTGCAATCAAAGCCGTTTCCCACTTATCATTCGAGAAAAATCGGCCGCCTGGTCGGCTCTTTTTTTATTTCTCTGGGAAAGGGGAGAGGCTTGACGATAGTTGGCGGACCTCCCTTTTTGAATGAGGGTGAAGGTGCATCCACAGAGGTGTTCATATATAGGAGGATTCGATGAGCGGGACGAATAAAGCTATCGGCGGCGGCGGCTTTCATCATGTGGCTGTCAGGGTCGGAGATTTCGACGCAGCAGTTGAATTTTACAGCGAAGCCCTGGGTTTTAGCGAAAAGATCTCGTGGGGTGAGGGGGATGGCAGGGCGATCATGCTCGATACCGGAGATGGCAACTATCTGGAGGTTTTTGCAGGGGGATCCGATGACCCCGAACCAGAAGGTGCGGTGCTGCATTTCGCTCTGCGCTGTGGGGACGTCGATGCCGCCATCGCAAGGGTGCGAGCGGCTGGCGCCGAGATTACGGTGGAGCCGAAGGATGTGGTAATCCCCAGCCGGCCGGAACCGACGCCGGTGCGCATCGCCTTTTTCAGGGCGCCTGGAGGAGTGATCGTCGAATTTTTCAAGAACGAAACGACCTGATCGCCCAAGCGCATCCGTTCTCGAGGCCGTCCTGCGCAGCGCGGGGCGGCTTCTTTTGATATAGATGAGATTATATGTCAGAGCGCCGAAAGTTGCATCAGGGGGGACAGCCCAAGTGGAACAGGGCCCACATCCGGGAGCTGGGGCTGAAAAACGTCGAGCAATACAGGGCCTGGTGTCGGGAACACGGTTTTCCTGTGAAACCGGAGAAATCGTGGCGCGAGGAGCGGGAAGAGCTGCGCCTGGTGGAGCGACAGCAGGCGGATGTGGAACTGGATGGGCACATCGAAGCGCTGGGTCTGGTGGATCGGGAAGCATATCGGGCCTGGTGCCGGGAATGCGGTTTCAGCGATTCTTTCGAGAAGGGTTTCCGGCAGCGCCGGCGGGAGCTCGAACTGGCGGCGAAGCTGCAGGAGAAGGAGCGCGGGGAAAAAAGCGCTGGGACGGGAGAATCGGATACGGTCGATCCGGAGCATATCGAAGCGCTGGGACTGGCGAATCCGGAGGCGTATCGGGGCTGGTGCCGGGAACGGGGACTGAGCGAGGCGCTGAACAAGAGCGAAAAGCAGCTGCGGCGGGAGCGGGAGCTGGCGGCGCTGAACGCGGTCAAACGGCAGCGGAATCGCCCCGGTGAAGTCATCGAGAAGATCTGCGCCGGAGAGATTCGGGAGGAAGATCTGCAGGCGGATTACTTGCGGAAGATCCACGCCGCTTTTGCCGCGCTGAAAGGGGAGGAAGAGCGTGGGGCGCTGCGAGGTCTGCTGGTCCACGCGAGTCGATGCACCGGATGGTTGGAGAAGGGGATGGCCGTTCCGCGTCTGGGCGAGGTGGAGGGGAACAGCTTTGTCGAGGGGCTGATCACCCTGGGGCGACACTGGTGGGATTGGGTGCGACTGGTGGAAGAGTGGCGCCCAAAGAGCCACAATTTGCGGCGGCAGTTCGGCTCGCTTGCCCGCCATCTACTGGCCCGTTACGACATTCCCCCCTTTATGGATCTGGCGTGGTTTGCAGGGGATGACGAAGCCGCGCGGCGACAGCAGGCCTGGTTTGTGCACATCGGTTCGGGGGGGAATATTCGCACGGCGGATATTCCGGTGCGGTTTTCCAAGAAGATGGCGCATTGTTTTTTCGAGGCACCGGCTGGTAGTACTATCGAAGAGGCACTGCGCTGGGGGCAGGTGACAGGCCAGGGGGGAGGGGAATATCTGGCTGATGCGGTGCTGAGGAGCCGGCTGAGCCGGTCGTTCAAAAACGAGGATTTTTGGGAGAAGGTTATCATCTTCCTGGTCGAACAGCCAATGCTCGATCCGGCGTGGGTGGGGCCGATCGTCGACTATATCTACAGGCAGAAGTACGACCGCCAGGAGGTGGTGCTGCCGGGTGGTCAGGTGGAATATCGGGATCCGCCCGAGTCGAATTTTGGGATGAAGAGTCGCAGTATCTTCAAGCTGCTGCGCCAGGTGGAGGTGCAGCAGGCACAGGTCACAAAGGAACAGAAGGCGCGCCGCAGACTGTGGAAGAGTTCGGGGATGGGAGATTTCAGCTATACCGAATTCGACGAGGAGACGGGGCAGGAGCTGTATTGGACGGTTCAGGAACTGCTCAGCACCAGGGAACTGCACCAGGAGGGAAAGGCGATGCGCCACTGCGTGTCCTCTTATGGGAGGCGCTGTCAGAGCGGCAAGATATCGGTCTGGTCGCTGCAGGTGGAGGATCCGCCGGAGGAGCCGAGGCGGGTGATGACGATTGCGGTGGACAATAAGCGGCGGTATATCTCACAGACCCGGGGTCGATTCAACGCGCTGCACGGGTTCGCGCTGGATGACGACGGCATGGTGCCGATACGGGAAGATGCTTACAACGGCAATATCAGATCAACGAGCCGGCTGGGGCGCAGAGATCGATACTATCTGCAGAAAGCGCCGACCGCGCTCTATCTGTGGATGGTCCACGAGGGGATCAAGTAAAGTGCATCCCCGTCGGTGTAATAATGATATAATGATAAGTTAACAGCATCTCGCGATGAAATATGGAAATCTCCCGTTTTTTCGATCCGCATGGAGAGAACGGAGCGAGCGGGAGTTTTCCGCGCGAGGATCCCTTAATCGAGGAGCGAGTTTATGTCCGCAGAAGAGAACAAAGCCGTGGTCGGCCGATTCATCCAGGAGTTCTTCAACGAGAAGAAACTGGCGGTGGCCGACGAGATTTGCACTCAGGAGTGCGCGATCCACGATCCGCGCTGCCCGGAGGGGATGTATGGGCCGGGGCTGGTGAAGGCGTTGGGGGCCATGTATCAGCAGGGGTTTCCCGATCTCGAATACACGATCCAGGATACGATCTGCGAGGGGGATAAGGTGGTGACGCGCTGGAAGGCGCGCTGCACCCACCAGGGGGAGCTGCAGATGAGTGAAACGCTGACCCTGCCGGCCACCGGTAAGCCGCTCAAGATGAACGGTATCACCATCTGCCGGGTGACTGGCGGCAAGATCGCCGATATCTGGCAGCAGATCGACATGCTCGACGTGTATCTGCAGGTGGGGGCGGTGTCGATGGTGGAGGATCCGGGAGCGGTGGCGTAGGGGACCGGGTGGTCGGTCTCGGAATCGTATCGAAGGGATAGGTCATGGTGGAGATCGAATATGTGGAGGTGACCTCCGAGATGTGCGGTCTTGTCGCCGAAATTTGGGGCGAGGTGGGAGCGAGGCATCTCCACATCGAGGACGGATTTTCGATCCTGGCAATGTGCGGGGAGAAAGCGGCGGGTCTGATTTCAGTCTATCCGCGAGCGCTGCCGCCGCCGCTGTCAGGGGTTAGGGAGGCGTTTATCGACATGATCGACGTGGTGGCGGAATATCGCCGACGGGGGGTCGCTCGTCGGCTGATCGAGATGTCGATCTCGAGGGCGCGAGAGCAGGGGTTGCACCAGATCGGAGCCTGGAGTTCCGAAGACAAAGCGGAAGCCATCCCCATGTGGAAGGAACTGGGTTTCGCCCTGTGTCCTGGGCACGATTTGTCGGGACGGACGGGAGAATGGATCAGGGGATATTTTGTCGCATTACAGCTGGCATAGCCAGAGGCGTTTTCTTATTCGAACCAGGAGGAAAGGCCGTTGGCGATAAATTCGCTCACCTACTTGACGGACCATCGATAAGGCCGTTTATCCGTCCTATACTCCTACCGTTGTGGGCCCGCGCCCGAATTTCTCGCCACCGCATATTGACGGACGTTGCACGTCCCCCCGGGGTCAGTCCGTGGCGGTGATCCAGACGGGTTTCCAGATTCCGCCGGCGTACGCTCGATCGTGGACGCGCACGGTGAAGCGGTTCTTCGCGCCGGGTCTTAGCGTTCCCGTGATGTCGACGGCGACGGGTTTGTCCCACAGCGTGTCAGGGTCGCCCGAACTCCCGCCGGCCGGTTCGCCGTTGATCCACAGGTCGAAGGTCTCGTCCACCGCGCCGCAAAGGAACCAAAGAGTCTTTGCCTCGCTTTGCGGCACCGTGATCTCGGTCGAGTACCAGGCGTAACCGTCGTAGTCTGCGTAGCCCTGCGAGTCCCAGCTTTCGAGAATGGATATGGCCCTCCAACTCGCGTCGGGCGCCTGCTGGAACCACCCCTGTCCCTCCCCCGCGTTTCCCGGGTCGGTCCTGAACAACCACTGTTCGGGCAGTTGCACCACGCGCCGGCCCTTCAACGCTTCGAGCGGAAGCGGGTGCGCCTTAAAGACCTCGAACAACGTCCCTTCCGCCATCCTCTCAACGCCGAATTTCTCGCAGAGCGCGATAAACCGCTCGCGCAACGCCAGGGAGTGCCGGATCATGCCGGCGTCGGCCAAGGCGTCGGCGCCCGGCGAGAGAAACGGTTCGAGGGCCGCCCGGTATGCACAGATCGAGGCCTTTTCGACCCGGTCGCGCACGACCTCGTCGTCGGCCAGCAACAGGCCCTCATCAAAGCATTCAATCCCGGCCTGGGCGATGGTGGCGTCAATGCCGTAGTCGGCCGCGGGGCCCATGCACGCCTTGTGGAGGCCAAGCTGCGCGGCATTGTCGTGCGTCAGGTCGATGAACCGGCGGATGGGCGGCGCCGCGGCCTTGTAGTGCAGTTGCAGGAACTCGCCCAGGAGGGCCTCGCCGCTGTGTTTCGGGTCCCAGAGCAGGTTGGCCATGATGTAGTTGCGCAGGTCGGAAAACTCGCCACCCGGGCTGTTGTACGCGGCCTGCATGAACACCCCCATGGCGTTGTTGGCCACGAAACAGCGGATGTTGGGCTCGATGACGCGCAGATTCGGGCAGGGTAACAGGTAGTGGTGAAAATTGGTATTGTAGTTCCAGATCGATACGTTCCGGCTGACCTTGCCCCATTCGGCCATGTCCCGGCAGAACTCGACGTTCAGGGGGCAGTCCGGATCGTCGATGGGATGCAACATGCAGCACTCGACGCTGCAGAGCTGAATCTGCACGTTCGGCCTCGGCTTCACCGTCTTCGGGGGCTTGCGGGTGTAGGCATAGGCCAGCGTCCCGACGAGCACGTCGGGGAACTCCTTGCCGAATTCATCGGCCACGGCGTTGACGAAGGTGATGAGCGAGCCCGAGGGGCTGCCTTCGCGTTCGTCGATGGCCGCGCAATCGGGACACCGGCAGTACATCGTGTTGTCGTTTTGGCTGACCGACACGTTCTCCATCTCGGGGTGCGCGCGCAGGATCGCCAGAACCCGCTCCGTCACGATGCGGAGCACGTCGGGATTGGTCAGGCACAACTCGGTGGCCCTGCCGCCATGGGCCAGGTCGGGCCGGCGTTCGCCGTCGACGAGGGCATAGTAATCGGGGTGCTTCTCGCCGAATTCCCCCGACGGCATCAGAGACACGAAGCTGTGGTTGATGAGATCGAGCCCCGTCTTCCCGCCGAGCCTGGCTTCGGTGGGCACCGTGTTCGTCCGGTTCTGCGCGGCGAACGCCGGATACCGGTTGGTCTCGGCATAGTAGCTCCAGCGGAACGCGAGGGGAGGATGATAGAAGCGGTCCACCGGCCCAACGACGCGCCATGGGACCAAGGGGGGCACGTGGGTGTGGTCGTGGGTGAGGAACCGGACGCCCACGTAGTCCTCGAGAAAGGTGTAGACGCCGTAGAGGGTGCCTCGGGGCCGGCCGCCCGCGATGACGATCGCCTCGTCGCGGATGACGATGCGCAGGTCCTCGTCGCCGAACCCCTCGACGCTGAATCCGGCCGGGCTAGCGGCCAGGGGCGCGCTCGGGCCGATGAACACATGCCGGTCCGCCCGTACCGGGTCCGTCACAATCGCCAACCGTCCGCCGCCGGCCTGTTCGAAAAACGCCTGGAACTGCTCCGCGGCATAGGCCTCGCTTGGGCTTGCCTCCTGCGAGACCACGATGTCCCACCCGTCGAGCGCGGCGAGGTTGACTCCCTCGGATGAAGCGCCCGCGCTGGAAATCAGCACCAATGCGGCGGCAACTACAACACGCATGCGACATACCTCCCCAATCTTCAACACTTCGCCGGAGCGAACGACCAATCATGAGGTAAGGTCCGAATGGCGTTGTTACAACTAATATTATAACACGAGATTCCTGGGCCAGCAAAGTGCCGCCAGCACCTGGCGTTTTTGCTATTGCAAGGGCGTCTTCACTGATCGTCCCAGATCTCTTCCCACTGATCCGGCAGCGTCTGAGGGCCGACGGCGATGCCGACTATATCCGGATCTTCGGCGACGTTTTCCGTTACGCCATCTTTGCGATTTTGAAGCTCTTTACGACGGAGCTCTTTCTTTCTGGCTTTGCGTTCTTTGGCCTCCATACGGCGCAGCTGTTTCACCCTGTGGCGATCCTGCACACTCTTTTCCCGCTCCTTCTTGCGCTGCGAAACCTTTGCTTTAAATCCCAATATCAACACTCCTCGTTGTGGTGGGCGAACAAAAAACCATCCCTTTGGGGATGGCCTTTGGTCCGCGGATAGACTTTTTTCAGGGAGGTAAAACTCCCGTTACTGCTCGTTAACTTCGGACCTATAGGCCAGCTCTCCAATCTCTTGCAATCGCGATATTTTTCATAGCATGCGACCTCCTTTCGGGGTGAAGATGGACGGGGTGGACTCTCTGCTTATACACCGTTTCGGATGCACTTTCGGCACAAAAAAAGGCGATCCCGCCGACAAGCGGAATCGCCCATTAAGAACTACTGCTGATATGCTGTCAGGCAGTAGTTTTGAAACCAAAATTGATTTTGGTCTCAAAACTACAACCTCTTAGGATAGCAACCCCGTCGCTATCCTAAGAGGCCATTTCCGCGCGGATCTCCTTGATCCAGGCGATGCACTGGGCGACCTTGGCGCTGATGCCGTCCCAGTCCTTGGCGGCGACCATTTCCTTGGTGACCAGCTTGGAGCCGGCGCCGACCGCGGCCACGCCGGCCTTGAACCAGCCTTCCAGACTCTCGCGGGTGGAGTCGACGCCACCGGTCGGCATGATGCGGGTCCAGGGACAGGGGGCCATGACCGATTTGACGAAGTTGGGGCCGCCGACCTGGCTGCCGGGGAAGACCTTGACGATCTCGACCCCCAATTCCTCGGCCTGGGCGATCTCGGTGGCGCTGCCGCAGCCCGGGGAATAGGCGACCTTGCGGCGGTTGCAGAGCAGTCCCACCTCCTTATTGAGCAGCGGGCCGACCACGAAGTTGGTGCCGTTGGCGATGTAGAGGGCGGCGGTGGGCGCATCGACGACCGAGCCGACGCCCATGATGATGTCGAGGTCGTTGGCAACGACGTGGCGAACCGCCTCGGTGAAGACGTGGTAGGCCTGGTCGCCGCGGTTGGTGAATTCGAATACTCTGGAACCGCCCTTGAGGCAGGCTTCGATGACGTTGATGGTGGTCTCCACGTCCTTGTTGTAGAAGACGGGAACGATGCCGACGTCGTAGATGGCGTTGAGGACGGCCATGCGATCGTACTGTGCCATGATGCACTCCTAATGAAAAGGATGGAAAGAACCGAATTATCCCGGTTTCCTATTGAGGACCGAAAATTTACCCATTCAGCCGATATAGTGGAATTCCGAGAGCGAAAGGTATCTCCATTTGATCCGGTTATTCTGCATTTAGCACTAAGAATAATCGCGCTGGTTTCGGGCGGTGTCAAGGGAGGTGTTTGCGCTTGCATTTCCCCGGATAAATAGGAGATTTAAAAGGATGGTCGATGCCAAAACATACAGGAGGTGAATATGGCCAGCGGAAACACCGGTAAGATCCTGCGAGTCGATCTGGCGAGCGGCGACATCGGCGTGGAAGAGCCCGACGAGATGCTGTATCGGCGCTATCTGGGGGGCGGAGGCATGGGCGCGTACTACCTGCTCAAGGAAGTGCCGCGCGGCGCCGATCCGTTGGGGCCGGAGAACAAGCTGATGTTCATGACGAGTCCGCTCAACGGCACGCCGCTGTCCGGGGTCAACCGCTACTCGGCCATCGCCAAGTCGCCGCTGACCGGTGGCTACGGAGAGGCCGAGGCCGGGGGGTACTGGGGGCCGGAGTTGAAGATGGCCGGTTTCGACGGGATTATCGTCGAGGGGCAGTCGGCCGAGCCGGTCTACCTGTATGTGCACGACGGGGAGGCGGAACTGCGGGACGCTTCCAGCTACTGGGGCCAGCTGGCCGACGCGGTGCAGCACGGGCTGGAGGAGGAGATCGGGGACAAGAGGATCCGGGTATTGCAGACCGGGGTGGCCGGCGAGAATCTGGTGCGCTACGCGGCGATCGTCAACCAGCAGCGCCACTTCCACGGGCGGGCGGGCCTTGGAGCGGTAATGGGGGCCAAGAAGCTGAAGGCGATCGTCTGCCGCGGCAAAAAGAAGGTGGAAGCTGCCGATGACGCTGGCTTCAAGGAGGTGCTGGGCTGGTTTCGCGAGAACTACGACCGCAAGGGGGACGGGATGCACGACTTGGGCACCTCGCGCGGGGTGCGGGCGTTGGACGCCGACGGCATCCTGCCAACGCGCAATTTTCGCGAGGGCTCTTTCGAGCACGCGGCCGACATCAGCGGCGAGACCATGCGCGACACCATCCTGGTCAATCGCGGCACCTGTCACGCCTGCGCCGTGGCCTGCAAGCGCGAGGTGGAGGTGTCCGAGCTGGGGGTGACTCCGGAATACGGTGGGCCGGAGTACGAGACGATTGGGGCACACGGCTCGGTTTTGGGGATCGGCAATCTCAAGCAGATCGCCCTGGCCAACAAGCTGTGCGCCCAGTACGTGCTCGACTCGATATCGACCGGCATGGTCATCGCCTTTGCCATGGAGTGCTATGAAAACGGGATCATTGCCAGTGAGGATGTCGACGGCCTGGAGCTGAACTTCGGGAACGAAGAGGCAGCCATAAAGCTGATCGACATGATCGCCCGACGGGAGGGGATCGGCGACCTGCTGGCCGAGGGGGTGAAGCGGGCGGCGGAGAAACTGGGCAACGGCGCTGACCAGTACGCCATGCACGTCAAGGGGCAGGAACTGCCGATGCACGAACCACGCGGCAAGCGGACCCTGGCACTGGCTTATTCGACTTCGGCGACCGGGGCGGACCACATGGAGGCGCCGCACGATCCGTTCTTCGAATCGTTCGACCCGCAGGGTACCGGGGCGATGTCGGCGATGGGTTTTATCGAGCCGGTCGATCGGCTCGATATGGGGCCGAAGAAGGTGAAGGCGTACTACTATGCGCAGCTGGTCTGGGGGTTGTACGATACGGTCGGCATGTGCGACTTCGTGGGGGAGCCGATCAACGCGCTGCCTCTGGGTAAACTGGTCGACTGCGTCGAGGCGGTGACCGGCTGGCCGGTGAGCCTGTGGGAGTTGATCAAGGTTTCGGAGCGGGCCAACAATCTGAAGCGGGTGTTCAATGTGCGCGAGGGGTTTGGCCCGGCCGACGACTGCCTGCCCGAGCGGATGTTCCAGCCGTTGGAAAATGGAGCGCTGGAGGGGGTGGCGATCGATCGGGAGGAGTTCGCGCGCATGCTGGAGTTGTACTACGACATGGCGGGTTGGGATCGGAAGAGTGGTTTTCCGAGCCCTGCCAAGCTGGCCGAACTCGACCTGGAATGGCTGGAGGAAGAGCGGCCGGCCGGCTGAATTTTCGCAACTCAATCGGGAGAGGCAGAAAAAACTGCATCTCCTCTGTTCGAAGGGAGGATGGGAACTGACCATGGAAGCATACAAAGCCACCTGGTACCAGTTCACCGAGCATCCGGACGCCGACTCCTGCTGGTCGCTGTCGGTGGGGCCGGATGGGCGCATCTACGCTGCTGCCTGCGCCGAGGGGACGCCGGGAGGCATCGTCAAGCTGGTGCGCTACAACGAAAGCGGGGATCGGCTCGACTATCTGTTCGATCTGGATCAGGTGGTCGACGATCCGCACGACTCGGGGCGAGCGACGCAGTGCAAGATCCACTACAGCTTCGCTCCTTCGATGAAGGATGGCGTGCTCTACATGGCCACGCACCTGTCGGGGCCGCCGATCGATCTGCCGGCGTACTCCCCCTGGCGGTTTTGGCACGACGAGGAGCGCTGCTTCCGCGGGAGCGCGCTGCTCGCCTTCGACACAGCAGCGGATGAGGTGCTGTGGTACGACACACTCATTCCCAAGGAGGGGTGCCGCTGTTTGCTGATCGATGAAGAGCGCGGTTTGCTCTACGCTCTGAGTTATCCGCGCGATCACTTCATCATCTATGATATTGAGAAGCGGGAGGGGAGGGATATCGGACGGATCGGTTCGGTCAACGCGCAGCTGCTCTTTCTCGACCGCAGGCATCGGGTGTGGACGACCGACGACTACGGGCATCTGGTGCGCTACGACCCGGAGACCGACCGTCTGGAAACGTCTCCGTTTGCGTTGCCGCACAATCCCCAGTTCCAGAGCGGTTGGCACAGCGTGTTCTACGATGCCGCGCCATCTCCGGATGGCGACTGCGTGTACGCCAGCACCTGGATCGCCCAGCCGCGCCTGATGCGGATCTGGCCGAATGAGGGGGAGTGGGGTCGGGTGGAGGATCTGGGCCCGGCCACGCAGGAGCGCGATCCGACCCTGCCGGTGAATATGTTCCTGGATCACTGCGGCGGGCTGACCTTCGCTGGCGATGGGCAGCTCTACTACGTGGCCTCGCGCTGGCGGGACGAGCGGTACAATCCACTACCTGCGGACCACAAGGCGCGCGAGGGGGTGGTCTGGCGGTTGGACGTCGACACGCTGGAGCGGGAGGAAGTGGCCCGTCTCGAGCGGCCGGACGAGTTTGCGCAGTACGTCTCGCGCGGAGCGGTCGATCACAACGGCGATCTGTTTTTCGGCCACGTCGGCCCCAGGCCGACGGGGATTTTCAAGGTGTGGATGCCGGAGCGCCGCAAGCGGCCCGACGCCCATCTGCCGATTCGGATTTGGGGTTAATGAGGAGGGGCGATATGGCAAAGCGAAAACAGTACGACATGAAGACACCCGGCACGAGGGAACTGGTGGATGAAATCGTCCACGGCACCTTTGTAAAGGAGGGAACGCTGCTGGCCTTTCCGACCTGCTTCCCGGGGAGCAGCGCGCCGATTCGCGCCGACGAGAGCCGCATCACGGCGCTCGACGCGACGTTCGACGGCGGCGTGTACGGGGGCACCAGCGGTCGTGCGACCCATCTGTTCGTGGGGATGTTCCACGGGGTCACCGGAGCGGTCCTCGATCTGGGCACGGTGGAAGGGGGAACGCACTGCCCCGCAGTCTGCTGCGGCGAGAAGAATTTCGTCGCCGGGGTCAACGGGGAAAAGGGGGGAAGGCTGGTCGGCAGGAATCTCCAGCCGCTGCCGTTCGATCTGATTCAGGAATGGGGGTTCGACCGCAAGCCGTTCGACGAGATGGGGGCGATTGGTGGAGGAGAGCCGATCGTCCACATGGCAGCGGATCCGCAGCGGAAGTTCGCCGTGGGGGCGAGTTCCGGACATCTGTTCGTCGTCGATCTGGAGGAAAAGGAAGTGGAGACCGTCGGCGAACTCGGTGGCTGCGGACAGATCGGCGTCGATGCGGAGGGGCGGTTTCTGGGGATGGACGAAGGGGATGCGCTGTGGGCCTTCGACCGGGGAACGGGGAAGCTGGAGAGAAAATCGATTCAGCTGCCGTCCGCTACGTGGGACGGGGTCGAGTTGCGCTGGGCTCGAGATCCCGGAGATGGCACGCTCTACACCGCCGATGGGGGAGGTCGGATGTTTTCCTATCGTCCCGATTCCGGCTGGAGCGACAGTCTGGGGCAGGCGCCGCTGGCCCCGGTCGGGCCGCTGGCGGTGACGTTCGACGGGCGTCTGTTCGGCTTTTGCGGCGAGGAGATGGCCCGTCTTTTCACGCTGGACGAAGAGGGTGTGCGCCAATTGGGTGGTGCGGCGTCGGTCTTCGAGCGGCGTCGGTACGGGTATTCCTTCGGGGCGGCGGTGGTCGGTCGCGACGGTGAGATCATCTTCGGCGAGGAGGACGAACTGGGACACCTGTGGCTCTATTTCCCGAAGATCGCGCCCCGGCAATAGGTCGTTTTGACGTAGATGAAGAAATGGAACGGCCCGCCCGGGCGTCTGACCTTCGGGCGAGCCGTTTTCTTTTGATTTTCTGCATGGGCGGGGATCAGACGCTGACCGCGCTCATCGAAAAAACCGATCCGGCCCGATTCGACACGCGATCAGACTAGCGCAGCGAGAGCAACAAAGGGTTGCCCCCTGCTCATAACATCATAGTGAATATTCTAAATAAACCGACATATTTTTAAAAAAGTATTTGAGTGCCTTTCCGTACTTCGGAGTTCGTCGGCTCAACCCTTCTTCGCACTCTTCAGATGACCATTCGCATTCGATCCCACGTCGTGCCGGGAAAGAGGCACAGTTTCTATCCCACCGTTTCGATTAATTCCTCAAATTCCTCCCAGCTTCTAATCGTGGCATTGGGCTCTATGCGACCACTCTCGTTCTCATCGGGATTGTACCACACGGAGAATAGGCCTGCCTCATTCGCCCCGGCGATGTCGTTCTCCAAATTGTCGCCGACAAACCAAGTCGTTGAGCTCTCGACTCCGAGTTTCGCCACTGCGGTTTCAAAGATGAGAGGATGGGGCTTCCCTATTCCGTAGTCAGCGCTCGACACCACGAATTCAAATGGATCAGCAATCTCCAGATGACTTAACGCAGATCGGAGCGACTCTCCCGTACAATTATGATTCGAAACGACCCCTAATCGAAGTCCACGAGAACGCAACTCCGACAGGCACCGCTGAATTCCCTCAGTCCTCTCAAACTCCATCGCAGCCTCGAAAAAACACCGCTCGAGTTCGTCCGGCCTGGCGTCGAAATTGACGCCAAGTCCATCGAAGAGCAGTCTTTGGAATTGCTGTGACGTCGACCATACATCTGATGTATCCCAAACTTCGCAAAGCCGGTCCTCAAGAGTTGTATTTCGCACAAGTACCTCATGTATCGAAATCGAGGATGGCTTCTTGGCAAGCTTCAGAAGAGTTCTGATTCCCATCTCAGGGTCGAAATTCACTCTCCTGACTATCGTATTGAAGAAATCAAATAGGACTGCGCTTGGTTTCCTTCTCATGTTAACCATGCCCCAGGTTCTTCTGGCTTTCGCCTGTGATTTCGCCTCGCTGCCGGCGTAAACAGGAGCGTGATGTGGGGATCCTCCGGAGCGAATCATTTGGCAGTCAACAGAAAGGCCTTTCCAGACATATATTTTTTACACTCCGGAATCAACCTGGTTGGAAGCTGTCCTCCATAGGCACACCTCCGCGTTCGAGCCGCGATAAGCGCGACTTCCCAATTTTCGTACACAACAGTAGGGACTATGTCACTTCCTTTCACCCATCGTTGGACGGTGCACACCGCCGCTGGGCCATCGGGGCGATGGTCGATAAGCTGACAAAGGGCACCGGTCTCATCAGCAACCGGAACTTGAGTTTCTAACTCCGTATCTTGGTCAAGTGCTAAGAGCCAGGCACACATGGATGCAACCTGTCGATGCACTTCATCCAGGGGAAAGTGATCATAAGGGAAGTGGACAGTTACACGATGCGACGGCCCCTGGCCGTCCGTAACCACGGCAAGCGTGAAATCACTGTAGCCGAAGTTGCCCATGTGCCGTGCCACAGACATCTGCTTAGGGGCTAAGTGACATTTAGCCAGCGCCTCATCGGCGGCTTTGCGCAACCGGGTTTCTTGGTCCTCCCAGCGCCGACCATTAACATACTTGTTTTGTCCATCGGTGATTGGTTCTGACTGATACAGAATTTCCGGTTTGGCGTACTCTTTGAGCTTGGCCCAGGATTCAAAGTCGTGTTCCCGCGCTATAATGAGCTGAGCATCGGCTAATTGAGTTTGCGCAGCTATGAGACGTTCGGGGTGGTGTGCTTCGAATCTTTGAAGAGCCTGCGCATCATTTTTGAGCAATGACCGGTGCAGGTCCTTGGCTTGTCTGCGAGCTTGTTCGAAGTTGAAGCGGAAAGGGAATGTTACTGCGGTCATGAGAGACCTCCTTGGATGCGCCTGTTGTCCGCTTTATCAGGCAAAGAAGGTCTTGCGATTCGGTCGTTCTACATCGTCAGGTGGGCCCTGCCCTTTCCGCGGACTGGATGCGCCCTGCAACGCCACGGATAAATTATCACATAGCGTTTGAATTTTCAAGTTTAATTCGATGCGCTAATGACTCAATGTAGTCTTCAATTGACTGAGAAAAGCGGACAGGCATCGTCAGTCTCTCTCCAATTGACATTAGGTGTCCCCTGTCCGCAAGCTCCTGAATCAAATTAATCTCCTCATAATGGTGGTTGGTCGTGTACTTGCGAATTAGAGGAAGCTCTGCGTCACGCCAGGGCGATCTTAGTGGACGGTCGCCGTCAATGTTGCGATGTACCCATCTGCTGTCAGCACTTCCTTGAATCTCGGAAACACCAAGTTCCACTCCATCCAATGAATACTTGCTCCGGCAGTTATCATGCTGTATGTGGGCTGTAAAGACACTTCTTCAACTCGTCCATGTATCCACTGAAGATTCGGATGGTCGCCGTTGACGAGCGACTGGCCCGCGTGGATCATTTCCTGTGAGAAATCAATACTGCAAATGTACTGCTAAAATTCGGTATATCTCAGTCGATTCAGGAAATATCCTTACGTAGCGAGTGCTTTAGCAGCACCTATCATGGTGGAGCAAGGAAGTGGCCTGATTGTGAATATCTCTTTTCCCGGTGGAGAAAATCTCATTTATCCACCTTCTCTATCTCTTCTTAGAGTAATTCCTTTTGCCGCATCAGATTTAAAACGGCTGCCGTAATGGCGTTGAACTGGTCAGGATCATCCGATGAACGGACAGCTAGTTCGGCCACTGGCATCCAGCGAATAGCACGAGTACCATCGCCTTCAGCCAATAATATGCCTTCAGCACGACAACGAAAATATACTCCCATACCGTTAAAGCCTCGCGTTGTCTGGTAGACCGCGAAAGGTTCAAGGCATTCTACGGTCGATTCCATGCCTGAGTGTTCCACGGAACGTCCTTCAATTTCCACCACCTCCAGTCCCGTTTCCTCACGGACTTCACGACGGAGTGCTGTCAACAAGGATTCGTGTATTTCCACCGTACCGCCAGGAAATTCTAAACTCTGTCGCTGGCCTGGACGATTGCGAACTTGTACCACGTACTCGATGCCATTGTCACCCTCGCGCCAAAGGATAGCACGAGCGTTCACAAAGATTTGATGCGCGCGTGGAACTTCAATGGTCATTGTCGAATCTCAATTGGGCTACAGATAACGTCCTCGCCATACCCGCGCCGCGCATAGCGGCGGGGCGAAGGGTCGCATGGCCCGAAGCCGGGTATGGATGTGTTAGCTGTCGTTTCTCCGAATCATTTTGATGCAGCGATCACGGCAAGGTTGTGATACTTCCATATGCAATCAACATGGTTGAAACCAGCCTCTCTAAGATCATCCTCCATTTCCCATAACGTTCCTGGTTTATCTCCGAGTTTCGCATCCGATTCAAACTGACTTTGCCTCAAATCCTCAAAATTCTTTACCCTATCGAATACCTTCCGGATTTGCTCCACCATGAACCTAATCCAGTTGTCGAATTCCCACCCTGCAAGTTGAGATGATTCACCCTTGAAACGATCACCATTCACAAATAAACCACCCTCTTTTAATGAATGCAGGATGTTCAGATATAAGCCCACTCGATTTGTGAATTCGATATGGTGGAGTGAAAAACAGGAGACGACCGCATCAAATCGTTCTTCAGCGATTTCATCTGGGAGTCCTTCATTCAAATCCTGTTTGTATACCCTGATATTGGAGTTGGCTGAAAACCTTTGGGTGCTCAACTTCACCATTCCATCGGAGAAATCGCACATACAAATGGAGCAATCTGGTTGAGCTTTTAGGATTGCGTTGCTAACATCACCATGTCCGCAACCAAGGTCGAGTATTCGGGGCGGATCTTTGAAAAACTCTGTTGCCAATGAAGAAATGACGGAGAGTATTTCCTGTCTCCTGGGCACAAGTGCATCCGCAATTTTTATGTAATGATCTGCTACTTCTTTGGATTCCCATGTTGTCTGATCTGGCATGATCTTTAGTCTTTTTGAGAATGATGGCTAAAGTCTTTCGCCCTCCTGAACCGCATCAGCGGTTGGGCGAATGCGCGAATGCGCCGTAGCCAGGGGCACGGTGTTAGCCGATGTTCAGCCTTCAACGAATAACCAATGCCCTTTCACTGGACGCTGTACTACGCCCATTTGGATCGTCCCGGTTGGGGAGACCTGATTGATGTCGATTCCATGTTCTTTTAGGAGCTTGGGAATCTCCGAGGAAATTTACTTGATATCTTCCTGCAAAGTACCCGTTTCGTTGGGCAATCTTACGTAGCCAGCCGTGTGACCGCTGAGTTTCTGTAAGTTGTCCGACATATTTGTATTCTTGACGCTTCCCCAGCTTGAACTGAGGAACAACGGGAACAGAAGTTAGATCGCTAATCCACCTTCCCGAGTGAGTTTTAATCTCGATTTCATGGGTTGTATATCTTTTCTGGCGTGTAACGGCTTGATCAATGGCCAGCATCTTCTCACGTGCCGTCTCCACTTCCGTGAAGGTGAGCACGAAAGTGTGGAACTGCTTGAGGACGAGCTCAGCTCCGTTAAAGTGATCTTTTTATTAAATCGGTGTAATGCGGAGGGAATAGCTGTTATCCACTCTGTCCCGCACCTTCCGCAATCCACGGATCATCCGTTTGAGTCAACCATTTCGCCAGTTTCCCCTGCAGTTCATTGACAATATCCGATCTGCTCGCCGCGATATTCCGCAGCTGATACGGATCGGAGCGGTTGTCGAACAGGTAGAGAGCTTCTTCTGCTCCCTCCCACCTCTGCACAGCAAAGGTATAGTCGTGCGTGCGCAATCCGCGATTGCCTCTCTCCGACTGCGCCGGGTCGCCGAACAGGTATAGAGCCGAATCCGGTCGCTGGCACTCCTGGCCCCGCAGCGCTTTGGAATAATCGTTCCCTTCCACATCATCCGGCATCCCGCCTTCCTGTCCCATGAGACTGAGAAGGGAAGGCATGATGTCCGGCACGCTCAGCAACAGATCATCTCGTCCCGGCGCGATCCGGCCCGGCCAGCGAATGATGAACGGCACGAGCAGGGACTCGTCGTACCACACGTTTTTTTGCATGAGTCCGTGGCTGCCCATCATCTCCCCATGGTCGGCGGTAAAGACGACTATGGTATCGTCGCGCAAGCCGGCCCGATCGAGCGCCGTCAGAATGCGGCCGATCTGCTCATCAATGCCAGTAACCGCCGCAAAGTAGTTGCGAGCGTGCTTCAACGCGGTTTCTCCCCTGCCATCAGTCGTAAAATTGGCCCGGTTGAGCAATTGCTCGGGGGGGGCATCCGCATAGGCTTCGAGGTATTCGGGCGGCACTCGATCGTAAGGGGGATGCGGCGGATTGAACGCCACGAAAAGCGCGAACGGGTGCTCTGAATTCCGCACTCCGTTTTTGTTGGCGATGTAGTCAAGCGCCACATTGGTCTCGTGTTCGACCGACCAGCCTTCCACGTCGATTCGCTCGTCTACTGCGGCGGCTCCTTCCCAGTAGTGCGGTTTCAAATGCCGGTCGCAGCAACCGTACGAATGCCAGAAATCAAAGCCGTGCCGCCTGGGGCCGGGAGGGGTATACGCATCCCACAGCGATCTCTTCCCCGGCTTCCCGCGCCACCCTTCGGTAAATTCTGCATGCTCCTCAACGGGCGCATCGAGATGCCATTTGCCGATATAACCCAGACTGTATCCGGCTCCAGAAAGGATGTCGGAAAAGCAGCAGGTCTCTTCACCGAGTTCGATGCCGAGGGGTGCGGTCTTGGAGTAGCAGCATCCGTACACCCCGTTCGAGAAGGGGTACTTGCCGGTCAGCAGCATGCCGCGATACGGACTGCACACCGGAAAGTTGCTCACCGCGTGGGTTAAAACCAGGCCGTCCGCAGCCAGTTGATCCAGGTTTGGGGTTATCACCGGGTCCTGTCCCATGCAGCCGATGGCCTGCTGGCGGAACTGGTCGGGGAAAATGAAGACGAGATTTGGGGTCATCTGTGTCATGTGGAGAATTTGGAAAGAGGATACGGCCAACAGCGGTCGCTGCTCTACTATTCCCAGTGTGGCGTTTTATTCACACAGGAGTATGTGGAAACAGGTGACTCATGGTCAAGTCTCTTCCGCCTCTTCTTCACTTGCCACCAGCTCTTCCAGCTTCCATTCCAGGGGAATGCGCATGCGCCCCTCGTTTTTCCGGTCGAAGAGGAGGTAGCCGTTTTCCAGGGCGTACCAGAAGAGGTTGCGGGTCACCTCTACATCCTTTCTGCAGTACTTCTCGATCTCATCGACCTTGCCCTCTTTCCACCACTGCAGCGCCTGCAAACCATCGGCCGATTTCCCTACCTCCAGGGTGGCCTGAGCCAGAGAGTCGAGGCTGACGCGGTATTTGAGCTGGGTGTGGATTTCGCGCAGGATATCCAGGTTGTTGAGCTGACGGAAGTCGTACTTGGAGTAGCCGCGCAGCACGCTGTAGTCGAAGCCGAGGGTGTTGAAGCCGACGACCAGGTCGGCGGCCTGCAGGTGTTCAATCAATTTGTCGACGTCTTTTTCGAAGTAGGTGACAAAGTCGTCCAGATGGCTGTCCCAGATGACGGCCAGGGAGATGCCCATCATGTAGGCCTTGTTCCAGCCGCCCACTTCGGCGGCGGAGCGCTGGGTTTCCAGGTCGAAGACGACGATGTGTGGGCCCTTGTCGTTGGGGTCGGCTACTTCCTCTTCCTTCTCCTCCTCCCAATCGGCGAAGATGGGAGGCTCCTCGTCCATATCATTTGCTGGGAGGTGGGTGATGTCGAGCTGGCGGCGGCCGGTGAGGGTTTCGAGCAGGTGGATGCAGCCAGCCTTGTCCAGGGGGACGTTGCCGGCACCGCAGGTGGGGAAGTGGATGCAAGAGGGACAGCCCAGCTCGCAGTCGCAGTTGGAGACCATTTCCAGAGTCATCTCCAGTAGCCGGTCTAGGACATTGAACCCCTTTTCGGCCAGACCGATGCCGCCTGGATGGTAGTCGTAGACGAAGATTCCCCCCTTGCGCAGCTGTGGGTGGAGCGGATAGCAGATGCCGCCGACATCGGTGCGGTTGCTCAGGGCCAGGAGGGGGAAGAGGGACTTCATGGCGTGCTCGATCGAGTGGATAGAGCCCATGTAGTGGAAGTTGTGGCGGCGCAGATCCTTCTTGTAACAGGCATCTAATTCCAGCCAGAAGCCGATCGTTTCGATGTGCTCCACTGGGGATTCGAGCTTGTGCTGACTGACGATCACCTGGTCGCCGACGCGGACTTTTTCGTAGCCGACCACCTGCGAGCTGACC
>Ga0233430_1002532_pt1 | contig 20765 bp, 9 predicted proteins | sample SI_118_April2016_2_FD_179883 | JGI IMG/M metagenome (GOLD analysis project Ga0233430, IMG submission 179883) | Seawater microbial communities from Saanich Inlet, British Columbia, Canada - SI_118_April2016_150_MG | ecosystem: Environmental > Aquatic > Marine > Inlet | place: Canada: British... | reverse complement strand
ATTTAGAAATATTTTTATATTTTGAAAAAGGTTTTCTAAAATTTACTCAAAATATTTTAGTAATAGTAATTCTGGTTCAATGTCAGAAACTAAGTGGCACGAATATCGATTCATCCTTATTTTATTACCACTGATCATCACCCTTGTGGTGCATGTTCATCTGCCCCTGTGCAAATCCTTCATATCGTTCAGGGGCAGACCTCTTTTTATAAATCATTCTGGGATAACTGAAGAAAGACTGTTTTTAGAAAATAATTATATGAATATTAATGAAGCAGAGAAACTTGTACGGAAGCATCTTTCTGATCAAATCGGAATTCACTTCCATCCTGAACCTCCAGGTGCAATTTATGGTTTTAATCCCAAGGAGAATTTTCTGTTTTCCTACAGTTTATTTGGTCCACCGATGGTAGGTGGTGATAATTATATTGCGATATCAAAGACAACTGGTGAAGTGAGAGTTCTTGGGAGGTTGGGTGATTAATTGGTATCTGGGTTTTAAAACACTTCATAACATGAGCTTAACAATGAGTTCAGCAAAGAAAAAGAAATGACCATTAATTTTCAATTATTTAGGAAAAGGTTCTAATTTTACATATGGATTTGAAACTAAATTTCTCCGGTCACGAAACATTCCCTCTCAGACAGTTATGGCTTTACAAAGCTCATGAACTAATTAAACTTTATGAAAAACCTTTCACAAAAGATGCTGATAAATCAATCGCCCATTTTGGCATTGGAAAAAATATGTTGAAATCAATGGGATATTGGATTCAGGCTACCCAACTATACAAAAGTGATAATAAAGGTGACTATACACCATCCCATTTTGGAAAATATCTATTTGATGAAAATTTTGGTGATCCTTATTTGGAGAGAATAGAATCCCTCTGGCTATTACATATTCATCTCTGCACAAACAAAACAAAGAATAGTTGTTTGTACTGGATTTTCAATATTAACAATCTGCCTGATTTTAACTACGATGATTTCAAAAGAGGAATTCATAGATGGAATGAATTAGAATGTGGCGGTGTGAATAATATTGGTAAAGATTCAACGTTAGAAAAAGACTTCAAATTATCTTTAAATCTTTATTGTCCTCGTGTATCAAAAGTAGATTTCGAAGATATTGTTCATTTCCCATTTTGGACGTTAGGTATAATTAAGCAAACAAAAGGCATGAGACAAAATTATGAAAAAATTCGTCATAATTTAACGGATATTCCTAAGTCTATATTTTATTATTCTTTTCTGAGGTATGCAAATCTACGAGAGAATGTTGAGACCATTTCATTTGATGATCTTTTAAATGATAGAGAATCTCCAGGAAGAATATTACTACTAAATGAACATCCATTAAGGATATATCTTGAAGGCTTAGAAAAAGATCTTAACGGAGCATATATTTTTGATGACACCGCTGGTCAAAAATTGGTCTATAAGCATTACGATATTGATCCGGATACTTATCTTAAAAAAACGATTTACTCATGATCTCAAATAGATATAAGAGATCCACAAATATTAGGTATGATTTCAATGATCGATCTTCTACTTCAGGCATTATTCTAACAAACCCAATAAAGAGTTTACTCACTTCAATTCACAATGCCTTAACAATTGATAACGCTAGTAAAGCTATCTCTATAATTGGACCCTATGGTACTGGAAAATCCACTGGTCTATTATATGCATTAAAGTATTTCACAAATTCATTACCTTTCGACCAGCAAGAGCAATTAAGAGAAATTAACTCTTCAGAGTTTCAGTTTGGGACTATTCAGGAGGGAAACTTAAAACCTATTAAAAAACTAATCCCATGCATCTTAGTGGGAAAACGTAGAACTATTTCCCAAGTTCTAAGCGAACAGTTGTATGAAATTGCTAGAAAATTAAAACTGAAGCCAAGACACAGAGAGCCAATTTTTATTTTAGAAAAAATCTTGCCCGTAATTTCTCTAAAGAATATGGGATTAATAATTGTCATTGACGAATTAGGAAAATTCCTTGAAAATGCCATTGATGATCCTTCTCAAGGGGATGTATATATTCTCCAAGAAATTGCAGAGCTTGCATCAAGATCTAATGGTTCATTTTTAATAATAACTTCTAGGCATCAAAGTTTTGAATCGTATGCATCCAGTCTATCTATGGCGGAAATTAATGAATGGAAAAAAATACAAGGTAGGTTTTATGACATAATATTTCAATCTAATGCCAAAGAATCTTTACAATTTATCTGTGAATCCTTAGCCCACATGCAGGTACTAATTTCTGAGGGATTACATGATTATTATTGGAGTTTCGTAAATAAAACAAATTTAGTTCCATTTAATAATTTTGATAACCATAACATTAAAGACTCCTACCCGTTGCACCCTGCAGTAACGGCACTGTTAACTCCAATGTTTAAGAAATTCGCTCAGAATGAAAGATCTGTATTTTCTTTTATTCATTCTAATGAAGAATTTGGTTTAAAAAACTTTATTTCCTCTTCTATGCAAAAATCAAGAGCTTATTGTTTATCCGATCTATTTGATTTTATAAATATTAACTTGTCTTATGCAATTCTAAATATGAGTTCTGCAAGTACTTGGTCTCAAATTGAAACATTGATATTAAAGAACCCTACTTTAGATGAAGTTCAGATTAAAATCTTTAAAACAATAAGCATGCTAGATTTGTTTAGAGATATTCTATTGATACCACCAACAATTGAAAACATATTGTTCTGTCTTAGAAATAATCACGTGAAACTAAGTAATAAGAAAGTACTATCTACTTTAAAGCAACTTGTTGTAAATAGGATACTAACCAAGAATGAAACATGGGAGACTTACCACATATGGTATGGTGGTAGTATTGATATTGAGGCAGAAATAAACAAGTTATTTAATTCACAATTTGATATTGATGATTTTGCAGAGACACTTAACAAAATTGTTCCCGTACCCCCTCTTTTAGCTAAAGAACATTTTGCTCGTACTGGTTCAATTAGATATTTCATTCATAAATATGTTAGTACAAATGCTAGCATTCCTAAAAAGGTCTCTGGTATTAAAATAAATAGTAAAAATCCAGGGTTAATAATTACAATTTTATATTCATCTAATATTGAAAAGGAAACTTCTAAGGCTATACTTAATGATTTTTTTTCAACTCAAGAGTCTACACTTCCAGTAATTTTAAGATTTTACAAAATATCACAAAGAGTTATAAAACTATTCAATTATTATAAAGCAGTAAAAGCAGTAAAATCAGTGAATGATCAAGTCGCCAATGATGAGGCATCTTACAAAACTATATTAAAAATGTTGGGGAAAGCCGAGAATGATCTTGATAATGAGCTAAGAAAGATAAAATCAACATCTGATACGGAATATTGGAACCCTCTTGATAGGAAATTTAGTCAGGGAAACAATCTATTATTTCAGCGATTATTGTCAAATATTTTTGACAAAATTTACTTTAAAAGCCCTATGATATTTAATGAGATCGCCAATAGGTCCAAACCTTCTGCTTCTGGCAATCATGGAATTAAAAAACTAACATCGTCCATGTTAAACTATAATCGTGAAAATCTTGGTTTATCTAGTGGGGCGGAATGGGGCTTGTATTTGTCAATTTTAAAAAATACTGGGATACATCAAGGAAAAATGAATAGTTTCAATTTTACTAAGCCAGAAGATAACAATATAAAATATTTATGGAGTAAATTTGATAATATTTTAAAAAACTCTTATATAAATCGCTTTAAACTAATAGAGTTATATAATATAATGGATAATCCTCCATTTGGAATAAAACAAGGGCTACAACCAATTCTAGCTATCGCTTTTTTGTTATTACATGATGGGGAAATCTCTTGGTATGAGGATAATGATTTTGTATTAGATGTAAATCCGTCAATAATTGAAGTGTTATTAAAAAAGCCGGAATCATTCTCATTCCGATTCATAAAATCATCTGTGCTAAATGATGAATTTTACAAAAAGTTGATAAATAAATTTAAGCTTGGAGGTGTTACCCCGGGAAAGATAACTCCAATGGATATATTGCGTCCTATTATGATGGAAATCAATAGGTTGCCTGCGTATACAAAAAATACTTCGAATGATTTAAGTGATAAAACTCGAAAAATTCGGAACGCAATTCTACAGTCATCAGAGCCTGAAGAATTATTATTTAAAGATATACCTGCCGCATTAGGTCTACCACATTATGATAAAATGAATGATCAAAAACGTGATGAGCTAGTTGATAATTTTAAAAATAGATATATAGAGTTGAAAGAAGCCTATAGTGTATTATTATTAAAATTGAGAACCCAAATATTCATTGAATTTGGAGTAAGAAATAGTAACAAATCAAGAAAAGAACTAAAACATAAAATACAAAAAAATGGAATTCGAATAACTGATTCTAGACTAAAACCATTTATTAAAAGAATATTGGACGAAACATTGGATGATGATCAATGGATTGAAAATGTTGCAAGTGCAGTAATTGAATCTCCCCCCAGGTTTTGGAAGGATAGTGATGTAAACCAATTTGATATTGAACTTAAGTTAATTGTAAATAGATATTTTTTATTTGAAAAATCTTTAAATCAACTCGAATTTCAAAACTCTATTGATAAAATATTATTTTCTATTAATGAATCTGATAGGAAAAATCATTTTGACCTCAATAATATAAAAATTGATAAAATAAATTCTCTTCATAAAAAACTAATTAGTAATCCACATTTTCAAGACTTAAACTCTGAAGAGAGGGAATATTTTATCAGTCAATTAGTAAATTCAACTTTATTTAAAACTACATATGAATAAAGATAATATCCGTCACGTTCTTGGAATAAGTGGTGGGAAGGATAGTGCCGCATTAGCAGTTTATATGCGAGATAAAATTCCAGAAATGGAATATTTTTTCTGCGACACAGGAAAAGAGCTCCGTGAAGTATATGACTATATAAATAAACTTGAGGCATTTTTAGGTAAGAAAATTATTCGTCTACCAAATGAGCTTGATGGTTCACTAAATGATTTTGATCATTTGCTAAAGTTAAATGGTAATTTTCTGCCCTCCCCACAAGCCCGTTGGTGTACCCGTCAAATGAAACTTGAACCATTTGAAGACTTTATTAAGGGCTCTAAGGCAGTTAATTATGTTGGAATAAGATACGAGGAAAGTCTTTATCGGAAAGGATATCAGCCTCTAGTAGGTAATCAAAATTACATAGAGGTTAAGTTTCCATTTGTTGAGGATAAGATTGAATATAACGATGTATTAAATATACTGAATGAAGCAGGAATTGGGGTCCCCGATTATTATAAATGGCGATCAAGGTCTGGTTGCTATTTTTGTTTTTATCAGCGCGCAAGTGAATGGATTGGATTATATGAGAATCATCCCGATTTATTTAAAGATGCATTGGAATACGAAAAAGTAAATAATATTAACGGTACACGGTACACGTGGAGACAGGGTGAGTCATTAGAAGATATGATAAAGCCTGAACGTATGAAGCAAATCAAAGAAAATGCACAGAAAAATCGCGAAAAAGCAGATAAGTCTTTGAAAGGTCGTCCTCTAATTGAAAGATTAGAGGAATCAAGAGATTTGGAAAATAACAAAACACCGTGTTTAATTTGTCATCTATAATAAATCAATAATTCTAACCTATAAGTAAGCATGCAGCGATGCCTTAGATTCTTCACATGTTATAAATAAGGTTACTAAAAATGCGGAACTACAAGACTCTTTAGTTCGAATATCTTTTAGCAAGTACTCAACCAGGATAGTTTTATGGACTTCTTCAATATCATTAAAAAATCAAAAAGCGGAGATTGAGGTAATGAATAATCCTTTATATGAAATGTTGCAAAGAATAAATCCTAATCTGTCAGAGGGTTATGTTATGCCTCATCAATTTGCCTTATTTTTGGCAATTGTCAAGCTATACGAGGACCATCCAAACCAAAAAAATTGGTTTCATATCAATAGTGAGCTTGAAGATAATTTCAATTTAAAGTTTAAGGAACTTGCTCCTGAAGTCCATTGCACATCAAGTTCGATTGAAGAACCATTTTATCATCTTCAAAAAACAGGTTTTTGGTTCCTGCATATAAAATCAGGCAAAAATTCTGAGTATGAGAACATAATGTCTGAATTAAACGCACAGTTTACCAAGCATCTGCTATTAGACATTTTTAGCCATGTTTCATTGAGTGAGCAAGTAGATCATGCACTGAGAAATCCATTAACCAGAGATGGGGTTATAAAATTTGTATCCACTAATTACCATGAGGTTAAAACCAAGCAACTACGAGATTATCCATTAATAGGTCAGCACCTTTCAGGAAAAGGTAGTTTTTCTAATGAATTTGTAGGCTATTTAAACTCTTTGCAGCGTTCTGGTGGAGGCAATGAAAATGCTATGGCAGAATCTCAGGCATGTAATACGCAATTTTCATCTATCCACGTCACCCATCCTCTAGCTAAAACCATATTCGATGAATTAAGTAATACAAATGGAAAACATGTGATTCTTACAGGGCATGCTGGTGATGGAAAGTCAACAATTGCACTAGAAGTATACAAACTCTTCAACGGCATCTCTGAAGGTGATGTTTTGAAGACACCTCTAAAACCTCGCGAAAATGTCGAAAAATATTCTGTGTCAATATTGAAGGATCTCAGTGAACGTATTAGGTTACACGACGCAGACTTACTTAGTGAACTTAAGTCAAAGGATTCAAAATTTTTGTTGGTTTCAAATACTGGGACATTACTCGATCTAATTAAAAATAATTCAAATCACTTTAATGCTGATGAAGTTATTTTAGAGAGCAAGGTCCTAGATGCAATTAGTTCGGAAAGTGGTGAAGCAAATTTGGATTTGGAGACTACACATTTTAGAGTCTTTAATCTAGCCCGAATGGATAATCTCAAGCTGGCAAAAAGAATTTTTAAGAAAATGATTGCTCTGAATAGGTGGGTTGATTGCAAAGGGTGTGCATTTTGTGCTTCATGTCCAATATATATCAATGTTGAACTGATTCAGAATAATCAGGATAGAGTATTAGAAAGAATTTTCCTTGTTTATCGTAGAATGTATGAATATGGCGTCCGGTTGACGATACGCCAATATACAGAACATCTTTCATATCTACTTACATCAGGGCTAGACGAAGCTGATGTAAAGAAAATATATCAACAAAGCTTGAAACCATTGATTTTGAAATATTTGTTTTTTAATCGTTTTTTTGGCGATGATGGTTGTTCTTCGGATGCATCCGCCTTAAAAATGAAAACAATCCGAGCCCTGAAAAAACAAGGCTTTGGGGTGAGACCCTATTCAAGATGGGAACATCGATTATGGCTTAGAAATTCAGCTGTATCTTTCAAATTAGGAGTTGAGTCCCTTGATGATGAATTTGAAAGGTTGCGCGGACATGGATCGAAAGTTTTTGTTTATGAAGGAATGTCAGCAGACCATGCACGTGAACAAGTTCGCAGGATGATGTATTTTCTATATGAGTTTCAGAAGGATGAATTAGCTTTCATTAGCAATTTTTTAAATTCTCCAACTTTGCTTGATTGGCAATCTTGGCAAGGGAGTTGTGCTCGTCTAAGTTTTAAAGACAAAACTACTTTAGAACAGAAAATCTATCACGTGATCCAAGAACATTTTACTGGTATTCGACTACCAGAAGGATCGACTCAGAATGATCGTAGGCTTTATATCACATTGAGTCGAAGACGACATGAAGTGCGGCAAAGTGCCCAAGTAGTACTTGCGGAGGTAGACTGGAGCACCGCTATATCTTTAGAACTAATTCAAACAGATAGTGCTTCTGGAGAATCTCGTCAAGATCTAGTATTAACAGGAAAAGACAGAATAGCTAGAATTGATTTGCCACTAAAAGTTCCGTTTCTTGATTATGTTATGATGCGCCATTTTGGAGAGATTGGAGAAGTCCTGGAAACATCTTATTTTGAAAGATTGGATCGATTCAAAGCACAAGTGCTTGAGCGAGCGTCTGCAGCAGGTGAAGACCGTATCATGTTGGTCCGCTTGAAAATGGATCATTCCTTCCGAAGACAACATTTTGCAATAACCAACAATTCCCTAGAGGTGACAGATGTCCTTTAATTATTTCCCATATAATCAGGATGATGCTAAACCAATGAAAAACCCTGCTATACAGCTGTTCGGCAATAGGTTATTTTTGGATCAGACTAATAACGAGTTGTTGGTTGAATTTCTTCTAGTTGTATTTTCGACAAAGCGGATTGGGTCTGATATTGATTTTGATAGCGCATTGCCATCAAAATCAGTGTTGGATAATTGGAGAGGTGATAAGCTAGAATATGCTCCAAAGGCCAGGCTGAATCTAAAACTTTTTTCATTCTTAGGAGCCTCACGATTAGACTCAAGGCATCATACTCACCGAACCCACCACGAAACATTACTTAATCAATTTCGTGAGCGCATTAATGTTGCTGGAGCTGGAGAGAAAGATGATGTCATTCGAACTATTGAAAATTTGTTTCTTGGATTTCAAGGAGCTGGAAGAGGACGAACTTGGTGCGCCCAGAGTTTTCTACCGGTTTCAAAAAGTTTTTTGGCTGGAGAATCAATTTGGAAGCAGTCTAAAGCAAAGAAATCTGAGATTGAAGATTGGTTCGAGCTATTAGAGACAAGATCATCGTATTTTGATATGAATCAGCATCTTTTTTTTGCAAGAGGTGGAGAGCTGATCTATCTACAAATTTGCAATGCTCTTCGAAAGACGAGGGTGGATATTGAAACCTGGTGTCAGAAAAATGAATTAGGTTTTACTCCTAAAGAAAGGGATCCAGAATGGCTCCATGCACAGCTAGAATCTTCCCTAATTAGTTTAATGAATCATTGTCCAGGTACACTGACAGACATAGCCAATTTTATTGATCATAGCCTTGACCCTGAGACACCTGATCAGACAGATGGTGTTGGCATGAATCCACGGTTTACATCTGCCGGATGTTGTAACACGGATAGTTGGCAAGAAGGATATATGTTTGCTGTTGAATTACTTCGATTATTGCAGACTAATCTCGATGTGCTAGAGCGGATATATCTATTGGAGACGGCCTGTGCAATGCAGGTACTTCGCACATTAGCGATGCAGAGTTCACGCATTATGGATGGCGAAACTGCAATTACATGGCCTGGATATAGATTTGCAATCTCATCGCCAGAAGATAAAAGAGCAGTAGTACGACGATTGTCACAACAATCGGTTAAAGCTGTTGAGAAAAGTATCTTTAAGGCTTTACGCAGTGAGTATGTTGAACTTCCAGAAGATCAGATAGTCTTAAAAAAAACTTTGAAGCAAGCTGATAAGGCTTATGGGAGTAAATTATTTTTAGGTCTATCAAAAAGATTAGGATTTGTTGTTCCTAAACGTGGAAGTGGCGCTCGATTTATCCTAACTGAACAACTATTACGCCTTCTTGTTGTTACCACTGTCCCCTTAGGTGGACGTTTAACATTCGATAAGTTTAAGTTTTTGCTTGAGAGACGCCACGGAATGGTCTTTGACTCCCCTGGTTTAGACATTGCTAGTAAGTGGCTAAGTGGTAAAGGAATCTATCTACCTGCAGACACAGACATCTGGCTTCAGGAAATGTTAGAGGCTGCGGGTTTTCTCGTACATCTGTCGGATTCATGCGCATTAATTGAAAATCCAGCTGACATCAGAAAGGATGTTTAATGAGTTACTTTGCTCATACAATTAGAAATCACATCTCTGATCAAATAGTTCGGTTTTGCAAAGAGCCTTCTACTGGCCGGAAAATGATATTTATGGTACCTGCAATGCCAGAAGATACATTACTGTTGATAGCAGATGAGATATCAAGTTACATTCTAAGATATGAACATTTAAGTCTGAAGTTGAAAATCGCATCAGATCTAACCAAAGAATGGACTGAAGAAGGCAAGCAAGCTGCAGACTCTCATGAATGGTCCGACAATCGTGGTAATCTAACTTATTATAGAAGTTTGATCAACGAGAGCCACGATACCCTCATGATAATTGTTTTATGTGGTTCAGATCGTGTTGTTGACTCTGCGAGTCTTGATGATTTTCATACATGTGATCCAGAAACGATTTGGCTTGAGGATATGCATCAAAGTTTTAGAGCATGGGTTTCCGAAAAACTTAAGAGTATTGGCATTTTTGAATTCGAAAATGATGATCTAGTTTGTTTTGACAGGATTATAAAACCAATTCTCACCACAGGTAGGGGCGACCTTCTTCAAATAAGTAATTGGCTTGAAAATATTAATCTAAATCATGCAGATGATATTAATGAGGTTCAATGGAATATGCTTGGGAATCTAAAGGATTTCAATCTCCCTAGATTATCCCATTTTCCTCTCCGACAAAAGAGAAAGCACCTAAGTCTATATATTAATAAATCTGCTGAATTCTTTAATTACACATTATTTTTGGAAGCACGCCAGCGTGAGAAAGCACTTAAGGCAATTGAAAAAATCCTTAATCTTATTGAATCCGGAGAGGATCCAAATATTCAATTAGATGAAGAAGTTTTATACGGGGCATATGACTCTAGCGAGCAATTTCTACAAGGATTAAAAAACTATATAGACACTGATAATCAGACTGATCGTAATAAATTGTTTGAGTGTGATTTTGTTGTGATTTGGGATAAAGTCTTGAATTTTAAATTTCGAAAAAATAATGTGAAAAAAGAAAGTGTCCGGAAATTATCTGGCAGCCCTCTAGAAGTGTTACTGACTTCAATTTGGCTGACTCTTAGAGATTATGCCATTGAACACGCTGCAGAAACAGAAATGAATATTAATTCCATTTCTATCACTCCTGATTTGTTTAAGCATGATATTGAGAGTGGTGATAATATTAAAGAAAATTCAGAACAAGCGCAGCATTATTTATCCCGTTTATTAGGTGGTATCGATTCGCTCATTCCCTTACATCTAAGTTTAAGTAATTCAAATGATTCTGGGGTTGAATTTAATTGCGACCTACTAAATACAGATATTAATTGTAGATATTGTAAAAGTGCAGAACCCGTTCTTGAATATTCTATTACCATTCACTCAAGTACTGGTGTTGTCCACAAGAAATTTGGTTGGCGATTACCAGAGCATCACGTCTATAGACTATCTCTAGATTTACTGATGAGGGCTAAAATATCAATGGCTATGCTTCAGGATATATACAAACTTCCTGTTTTTCATCTGCCCTATTATGATGAGTTACTACAAGCAACTGCCGATGAAGAGATCAGGAGAGTATTACTCCATTCCATCCGAGATGAAAGAGATAAAACAAATTCAATTACTAATCTTCTCAATAGTGCATGGGTACAAGAAGATGATCATCTTTCAGCCAAGTTAAAAGTGCTGGCTGAAAAGTATGATTGCTTCATTAGGAATGCAGCGTCAAATGGTATTTTATCTGCAATATTTTCTCCAGAAGGTTCATGGTCAGATCTTCGAAAGGTATACGGTGACACATTTGAAACTGCTTCTTCAATACCCGATATTAGTCATTCTTCATTGGTTGGAATGCTTACACGAGCTTTTCTCCTAATTGGACAAAAGTCAAAAAGTCTAGGAGACACTTGGCATGCGGATTATTATGAGGAATCAGGTGTTGCCACTATCCTTCATCCATCAGTTATCGAAATGTTAGAAGCTCAGGTTGTCTATTTAACTCGATGTTTCAACTTTGCTTGTAAAAGAGAGTTAAGCAATACTCCCAGTTATGACTCATTTAAAATACATATATGGAGAAGTTATGTGGATCTTTCAAGTATTAAGGCTCCATTGACTGGTTTGCTATATAATCAACAACTGAACTTAGATGCAAATGTTCACGGGATAGAATTAATACATCAAATAGGTTCTTCCAATTCTACTAACACACCATTGTCAACTCGCCTCCTCCTTCAGTACAACGACATTTCAGATGATGAAAACACCTTAAGTGATACTGAAATGTTCAGGGAATCTAGTGAGTCAAAACTTTTATTGCGACTGATGCAAGACTATTTTGACCTTCACCCACATGCATGCGATGGACTAACAATTGCTGTTTTTAGGAACAAGGACATTCAGCCAATTATAGCAGCGGTCCATTCATTTCTGAAGATTTTAGCGAAAGCTCCTACTGCACAAAAACCAAATAAACGCTATATTCTTAATGCCCAAAGAAAAAACCTATATGCCATCAGTGTAACATTATTCACTGAATCGAATGATGAAACCGATGTCTCGACTTGGGTCCAACAGTGGAGGGAGTGTTGGGAAGCTGCTGAAACAGAGACTAAGTATGATCTTTACCGTCGGTCCCGTTTTTCAATTTCACATCGAATTATTGAGAAACATAACCTTAGTTCATTTCAGAGATTGATAAATGAGCAGTTCGACGCTGATATCGCAGTATTCTATAACTTTATTGGTGCAGGAAAAGGTGTAAACAGCTTCGAAAATGTTGAGCAGTTTGACATCACTAGTCGAGAGTTAAAGTTTCCCATATTAGAAAAAGCATGCTGCACAATTAGAAATCCAGCGGAGATGTATCGAAGAAAGAGAGTAGTAAGTAATAGACAATTCGCACTCGGTGCATATCATGCTAATCTTCTTCATTCATTGCAATCGGGTACATATAAATCAGGCACAATTGTTGTCGGATCTGGAGATTTTACTCCCTGGAGAGAACTCATCGATAGTCTTCATCAAAAAGCTGAGTGGATTATTTGTATAGATCCAAATATGGACGAGCAGTTGATTAAGCAGCCAATAATAGATAGTAGTAAAAAACGTGAAATTATTGGTTTTGGTTCAGGTGTTGGGTCTCATGGCGAAGATAATTACACTATCTCAACAGAGCAATTCTCATTAGAAGATATTTATTTAAGATTAAAAATCGCCGTAAGGTCACTCTATGCAAGTGAAGCTGGTTGGAGCCCAGAAGATTGTGATATAGTTGCAAAAAGTATACTGAATGTTTCAACTCAATTATCTGGATTATCTTTAATCAGAGCTACAGGTGTAGGGGACGAATACATCAGGGACTTTATGGCATATTCTTTATCTAGAATGTTACTCCAATCACCATGTGATCTATTGTGTGAATCATTAATATCTCTCGATGCATATAGACATTGGTTTGACCTTTCAGATAATATGCGCAGACCTGATTTAATGTGGATGCGTGTAAGAATTGGGCAAGATAAACGACTACATATAAATATGCATCTTGTAGAATGTAAAATGGCAAGCCAGTCAACGGAACACATTAACAAAGCCAAAGCACAGGTTGACAATGGTTTAAAAGTTTTGACATCCTCATTTGCTCCACTTTTAAAAGGAAACTCCAATACAGTGCTTGAAGATGACCGTCCAGATCGTAGGTATTGGTGGATGCAATTGCATCGATTAATTTCTAGCAAAACAGAGGTAAATAAAAATGAATATCAGGGAGTCCTTGAAGCTTTAGAGCGACTAGCTGAGGGTGATTTTGACATTTCCTGGAATGCGTCAGTATTTGCATATTGGATTAACTCTGATTCTCAAATTAAGCGTGTAGGATATTGGATTCCATCAAGTTACCCAACTGTAACAGCAAAAGTGTATTCGATTGGAGGCGGCTTTGTTCGCAGTCTGATATTAGATCCCTCATTCGAAATTAATTGGGCAGAGTTTGATAACCAGGGGACTGAGATATTAGATAATGACGGAGAATTCATCCCATCGGAAATTGATGATGATTATACACCTTGGGTTGAAGAAGAAGATGATGAAGACAATATTGAAGATCCAGCTGATTATCCCAGCGATATTGATAAGAATACTTCTGGTGTGCAAGGAGCTGTGGTCATTGAAAACCAAAAACAATTACATCATCCCACCGAATTGATGCCATTGTCAGAAAATGAAATACCTCAGAACCTTGCAAAAGATGATAACTTAGAGAATACCAGTGGTCCGGAAATAAATCAACAGGTTAGAATCTCAGGGGAAGTTTCAAACTCACTAGAGCGAATTCTGCTTGGTAAAACTTGCAACGGTGAGCAGTCAGTACATTGGGAGTTTGATCATGCAGAGTTAGCCAATCGGCACATGCTAATTTTTGGATCGTCAGGTCAAGGGAAGACCTATGCTATTCAATGTATGTTGTGCGAGATGACTAAGTTCAGGCAAAACAGTTTAATTGTTGACTATACTAACGGATTCCTTCCAGATCAACTAGAGGAAACAACGAAGAAAGTTTTGATGCCAGTACAACATGTTGTTCGTCAGAAACCATTGCCAATTAATCCATTCCTCCCACAGGTTTCGGATAATGGAGGAATCGTAATCACTGAGAATCCTAACTCAATTGCCAAGAGAATAGCTGGATTGTTTAATTCAGTCTACAACGTAGGTGACCAGCAATACAGTGTACTTCATAGAGCAGTTATGGATGGAGTCGAGAAGCTTAGAGAGGATATGAATCTGGATGAGATGCTGTCAATAATTGAGGATATGGCTGATAATAAAAAGTATAAATCATCAGCACAGACTTTATACAGTAAGTTTCGACCCTTCATTTTGGATCGTCCTTTCTCAAATGGTGAAAATGGATATGATTGGGATAGTCTTTTTCAAAAAGTAGATCCGTTATGTAATATATTCCAGCTTTATGGTATGGATAGTTATTCCGGAAGATTAATCACTGAATTTATACTTTGGGATTTGTATGGGCACTTACAATCAAGGGGAAAGAAAACAGATCCTAAAGTCATTGTTTTGGATGAAGTGCAGAATTTGGATCACAAAGAAGGAAGCCCGATATCAAAGTATCTTCGTGAAGGCCGCAAATTTGGCCTTTCCTTAATTCTTGCCACTCAAACAATGAGTAATATGAAAAAGGATGAACGGGATAGGATGTTCAATGCCGCCCATAAGTTATTCTTTAAACCTGCGGATACAGAACTCAAATCTTTTGCTGAGATAGCGGCATTGGCAACAAGACAAAGGGTTGATGAGTGGATAAGAAAGCTCTCCTCCCTTAAAAAAGGTGAATGTTTTTCAATTGGACCAGTATTGGATGTAAGTGGTGAACATCTAGCTACTCGAGCAATTAAAATTCGTATTACGGCATTGGGAGAGAGAACTTTTAATAGTTAATCTAAAATGAAATCAAAGCGTCTACCAAGAAATTTTCACAAATCATTTAAACCGGAACGGCAGTATTTAACCTCTCTGCTTAGGTACATATCATCGGGACGATCGGGTGATTTTCAGGAAATTGCTGATGCGACCGGTATTCCTATGGGGTCTTCAAGTGGAAAAGTCCCAGCTATTCTCGATTATAGCCGGGGTATGGGGTTGATTAAGCTGGAACCCAATTCTAACAGATCCTCTAAGAAATCCGCTTTACTTACAAATTTCGGCAGGGTCGTTCTTCTAGAAGATCCTTTTTTAAAATGTGAAATATCTCAGTGGCTGGCTCACTTCAATATGTGTAGTCAGATTAATGGGGCTGATATCTGGTATTACACTTTTTTTGAAGGTACAAAGTTGTTAGGTAGTGAGTTTAAGCGTGAACAACTAGAACAACATTTACGAGTGATTTATGGACTGAACAATACCAACCTTATTGGCCCGATGGTGGGGATGTATGATGATGAGGCTTCCTTTAAAAAATGCGCAGCGCTTAGGGAATCCTCAGGGCATATTGTAAAGAAAACTCCACCAATCTTAGATGAAATGGGGTATGGCTATGGAGCTTGGGTTATTCAGCTACTAGAGGATTATTTCCCAAAACAACACCAAGTTTCAATCACCGATTTAAATAGGGTGAGTGGTTGGCAAACAATTCCGGGATGGTCAAATTACTCTGTACCCGCTGTATTGGATTTGTTAGAAAGGAAAGGACTAATCAGTGTGGATAGGCAGATGAATCCATGGTTAATCCAATCTAAAATGAGAGCTGAACAAGTTTGGCGGAATGTCTATATAGATATAATTTAGGAATGCAGGTTAGTAATGGCAGATAAAATAAACCAAATAGTAACATTTAGGGGTGATAAACTTTTCAACGGGGCCGTAAATATTGAATGGTTTAATAGTGATTCAGTTAAGGCTAGATTTGCAAGTGAATCATTCGTATTCCATGGTTCTGAATATCATGGAGTAAGTCAAGAAGATATTGGTGATGGACATGGGCACAAGCTAATTGATACCGCTAATTTCACTCAGTCAATAATTCGACGTTGTTATGGTTTGGAAGATCAACCATTTACATTAGCGATCGCGGGATATGGGACTGGTAAATCACATTTAGGACTTACACTAGCAACTTTACTCAATTCCCCAGATAGTGAAAGTGCTACAAATATTATTAAAGCAATAAAGTCAGCGGATCCTGAAATCGCAAAAGGTATACGGATAACTCTTGAAGAGTCATCACAACCATGCCTGGTCTTAACCTTGAATGGTATGAGAGGTTTTGACTTATCTGCGGAAATTACTAATCAGATTACTACAATTCTTAAGAATGATGGTTACGACACCAGACATTTCGATGAGTTGCGACCTAGATTTGGACAGGCGACTTCACTTATAGAAGTTTCCAATGAAACAGTTAAAGAAGAGCTCATTGCTTATGCAGATGGAGAATCAATTGAAGTAATTATTGATAGGCTGAGTACTCAAGATGAACATATTTACACTAAGGTGTATGAATTCTTTGCTAATCGCGGAATGCCAATCAGTGTTTTATCAGGAGAATCCGTAAGGGATGTAATTGATTTAGTTGTTAGAGAATATTGTGGACAAGATAAACCCTATAAATCTTTACTAATTCTTTTTGATGAATTCGGAAAATACACTGAATTTGCTACAGCTAGAAGTCAGATTGCAGGAAGTGGTGCTCTTCAAGATTTATTTGAAGCTGTCCAGGCAAACTCCAACTCAGTCTGCTTTGTAGGATTCATCCAATTTGAATTAAGTGCATACGTCCAAAGGATTGCACCGGAATATAAAAATGAGATTTTGAGATACATTACTCGATATCAATCCGCAAACCGCTTGTATTTATCGATAAATCTTGAGACTCTAATAGCAAGTCTGATTGAGAAAAAGCAGCCACTTCTATTGGAGCAAATATTTGACAATAAAGAGTCTATTGATGAATCCAGGGATATTATTGAAAAGCTAAAGCGTTGGTTTCCCCATTCTCAGAACTATCGTTCATGGACCGAAAATGGAATATTTCACTCAGTTATTAGGAAGGGCTGCTGGCCACTTGCTCCATATTCAACGTGGTTATTATTCTACCTTGCATCAGCAGGTAAACATCTTCAAGAACGCTCGGCACTTGCTTTATTAGGGGATGCATTTAAGCGTTTTGAAGCCCATGAACTTGACCTTTCCAAAGATAGTTGGACAATTGCACCCGTCGATTTATGTTCTGATGTCTTGATTGCCGAATTATTAAGCTCGGAAGAAATGGGGCAACAAGGCTCAATTGCCCATTCCTATTCTTCCGTAATCGCAAAAAATGGAAGCAGGTTAACGAGCTCACAAAGAAATCTTCTACTTGCAATACTATTATCATCGAAGCTTGGTCTAGTGGTAGATAGCAAGGATGATGCATTAGAGGCTCTAGCTGCTTTGGCGAATGTTTCAACTGAAATCGCCCGGAACGATGTATCACTTCTTCAAGAGGAATACAATGTTATTGAATGGGACAATTCATTTAACGCCTTTGATATCCTCGGTGATGCGGTACCAAGGACCCAGTTTCTGTCTTTTATAAGGCAAAGGGTGGCAAACACATATGATGAAGTAGGAAAATCGAACTTGTTTGCGAGTAGAGTGCATGAGTGGTGTGATTTGTTGGCTGACCTTGATTGTGACTTCGCTGAAGAAAACAATATTTCGACTCGGGAATGGAAATATAAAGCTGTTGTAACAAATCTTGATTACTTAGTTCAACAGATCAAGATTTCCAGTGATCGTTGGGCAGCAGCTATTGATGTAGAAGAGAGTCGAGGAACAATAATTTATTGTTATGTAGAGCCAAGTAGGCCAATCGAAGCAGTTGAGTCAAGTGCTAAGAAGGTCTTGAGAAGTGCATCACGCGACAAGGGAGTTAAGGCTGTGCCTATTCTGGTAGTTCTGTTGCATGATATAGACGGGAGCTTAGGTCAATTATTAGCAGAAATTTCAATTGTAGAAGATCTCGATAATATCGATAAGTCAAAATTTGGGAATCTTATTGGTGCTCATAAGGAGAAGTTACTCAAATCAATACGTGATGATGTCAGCAATCTTATAAAAGATCGGCAGTTTATCATGCCAGTGGAAAATGATATTGAGAGCCCTAGGTTAAGCCGAATGGGATCCAACTTGTTTTCCATCATCTATAATAAACCGATTTCATTTCCATTTGATGGTTTTAGCACTGCTCGTGGTAATGCGGCAAATACATGTTATGAATTAACCCATGAACTTATGCATGGAAAGCTTGATTACAATGGTGTCATTGCTAAACCTGTAAAAGTGAAAAACAGAGCAATATCAGTGTTAAATAATAACTGGGGAATCTTCAATAAGAACGGTTCAATTTCACGAAGACCTGCTCATCCTATAATCAGATCACTTACTGAAAAACTTGACGATGCAATAGTCAAAAATAATAAACTACCGATTGCAGATTTAATTAAAGACATCTGTAGGCCTCCATTTGGGGCAAATATCGCATCTGCAGGGTTGTTCTTTGGGGTATTTATCGCACCAAGATATGAAGAAATGGTTATAATGCGGGATGACCATCAAATAAGCATATTTGATTGGATGCAAGAAGGTGTTTTCCGAGGGAAATTCCTAAATCTATCGACATTGCAATCTACTGACCTGCTACTTGTAGGTGAGTCTTCCTCTGAATGGGATACTTTTCTCGATGAATGGGAACAGGCTGAAGATTACTTATCAAAGGCTAGTTATCTTGAGAGATCTCTGAATCTTAAAAAAATCACACCAATTCCTCCTTCTCATGTTTATAGAGAAGAACACCTAAAAGAGCAATCCAAAGATGCAGCCATTGCTCTGATTAAACTAAATAATACTGTTGATAATGCTTGGGACAAAATTGAACATGCCATGAATAGAAAGGATTGCGGTCTCGTATCTTGGGCAGCCGTTATTCTTAGAGAATTGCTAGATAAGATGGAAGTAGAAGAACCTGCATGGACTGATATCCAAATTTCAAGTATTCAAAAAGATTATGGCGAAGCTCGTCAATATTCAATCCAATATTTTGATGATTGGTTCCCTTATCAAACTCCAAAATCTAGCTCCCCTGGAGATATTGGTGACTTCAAACACAAAATGTTACGAATAATCGTTCCCAATCTGAAGAAGATCGGACTAGTTGACGAAAGTATAAAATTGGAGCAATATACATCAAATGTTATAAAAAAGGCTGAGACAATTGCAAGCGCTAAACAAATGCTAAGAGATGCTGAAGGTTGGTTACGAGATCATTCAGATGCTCTAAAATCGAAAAAAATAGCTGATGCGCGTGCGCTAAAAGAAACTGGTTTTCAATTTCAAACTCGTTTGAAGCAATTGTCCGGAAAAGTTGATTTACCCGAATTTGCGATTCGGAGATCTGAAATTGATAAATTTATGGCACAATTAGCCGAGAATGAAAAACAGTTATTTGATAGAGCATCACGTCTGTGGGATTCATCCATAGAAAATCACCAGGATCTGGATACACTCTCGGTTGAAATTGATTTTCTTGTCGCAGCTTTTGAAGGATTAGAGACTGATTTGGATGATTTACTTTCGATGAGAAAAACTATACGCCACTTCCGAGATTGTTATCAAAAACTCTCTGATGAAAGTCTTGGCAGGGGACAACTACAAACATTTGGAAATAAATTAATCTCCGAGTATAATGAGATATTGCAAGATGAGGAGGTTCCTTGGAATTGCGAAGATGTATTGAAAGCATACTTGATAAATATTACGCAGAAACGTGAGAAAACCAGCAATGATTGGTTAAGGAGGATATCTAAAAACGAGAAGAGTATTGGTAATATGAGTGCTTCTGATGCGAATCAGTTGTTTAAACAAGTTCAGGCATCCCCAATATTTTTATCCAATGAACAAAAAAATCAAATTAATCGGCTAAGTAAAATACTAGAAATTAGACTTAGTGAGTTGAGTATCGAGTGGCTAATTGAGAAATTTAAAGAATTGGATGCAAACCAAAGAAAATCGTTTTTAACAGTGATACAGAAAATAGCAGATTAACATTATACATCTTCAAATGAGAGTAACCGTTTTAGAAATAAATAGTAATATCTCAAAGTGTAGGTCTTCAAAAACGATTGGACACGCAAGGTCTGATTAAAAGAGAGTACTTCAGGTCTGACCGATTTGATGTTCACACACCTAGAGCCGTTTCAATAACCGTCGTTTTTGAAACTCTCCGAATTTACCTCAAAAACCCGTTTCAAAACTATCAAAATAGCCTCAAAACCCGTCTCAAAATCAAAGTCATAAAAACCTCCGTTATTGGTATAAGAAAGGAAATACTAGGAGGTTAAAATGATAATTGGTTATGCGCGTGTATCAACAGAAGATCAGAATTTAGATCTACAGTTGGATGCTTTAAAAGAGGCTGGATGCAAAAAGATTTTACAGGATAAGATAAGTG
>Ga0233430_1002514_pt1 | contig 20933 bp, 19 predicted proteins | sample SI_118_April2016_2_FD_179883 | JGI IMG/M metagenome (GOLD analysis project Ga0233430, IMG submission 179883) | Seawater microbial communities from Saanich Inlet, British Columbia, Canada - SI_118_April2016_150_MG | ecosystem: Environmental > Aquatic > Marine > Inlet | place: Canada: British... | reverse complement strand
TTAAGTGGAGGGGCTAAGGGACTTGTTATAAACGCTGAAAGCACACCAACAGAAGCAAATCTTAGCCTAGCAATTACCGCTACAAAAAGTGCTTTAATGAATATTCGTTCAACACTCAATGCCATCCCAATATCAAATTTGACAACAACAGAAATTACATCAATTAATACGCAACGAGGATACATTGACGCCGAGATTTCAGCTGTTGCGACAAAAGAAAACGCCATCTCAGTTCAAAAGGCCACAAACCAATCAAGTATTTCAACGGCGGAATCATCTATAACAACCTCACAAAATGCGTTGCAAACAGCTAAAGACAATTTAAGCCTAAAGCAAGCTGGTTCAACACCAGATCAAATATCTGCTCAACAGTCTCAAGTAGATTTAGCTGAAGCAAATGTAAATTCACAAAAAGCTCAAATCAAATATGCTAGAGCCAATGTAAATAATTACGCAGCTCAACTCTCAAAAAACAGCATCCGATCTCCTCTCGAAGGAACAGTTGTCATGCAAGAGGCTAAAGTTGGTGAAATCAGTCAAGCAAATGTACCTATCATAAAAGTTATGACTGACAATAACTTTGAAATAGAAGCAAATATTGCCGAGGTTGATATTGCAAACATCAAGCTTGAAGATCAAGCCAAGGTTACATTAGATGCCTACGGAAGTGACAAAATTTTCACTGCAGTCGTAGTAGAAATTGATCCAGCTGAAACAGTTATTGACGGCGTTCCAACTTATAAAATAACTTTTCAGTTCGCAGAAGAAAACGGTCTCATTAAATCTGGAATGACAGCGAACTTAGACATTGTGACAGCTGAAAGAGAAAACATTTTATCTGTTCCACAAAGAGCTGTTCTTCGTTCCAACGGGAAAAAACTTATTAGAATTTTACAAACTGACAATACAATCCAAGAAGTAACTGTTGTTACTGGAATACGAGGAACAGATGGAAACATTGAAGTTATAGAAGGCCTAAGTGAAGGCGACAATGTAATCTTATCTACTAAAGAGTAATTATGCATCTCATTGAAGCAAAAAATCTAAAAAAGATTTATGAAAACGAAGAAGTAAAAACCATTGCTCTCAAAAAAGCAGATTTTACGGTTGAGAAAGGTGAATTCATAGCAATCATGGGCCCTTCTGGTTCTGGGAAATCCACATTAATGCATATCATTAGTTTTCTAACCAACCCAAGTGGTGGAGAATATATTTTTAAAGGAAACAACACTGAGAACATGGACGAAGAGGAGCGAGCTGAAGCACGAAACAAGGAAATTGGTTTTGTCTTTCAATCATTTAACCTTCTGCCAAGAACCTCTGTTTTTGATAATGTTCGACTCCCCCTTATATACAGTGACCGACCAACCAACAAACACAACGAACTTGTAAACGACGCTATAAAATCTGTTGGACTTGAACATAGAAAAAATTATCTTTCTAACCAACTTTCTGGTGGTGAGAAACAAAGAGTAGCCATTGCCAGGGCTCTTGTTAACGACCCTGATATTTTATTTGCCGATGAGCCGACTGGAAACCTTGATTCCAAATCAGGAACTCAAATCATGAAAATTCTTGAAGACCTTAATGATGAGGGTAAAACAGTTATCATGGTTACACATGAAAGAGACACGGCTGAACATGCCAAAAGAATCATATACCTTAGAGACGGCGAAATAACAAAAGACATTAAAGTCTCAAACAGAAAAAGCTCTGCTAATGGTCGAGAGCTAGCAAAATAAAGAATGATTTTAACCAATACAATAAAACAATCCTTCCAAACAATTCGAGCACACAAAATGCGCTCCTTTTTAACGATGCTTGGAATTATTATTGGTATTTCCTCCGTGATAACTATTACATCTGTTGTGGCTGGAGCAGAAAGTCTAATAACAAATCAGATTCAAGGAATTGGATCAAATGTAATCGGAGTCCTACCTGGAAAATCTGATGAAAGCGGGCCACCAACCGCTGTCTTGGGCGTTGTGATAACAACCCTAAAAGATACTGACACAGAAGCTATTAAGAAAGACATTCCTGAAGTTATCGCAGCATCCTCTTATGTCAGCGCGACAGATGTTGTGAATTGGTCAAATCAAAAAATTGTGGCTTCCATATATGGAGTATCACCAGACTACCCTATTGTCACCGACTCTGCAGTTGAAACAGGTAATTTTTTTACAGAAGAACACAAAAAAACAAACGCTAATGTGGTGGTTATTGGTTCTCAAGTAAATGATGATTTATTTGGTGACCAAAACGCTCTTGGTGAAAAAATTAAAATTAAAAATCATAATTTTACTGTCATTGGAATCATGGAGCCACAAGGAACCTCTGGTTTTCAGAATGTAGACAACATGGTTTTTCTACCTCTAACCACGGCTCAAAATAAAGTGTTGGGTATAAAGTATTTAGGATTTCTAAGAGTTAAAATAGACAAAGAAGAAAATACAGATTATGTAATCGGAGAAATGGAAAATATTCTTCGATACAAACACAACATTAAAGACCCTGACAAAGATGACTTTTCTGTACGAAGCACAGCCGAAGCTCAAGAAACACTAGGAACCATTACTCAATCATTAAACTTTTTCTTAATTGCCATTGTTTCCATCTCATTACTCGTTGGTGGAATTGGCATTATGAATATTATGCTTGCAGCTGTAACCCAAAGAATTAAAGAAATTGGTTTAAGAAAATCCGTTGGTGCCAAAAGCAAGCATATCATTCAACAATTTCTAATTGAAACAATCGTTATTTCATTTATTGGTGCAATAATTGGAATTATTATTGGAATCTTACTTTCTTTTGGCATCTCCTTTGGCGTCAATAAACTAGGCTACAACTGGGACTTTGTTATCACCTCAACTTCCATCGTAACGGCCTGCGGAATCTCTGTCTTAATTGGGATTATCTTTGGACTATACCCAGCCAAAAAAGCGGCCCAATATGACCCAATCTCAGCCTTAAGATATGAATAATTAAATATGGTTATAACTGCCTTCAAAATCGCAATTTCAGCCTTAAAAAGCAACACAGGGAGGACCCTCCTAACTGTTTTGGGCATTGTTATTGGAATTACGTCTGTTATAGCCGTTCTTTCAATTGGACAAGCCATAAAAGGACTGATTATTGGCGAAGTAGAAAGCTTTGGGACTAATTATGTTCAGGTTGAGGTAAAAACACCACAAACAGCACAAGCCTCTACTGACAATGCGTTTAGTATGGTTGGCGGTTCGGTTATAACCACATTGACATTAGACGATGCAGAAGACATTGAAAAAATATCTAATGTTTCTAAAATATATGGAGCTCTTATGGGTCAAGAAGTTGTGAGTTTTGAAAATGATTTCAAAAAAGCAATTCTTTTTGGAACTGGCCCAGACTTCATTGATATTGATGCCAGTGAGATAGAAACAGGAAGATTTTATTCTGACGAAGAAGATAGAACTTTATCAAAAGTTGTCGTCTTGGGTTCAAAATTAAAAAATGATATTTTTGGAGACTCCCCTGCCGTTGGTAATGCTGTAAAAATTGGCTCGAATAAATTTCAAGTTATTGGCGTGCTAAAAGAAAGAGGTGCCACTTTTGGGCTAGACATGGACGCTATGGCTTTTGTCCCTGTTAGAACTATTCAAAAAAGAGTTTTGGGCGTTAATCACGTCAGTTATATAATGGCTCAGGTTTATGATAATAGCATTGCCTCTCAAACGGCAGAAGAGATTGAATATATTCTACGGGCTAACCACAAAATAACAGATGAAGACAAAGAAGACTTTGCAGTCACCACAATGGAACAAGCCATGGAAATGCTAGACGTTATTATCGTTGGAATTCAATTTTTACTAATTGCTCTCGGCTCAATTTCATTGATTGTTGGTGGTGTTGGAATTATGAACATCATGTATGTATCTGTCACAGAAAGAACTTCTGAGATTGGTTTAAGAAAATCAATTGGCGCAAAAAATAAAAACATTCTTTGGCAATTCCTCGCGGAATCAGTCATGTTAACTTTAGCTGGTGGAATAATTGGTATTATTATCGGATTGCTACTTTCCTTTTTGGTATCGGTTGTTGCCCAAGCTATTGGCTACGAATGGCCTTTTTCTGTTTCTTGGCCAGGCATGGTAGCAGCTGTCCTTATGTCAATTATTGTTGGGCTCATCTTTGGTCTTTATCCAGCTAAACAAGCAGCAAAGCTTGATCCTATTGAATCTTTGAGGTACGAATAAACACAATTTCATCCGATTTAATTGCCATTCACACTGGCAATTTTTTATTTTAAAAAATCTGTTTTTACCATAGTAAATCACGAATTTCCCATTCTCAGTTGACGCCCTTTCCGTAAACTGAAATAATCTAATTAAGCTTCTCAATTCCGAGGAGCTACAACAAAGGAGTGCTTCCATGGAAACGAAAACGACCAGAGAACAAATCGAAGGGCGTGACGTAAAAGTCACAGAAAGAACTAACACCGGCTGGCTAGAGATAATTGGAGGATCTCTCTTCGGCGAACCTGACAATGTTGTCGTTGATCAGGCAACAGGTCGAACAATCGGAAACGGCCCCACGAGGCAAACGGCGATCGATAACGCCAGAGAAAATATAAAAAAATCCTAAGGTGATCACTTGCAACGCAAGTGATCTTTTTCATCCATTAAAAGTCCTAAACTGAAACACTTTGTGGTATAATAGAATTATTAAATACAAACAAAAAATATGCCAATTAATGATAAGAATTTATTAAAAGTCTTAAAAGAAACAAAACTTGTATCCGTTGCAGATTTAAAGACCTTAAGTAAAAAAGCAGAAGATGAAAACATTACTCTTTACAACTATTTGATTACAAATGAGATTGTTGATCAAGAGAAACTAGGAAAAGCAATTGCAAAAAACCTAAACATTAATTACATTAACCTAGATAATGAGAAAGTAGATCCAAAAGCTCTAGATGTTTTATCAAGTATTGTCGAAAAAAAGGAAAATCTTGTAGTCTTTAAAACCGATAAAAATGGTGTTCACCTAGCAGTCAGCGATCCTTTTGACACAAAAGTAATTAAAAACATTGATAAAAGATTAGATCAAAATGTAATAGTATATTTTTCTGATGATGAAAGTATCAAAAACTTTCTTTCTAAATTACCAATGCAATCAGGTGATGAAGACCTTAATAAATTAATTAAAGAAGCGACAGAAACAGATGAAGAAATAGTAAAAGCAGAAGACTTGCCAATTATAAAAATAGTAGAAAAAATATTAGTTCTAGGCTATACAAGCAAATCTTCAGATATCCACATCGAACCCTTTGAAACCAGAACCTTAGTTCGCTTTCGAATTGATGGGATCCTACATGATATTATCGAAGTCCCAAAACCATTGCACGACTTGATTACCACTAGAATTAAAATTCTCTCTCGACTTAGAACAGATGAACATAGAGCAGCTCAAGACGGACGATTAAGATTCAAATCTAATGGCTCAAGAATTGATGTTCGCGTTTCTATTGTACCCGTTATTTATGGAGAAAAGGTCGTAATGCGGCTTCTTGCTGAAAAAGCCAGACAGTATGACTTAATTAATCTTGGTTTTGATAAACCAACTCTAAAAAGAATAAAAGGTAATATAAAAAAACCATGGGGCATGATCCTCGTAACAGGACCAACTGGTTCTGGTAAAACAACTACATTGTATTCTGTTTTGAAAGTACTTAATAGAAGAGAAGTAAACATCTCCACCATTGAAGATCCAGTTGAATATGATGTTGAAGGAATAAATCAAATTCAAGTTAACAAAAAAACTAACTTAACTTTTTCTGATGGACTAAGAGCTATTGTACGTCAAGATCCAGACATCATCATGGTTGGAGAGATTAGAGATGAAGAAACAGCCAAGATTGCTGTTAATTCTGCTATGACGGGCCATCTTGTTTTATCTACCCTTCATACAAATGACGCCCCAACTGCTCTTCCTCGTTTAATGGACATGGGTATCAAAGCCTTTCTAGTGGCCTCAACCATTAATACCGTCATTGCACAGCGTCTAGTTAGAAAAATCTGTCCAAAATGTCAATATAAAACTGTTGTTACACCAGAAACACTTAAGCTCATCAAACAACACATCTCCGAAGAACTTGTAAAAAAATTCAAGCTAGATAATCCTAAATTACAACTCTATTACGGACGAGGCTGTCCACAATGCCAATCAACTGGCTACACTGGCCGACTAGGTATTTTTGAAGTACTTGCCATAACCGAGCCAATCAAACAACTTATCATGTCCAAAGCAAATTCTGAACAAATTAAAGCCAAGGCTGTTGAGTTAGGCATGACTCCTATGATTGAAGATGGTATCCAAAAAGTCCTAGAAGGTATTACAACCATTGATGAGGTTTTAAGAGTTACAAGAGAATAAATATTTAATAATTTAAATATTAAAAGCAGTTATAATTTTTTAGTTTATGCCAAAAAAGAAAAAAACAAAACACAAAAAACTGTATATCGGTGGAGTTCCAAAAAAGACTATTTTGTTTTTCACTAAGAACTTATCTATCATGTTAAAAACTGGTTCAACCCTGAATGAGTCTTTGATAGTTATAAAAAAATTAAATAAAGGCAAGTTTCATGATGTCTTGGATGAAATTACAAGCAAAGTAGAAAAAGGGATTCCTTTTAGCGAAGCCCTTAGCGCTCATCCCAAAATATTCTCCCAAATATATATTAATATTGTAAAAATAGGGGAAGAATCTGGTACTCTCGATAAAAACCTAAAATACCTTACAACCCAATTAGAGAAAAGTCACAAACTCAAAAAACAAATGATTGGGGCCATGATCTATCCCATGATTATCCTGGGAGGAACATTTATTCTTGGAACTGTACTTTCAATTTTTGTGCTACCAAAGCTGACTAGGATGTTTAAAAACTTTAAAGTTGAACTCCCCCTAACCACCAGAATTTTAATTTCCTTTTCTGATTTCATGGAGCAATATGGGCTCTATTTTTTCATTGGCATGATTATTCTTTTTTTCTTCCTTCTCTGGTTTGTCCGGTTAAAACAAATCAAGCCCTTCACCCACCGCCTATTATTAAAAATCCCTGTTGTTAAAGTTTTCTCAAAAAATTACAACCTATCCATGTTTTACAGAAGTCTGAGCGTCCTACTTATTAGCGGAACAACCATTGATGATGCTTTGGTTATTTGTAGCAAAACTGTCAACAATGCAACTTACCAAAATCTTATACTACATTTTCAAAGACACAACGGGATTTTTAAGTGTTGGAGCTTGTAACCCAGAAGACTTTACTGAAATAGAAATTAGCCGTTAAAATTTAAAACTAAAAAGATCTCCTTGGTAGGAGATCTTTTTTTATATAGATTCTTTTACCATACTTAAGGATTTCTCACCTTTTCTTTTTTTCATCCCAGACAATGGATAAGAAATAATAAATGTTGTTCCTTTATTTTCTTCAGAAGCAAATGAGACCTCTCCTCCAGTCAAGTCTACAATTGTCTTTACAATATACAAGCCCAACCCAGTCCCAGTTGTATCCATCTTTCTGATATTATCTGCTCTAAATAGTTTTGTGTAAATCTGCCTCTGTTGTTCTTTAGGAATTCCCACTCCACTATCTGCAACCCTAATAACAATTCTATTTTTTTCTTTTTTTACACTCAAATTTATTTTTCCTTTTTCGTTTGTATACTTAACAGCATTAGACATTAAATTTTGAATGATAATCATGATAAGAATTGGATCAAACATTAACTTTGGTAACCCAGGCTGAATGTCGACTTTTAAGTTTAATTCTTTTTCTTTAATTAAAACTTTAAATGAACCTAGAAGATGTAATATTGTTTCCTTCAAGCTAACTAGTTCTGGTTTTACATAAAAAGTCCCTAATTCTAAACGAGATACATTCAAAAGTGAATTTACAAGCTCGATTAAACGTTGGTTGCCGTTATAAACCTGTTCAATATACTCTTTTTGCTTAGCAGGCAATTTTCCTGCTGATTCAGAAAGAACAGCCGACGAATACCATTTAATAGCCGTTAGCGGAGTTCTTAATTGATGAGACGCCAATGAAACAAATTCTGTCTTGGCTCGATCAACAGCTCTCTCTTGTGTAATATCTCTAAATACAACTACACAGCCCACAAGTTTACCCAAATTATCTAAAATTGGAGCTGCACTATCTGCTACGGGGATTTTATCCCCATTATTCCTCAGAAGAACTGTGTTAGAATCAAGCTTAATAATTTTATTCTGATTCATTACAGATTCAATAAAATCATTTGATGTTTTATTTGTTTTTTCATCAACAAATTTTATGATTTTGTCATACCTCTTGCCAATAGCTCTTTTTGTAGACACACCAACCATTTGTTCTGCTGCCTGGTTATAAACAACAATTTTTCTGTCCCGATCAATAACGAAAACTGCATCGCCAATACTTTCTAGGATTGTTCTCATCTTGTCTCTTTCTTTTTTTAAAGATTGCTTATCATCCTCAATATCTTCAAGCAAATTTAACATACCAATCTTAGTATCTTCTAGGATTATGTTTTTTTCTTCAATTTCCTTTTGTTGACTTTTAATTTGTATTGTTTCTTCTTTCACTTGCTCCTTCATTTGGCCTTTTAACAAAGAGATCTCTTTCAACATATCATTGAATTCATCTACAACTCTAACAAGTTCAACCTCAGAATCCTTTTGAATAAGTCCGGAATAATTTGCTTCTTTTATTTCTTTCATTTTATTTAGCAAATCATTGTAAGTTCTATAAATTTTATTATTTATAGAAATTTTGTAAATGACAACGCATAGCAACACAATAGAACAGACTAAACTAATATAAAAACTTGGCTGAATAAACAATAGAGACCAAAAAAATAAGATTAAAATAATTATTATTAAAATAATGTAAGTAAATCTTATTTTTGACACTAATTTCATCTTTGTATGTTTATTTCTTTTTTTAACTCTGCCATTTTCTTTTCTCTACCAATCATCAATTTATTCATTCTCTCTAGTTCTTCCGTATGTTTTTTTAATTTTACTCTTGCCGCATGGACCTCTGTAATATCTTTATCAACTCCACGATATCCTTCTAGTTTGCCATTCTTATCAAGAACAGGGACTCCACTAGTTAACAAAAGAACTTTTCTTCCATCCTTGTGCCTATTCCAATTCTCTAGATCAACAATTTTTTCCTTGCCCAAAATAAATTGCTGAAAAACAGCTCTAATTCGTTGCGCTTCCTTTTTTAGCATGTAATCAAAAGGTGTTTTGCCAATAAGAGCCTTGGGCTCATAGCCAAGAACCTTTTTCACCCCTTCTGAAACAAAAGTGTACTGCCCTTGTGCATTTATTTCCCAAAGCCAATCAGATGAACTCAAAGCTACGTCTCTAAATCTTTCTTCACTTTCTTTCAAAGCAACTTTTACTTTATTTTTTTCTGTTATATCAACCCCAGAACTCAAAATTCCAGAAGTCTTTCCTTTTTCATCTTTTAGAATGGTATTAGACCAACTAATTAATTTTTCCTTACCCTGTTTGGTAATTATTAGATTCTCATAGTGTTCAGCAAATTTGGCCTCTCCTTTCATTAACTTTCTAAAAACATCCTTGACGGGCTTAATCTGACCACTCGGCAAGCAACATGAAAACCAATCCAAACCTATCAAATCCTGATCTTTGTAGCCAAGCATCTCTGAACCTTTTTTGTTAATCAAGGTTACCTTCCCCTGAAAATCCAAAGCTATTATAATTACAGGAGCAATCTCCAAATACAAACTTGATTTAGCCTTTTCTTCGAGTAAAATACGTTCAGACAGCCTTTCCTTAGTAACATCAAAGACAGATGACTGATAACCAATCACGTCCCCCTTTTCATCAACTAATGATGTTGCTGGTCCATAAGCTATAAAAGTAGACCCATTTTTTCTTTTGCCTACATAATCCCCCATCCACTGACCTTCTTTATTTAATTTAGATAAGACCGATACAGCATCTTTTGGATTATCAAAAAAAGATGCAATAGATTTTCCAAGGACTTCCTTTTTATTAGAAAAACCCCAGATATTCAAAAAGCTCTGATTTACTTCCGTAATATTCCCTTTGGTATCTGCTATACTATTAGCTCCAAAAGAATGGTCAAAAATAAAATTTTTAATTTTTAAAGATTCTTCAGCTTGTTTCCTTTCATCAATATCTCTAACGGTGACGATCCTCACATTTTCACCTTTATATTCAATATTGTTTGCAACCACTTCCATTGAGAAAGTAGTTCCATTCTTTCTTACCGCAACATACTCCTCTGAAACGCCCACTTTTGTTTTATTCTTTTGTCCTTCAACAAGTGACTCCGGTGTAACAAACTGAGAAATAGACGCCCCAATCATTTCCTTTACTTTATACCCCATCATTTTTGCTAAAGTTTCATTTACTTCTAAAAAAGTACCATTTTTATGCATAAATATTCCATCTGAAACATTATTTGCAAGAACATTGAACTTTTCCTCTGACTTTTTTAGAGATTCTTCAGATTCTTTCTTTTCTGTTATGTCTGTAGCCATGGCAATCATCAATGAGACCTCCCCCTCCGAGTAAACGATAAAATTATTCATTAAAGCTGTATACTCTTTTCCATTTTTTCGTTTATGGACAATCTCGCCTTGATATTTGCCCTGCTTTAATAATTTCTTGTTAAACTTCTCTATTTTTTTAAATTCACTCTTGGGATGACAAATACCAAGAGACCTACCAACTAAGTTCTCTTTCTTATACCCATGATTCTTTGCCCAGGAGGCATTTACGTAAATAATAACTCCTTTAGTATCAGCAAGAGCTATTTCATTACTAGAATTTTCAATAATTTTTTTGTACAGCTCTAGATTCTTTTCATATTCTCTTCTTTCTGTAATATCTTCATGAACCATGACGACATTCTTAATCTTACCATGGTGATCTTTAACAGAATAAAGGAATGATTGAATCCACCTTTTTCTTCCGATTAGCCTAGCATCTTTTGTTTTTTTAGGTTCATATTCAAATGGTGGCAATGTAATGTTTTTTCCGGCAAAGCCCTTTTTCACATAAGACATTAACCCCAATTTAATCAGCTGATCATCCTTTAATATATTGTATTTTGCATGAACAACTTTAAGAGTGCTACGACTTTCGCCCCACAAACGGGCATAAGCATCATTAACAAGAAGTATTTTACCTTTAGTGTCCATAACTTGAATAGCAAAAGGAGACTGTTCCATTAATTCACGAAATCCTTCTTCGCTTTCACTTAAATCTTTTTGAATTTTCACTTGTTTTGATATATCCGAAAAAACAGTAATAAAATATCCTCTTTGTGGAGAATATGCTAAAATGTCATAAGTCTTTGCCAAAGCTTCTGAATGTTGTTCAAACCTTCTCTCTTTTCCCCCTTTTGCAACCTTACCATACCTACCAATCCAATCAGCTGGATCTTTTTTAATCCCAGGTATAACTTTTGTTACCCTTTCCCCAATAATATTTTTTGCTTTTAATCCAGTTTCTACTTCAAATGCAGGGTTAACTTTTACAAATATATAATCAACCGGTTTACCGTCTTTGTTTAAAACAATTTTATGTAGCGCTACAGCATCAGTCATCTTTTCAAAAATAAGCTTATACCCATCTCCCAGGCCAAACAAATCTCCATTGTTCTTTTGTTTTGATTTTGCCATATTATTCATTTTGTTTAATAATCTGATCCTTTAATTCCGCCATTCTTTTCTCTCTACCAATCATAGCCCTATTTACTCTTTCCAAATCCTTTACTTTTTTTTTCAAATTTTCTGACTGCTTTTCAAGCTGCCTCTCAACACCACAAATGGACTGGGCCATGTTATTAAATTCATTCGCTAGCTGTTCAAATTCATCCCCCGTCTTAATAACTAATTTTTGTGCACATTTATCTTTTGAAAACCGCTTGATAGCTAACAAAATTGAATTAAAAGGAACAAAAAATCTGTTCATTAACATAACTATTATACAAATGGCCAGTAATGCCATTAGAGCAATGGTTAAAGACAACATAATACTTTCTTGTCTAGCTTCAATAACTGTTTTCGTTAGATCTTCTTCAATTGCAAAATTAAATTTTGTTCCTCCAATTGACACTACACTAAAAATAGTTGTTTTGTTTATAAAAGTCTTAACAGGTTCTAAGGGCTTTGCACGCAACTCCCTAATATGATTTTGTATTTTTTCAAATCCAAGATCTAAAAGATCAATGTTACTATATCTTTTCTTTTTTACTAACTCCTCTTTCTCTAAGTTAGTCAATTCTCCAAAACTCCTATAAATAGAAGATTCCTGATTAGAACCAACAACAACACCATATTCATCAAGAAAAAAACCTTTGTGCTGATGTAAAGACTGATTTTTTTCAAATATAGAATGTATTGAATCTGGTAATTGCTTCATAACTAAGACCCCAATTACCTCAGTATTCACGAACACGGGTGCTGTAAAATAATAGCCAGCTTGCTTACTAGTTACGCCAATTGCGACATCAATGTATGGTTGGCCCAATAATGTTTCTTTAAAATAATCACGAAATCCATAATTCTTCCCAACAAAAGTTGGATTTGTTGAAACTATAGTCGTCCCATCAAGATCCATTAAATATATAGCAGAAAATTCATTACCGACGTTACCAGATTCTAAAATACTAAGAATTCGCTTGTCTTGCAATTGTTGCTTTGAACTCAATAAAAAAGCTCCTAATTCTTTTTGCCTAGCTAAATTCTCCGCATTCTTTTGAGAACTATTAAAGACAGTTGCCAATCTATCAGCATGCAATGTAGTAATTATCCTATAATGTTCAACAGTTCTCTCTTGAGCATGAGATTTTGACGTTATATAAGTTATAATTGCTGCCAATCCTCCAAACACAAAAATAATCAAGACTATCCACAAAATTAATTTTATTTTTATGTTTCTTTTTTTCATATATTCCATATATATTATACCACAAAACGCCCATAACAAAAAATAAGGAGCTCATAAAAGCTCCTTATTCTCTACATAATTTTACATTCCTAATTTTTGCCTAACCTTTTTCACTACATCCTCCATACTCCAATCAGACTTTATTAAATACTCATACACCCCCTTTTCCGCACAATCAGCGACTTTCTCGTCATCACTAAGATTTGTTAACATAATCACTGGGACGTTTTTCCCCCAATCATTTTTTCTCATTTCTGTTAACATGCTCATCCCATCCAAAACTGGCATAATAATATCTAGCAACACTAGATCTGGCTTTACTGACTTCACCTTCTCTAACCCCTGCTTTCCATCGACAGCTGAGATAACATCAAAATCTTCTGACTTAAATTGTTCCACTAATAAATCAAGCAACGCTTGTTCGTCCTCCACGATTAAGATTTTTTTCATATTTTTATATTATTAATTTCTTCAACGACTTTTGCGATTATTATATCTGATTTCACAAAATAAGTAATAGCGCCAAAAGACAAAGCTTTTTTGACATCCTTTTGTTGCCCAAGATTAGACAAAATAATTATTGGTACGTTGATTGAAAGATCCTTCATTTTGGTCATTACTCCAAAACCGTCTAAAACTGGCATGATTAAATCTAATAGGAGCAAATCAAACTTGTCTTTCTTCATTTTGCCGATGGCTTGTTTCCCATCATATGCGACTGATACTTTAAACCCAGCAGATTCCAACTCTGCCTTCAGAATTTCAGCTAAAGAAACTTCATCCTCAGCAATTAAAATGGATCTTTTCTTATTCATATTATTACTTTTTTTTAGCAAGTTGGCAAATTTGCGTATCTATCTCATCAATTATATCATCCAATCGTGCGCTTGATTTAATGAAGTACTTATCAACCCCAAGGCCAATGTATGTATGAACTTTACTCGATGTAGCAGTATTGGTTACCAAAAATATTGGTATTTCGGCCCAGGCTTTATTTTCTTTTATTTTTTTCACAAATTCTAGCCCCGTATCCTTCCCCAAAAGATAATGGTCTAACCAAACCAAATCGATATTTTCGATATCCTCCATAAGCCCAAGTGCTTGCTCGACTGTTCTAGCCGTGACAACATTATAGTCATTTGTTTCTAATTTTTTTTGGATAGCTCTTAACAAAGGAGCCTCATCTTCTACAACCAAAATTGTACAGTTCACTTTTCCCATATAAATTATTCTCCTAATTTTTTAATTCCTGTTTTTTTCTTCATGCCTGTTATTGGCAATTCGACATAAAAATTTGTCCCCTTACCTTCTTCTGAATCAAACCAAATCTTCCCCTTGGAATTTTCCACAATTGATTTAATAATATACAAGCCAAGGCCTGTTCCCTCAGTTTCACTCTGTCTCACATTGTCAGCTCGAAATAATTTTGTGAAAATTTGTTCTTGGTTTCCCTTTGGGATCCCAAGTCCAGTGTCCGACACTTTTATGCTTAGTTTTTCTTTTTTCTTTTCTATATCAAGAGTAACATTACCTTTGTTAGAAGTATACTTCACAGCATTTGATAATAAATTTTGAAAGACAATCCTCATCAAACGTGGATCCACAAACATCAAAGGAACATCCTTGCCATAAATCTTCTTAACTTTCAATTTTTTATCCACAATTTTGGGTTGAAGTTCTTTGATAACATCATCTGCCATCTCTATAATGTTTGTTTCTTTTGGCTCCACAGAAAATGTACCAAGCTCAATTCTTGACACATCCAATAAAGCATCCACTAAATCCACCATCCTATTGCTTCCTTTCTCGATTTCTTTTAGAAAGTCCATTTGCTCCTCGTTTACTTCTCCTGCATCACCACCAATTAACATCTCGGAATACCATTTTATTGCTGACAAAGGAGTCCTTAACTGATGTGAAGCGATTGACACAAACTCAGACTTCGCTTGATCAATTTGTTTCTCTTTTGTAATATCTCTCTCAATACCCACATAAAACTTCACCTGCCCAGCTTTATCTAATATAGGAGAAATACTTGCATAAGCAGTATAATCCTCTCCCCACTTTTTTGTATTAGTAATCTCACCAGAAAAAATCTGTTTTTTGTCTCTAATTGTTTCCCACATCTTATCATAGAACTTTCGAGGCATATTCCCACCCCAATTATCCTTTGTCCCAGCCTTTGTACCCAGAACTTCTTTTACACTAAAACCGGTAATTTTTTCAACTGCTTTATTTGCATGAAGAACATTTGCATCGGCATCTGTAATGACAATATGGTCAGAAGCTTCTGACACAGCTAATTGAAACTTCTCCAAGTCATGTGCCAAATCCTCAGCTATTTTCTTTTCCTCTCCAACATCCTCTAAAATATTTAAAATCGCGATTCTTTGTTTTTCTGACTTTTCTTGCTGCTTAAGGATTTCTTCTGTTTGTCGTTTTACTCTATTTTCAATCGTAGCTCTTGAGTCTTTAACGCTTTGAACCATTTGATTAAAACTATTTGCAAGTGAATCTGTCTCTTTTGAACCTGTTGATGTAGAAAAATGAATATCATAGTTCCCCCTACTAACCTCTTGAGCTCCTTTATTTAACTGCACCAAAGGTCTTAACAAACGAAGTAAAACAAATGAAATCAACAAGCCAGCCGTCACCACACTGATAATAATAAATCCAGCCAAAATAAATGCAAATCTCACCGCCGACGCAACATAATTTTCCACCTCATTCTCAACAATAAAATAAAATGGGGTTAAAGGAATTTTAGAAACACCCAACAATTCTTCTTCTCGATCATGTTTATCAAAAAATTCAAACTCTCTATAAGCAACAAGTGGAGACAAAGACTGTTGAATTTCATTATAAGTAAGTGCTTCGATTTTTACAGAAGGAAATCTTTTCGACTCCTCATACTCTTTTTGCTCAGGACTCAACGCCCCCAAGCTATGATACAACTTATCCTCCTTATCAGAAAAAAAGACTACTCCGTTGTCATCGACTAACATAACATGTGAGTGTGGAAGTAACTCGCTTAAATGCTCAACATATTCGTTAATAACTTCTGGTCTTACTTTAATAACAACTACCCCTAATATTTCTTCGCTTACATCTTTCACAGGATAAGACACATAATAGCCGAGCTTACCACTAGTCACACCCAATGAAATATCAACATAAGGTGTTCCATTGATTGCTTTTTGAAAATAATCCCTAAAATTATAATTCTTGTTTTTAAAACTTTCAGCTGTTGAAGCTAAAGTTAAACCTTGCTTATTCATTATATAAACAGCTGAATACAACTCCGGCACATTATAACCAGACAAAACATCAGAGACATCCAATAATGACTGGTAGTCCTGCTTTTCTAATAAAGCAATAGTTTTTTTGTGTTTTGCAATTGTAGCCGCCTGATATCGGACGTTCCCAATTGCAACTTCAATGTCTTGAGCCTTGTCCACCACAACTAATTCTAATTGATCCTTAAGATTCTCTACAAGAATACTCTTTGCATATACATAAATAACAGTAGTCGCAATCATTCCAAACAAAAAGATAACTAGGCTAACACTAATAATTGATTTTGTTCTTAATGAAACTTTCATGTGCTATATTAAATTCTAATCTAAATAATCGGATCTTTACCTCAAAATAGTCCCCAATAACTATAAACTCCAACCTCTTCTGCCTCTACACGCAAAGTCAAAGCATCAATAACATCAAGCAACTCTGTCTTCAGCTCCTCTTTGTTTTTCTCAATACCCTCTGCATTACTATATTTTTTCAAAAATGCCAATACGACAGCCTCTATCCCCTTCATTTCTGCTATAAATAATTCTGTTTTACTAATATCTTGCCCTTTTTTCTTCATCTGATCTAAAAGTTCTGGGTAAAATTTATTATTCTCTAATTCTAAATGTGCCATTAAATCTCCCCCAAACTTTTCAAGAGATGTTCGAACTGCATCAGCATCAAGAGTATCCCTATTTACAAGCTCAACAGCAAAAGCAAGCTCTTTTCTTCTTTGGTTTTTGTTTTTTTTGTGGCCGACTAAAAGACCCCGTTACTTTGCTTCCATTCTTTTTTATTTCTGCTATTTGACCATTCAAGGCTTTCTTCTTTCGCCCAAACATCCCAGACATCTCATTCTTCGATCTTTTCAACTTACTAAAGAAAACAGCAACTGGCTTCTTGATTGGATCAAAACTAAAAGAAAAAGATTTCTTTTTCTCTGTGCTTTCCTTTTTTAGTTGTGGTTTTATTTTTGCCATGGGCCCCTACCCATTATTTAATATCTTTTGGTGGCTCTGCCACACGAAGCAATTCTTCTATAGTTGTCACCCCCTTAACTACTTTTTCAACACCGTCTTCAAACAAAGAAACAGATCCCTGACTTCTTGCCAACTCCCAAATTTCTTTTTTTGAAGGCTTCTTCATTACAAGCTCCTCCATCTCTGGAGTCACTTCTAAAAATTCAAAAATCCCCATCCGCCCTGTATAACCAGTGTGAGCACAAACATTACAGCCCTTACCTTTGTATAGAGTTAATTTTTCTTTTGGAAAAAATTTAGACACGCCTGGATATTTCTTTTCAACACCACCTAAAGTGACCTCCTCACTAAACCGACAGTGATCACATATCTTTCTGACTAATCGTTGAGCAATAATTAAATCTAACGTGGAAGCCATCAAAAATGGCTCTGTGCCCATATCTAATAAACGAGGAATAGTGGTAGCAGCATCATTTGCGTGAAAAGTAGAAAACAACAAATGACCTGTTAGAGCCGCATTAACAGCGATCTCTGCTGTTTCATTGTCACGAATTTCACCAACAAGAATAATATCTGGATCCTGTCTTACAATAGATCTTAATCCCTTCGCAAATGTTAAATCAGCCTGTCGATTTACTTGAATCTGATTTACACCAGACACGCGATACTCTACCGGATCCTCAATAGTTGTAATATTTACTTCTGGTCTATTAACTTCTTTTAATAACGAATATAAAGTTGTGGTTTTACCAGACCCAGTAGGCCCCACACATAAAATCATTCCAAACGGCTTTTTCCCAGCCATTGAAATCATAGTTTCTTGCTTTTTTGAAAATCCTAAATCCTTTAATGTAAAACCTCGGACATAATGAGATAACATCCGAACTACAACCTTTTCACCGCCTAAAGTTGGTGCAACAGAAACACGCATATCAGACCCACCTTCTTCTGATTCATATCTAATCGCTCCATCCTGAGTTGTTAAATGTTCATCAATCCTCATTTTTGCCTGAACTTTGATGCGGTTCAAAATACTTTCATAATGTTCCTTGCTAATCTTGGCTGTTTCATACAAAACACCATCTACTCTAAAACGAATCACAACCTCCTTGTCTCTTGGCTCAAAATGAACATCAGATGCTTTGTGAATAAGAGCGTCTTTGTATATCTCTTCTAAAATTTCTGGAGCGACTCGTCTAGAAGTCTCAATAATTTTTGCAAACCTTGTATCTAATGTTTTTTTATAATGAATAAAAATTTCTTTGATGTCTTTTTCCAAAGAATAATAAATATCAACTTTTTTTGTTTTAAATACTTCTTTCAAAGCAGCTGCCATACCAGCCTGTTCTGGATTATCTGTTGCTACAATAACCTTCTTTTCCTCATCCTTAAACAAAACAACGCTATATTTTCTAGCCACCTCTTCTGGAATAACTTTTACTTGATCTGCCGCTGGTTTATATGTGTTCAAATCAGCATAACCGACTTTATAGAACTCAGAAATAGCCTGCCCCAACAAATCTGGAGTAGCCAAATCTAAACTAAGTAAAGATTCTCTAAACGAGCTGTCTCGCCGCTTAGATTCTTCCTCTGCTAGCTTAATATCTTCAGGTAATAAATAATCACCCTTCAACAAAATATCTTTTATCTGTTGATCAGAAAGTACCATATTAAATTATGTGTTTTTTACTACGTAATCAATAATCTTGCTAATTGGAGTATCTGCTTTTACCAAATAACCAATAGCGCCCAACTCTGCTGCTCTTTTTCTATCTTCATCTTGACTAAGATTTGAAGTTACAACAATTTTGATCTTGTTTCCTCTCTTTTTCAACTCTTCCAGCACACCAAAGCCATCCACCTTTGGCATTAGTAAATCCAACAATATAATATCAAAAGTATCTTTCTTTTCTAAAATAGCAAGAGCTTCTTCTCCATTAAAAGCTTGCTCAACTTCAAAGCCAGACTTTTGCAATTTTAATTGCATGGTTTTTGAAATTGCTTTTTCGTCTTCACAAATTAAAACTGACTTAGCCATAAAATTTTTGTTAATTACTAAAAAATTCCCTCCACTATTAAGAAGGCTGGCATTCGCCACCTACAAGGTTAATTATACAATATTTTGCCCTCTGAGCCAAGACAAAACTGGATAACTTTTCACTAAAAAAGCACTCTTTTAAGTGCTTAAAATCAACTTAACTAAAAAATTAATCTTTACTCAATATTTCATTAATAAATTCAATCTTTCGTCTATAATATTTCTGCACATTTTGACCAGAAGCATCTTCTTTTAAGGCTCTATACTGATCTAAAGCTTCAGAATTTGAGAATAAATATTTTTCAAATCTTAGACAATTCTCCCAATTAATATGATTCTCATTAATTACAAAGATATCAATATGCTTGCCTAATTCCTCTGTTACAAACCTAGCCCTCTCCAACGGATAACAACTTCTAGGTGCACCAAAAAGTCCTTTCATTAAAGAGACATACTCATCAAATTTATTAGCAGAAACGGGAATATAAACATCAATTTCATCTTGTCCAGAAATTTTCAGATTAGTTGCGCCATGATGCTCTACTCTAATATCAAAACCTACAGCAGATACAATTTTCTTTTTCAAGCTTTCAAATTTTTCAAAACAAGAAGGATCAAAAGGAATTATTTTAATCTTATCAACTTTACTGAGATGTGAAATCCATTTTTCTTGTTCTGGTGTTAACATAATTATTTCAAAGCTCGTTTCAACGCTGGAATAATTTTTCTTGCCTCTCTTTCGCCGACTTTCACCAAGTCATTTCCGACTTTGCCAGTGAAATATCTTTTCCAAAGCGTTGGTTCAAAGTATGGAACACTAGGCCGAATAACAAAATCAGAATCTTGCAAAGTATACTCTGATAAATAATGCCTTAATATATCAAAGGATCTGCGTGAAATGCCTGTTAATGAATTTAGATCTTTTTCTGTAAAAATCTTTTTATTAAGACAATTATCCAGGTTTACCGACAACACAACATCTGCCCCCATTTTTTTGACAACATCATCAGGTACTGGATTACTTAATCCACCATCGACATAGTACTTTTTTCCTATTTGAACAGGCTTAAACATGGCGGGGACAGCCATACTCCCCTGAACAGCTGAAACAAGTTCTCCCTGACTAAATACTTTTGGCTTACCTGACAAAATATCTGTAGCCACCGCTCTAAATGGAATTTTTGTATCTTTAAATTTTGAATTGTTAAGCCATTCTTTCAAAAACTTTGAGACTCTTTCACCTTTTACAAAGCCGCCCTTTAAGGTTGGATCAAACAAGGCCCAAGCTTTCTCTTTTCTTTTGCCCAAAGTATACTCCTCAAGCAATCCCACATCCTGAAACAATGAATAATGTGCGCCAACCCAAGCGCCGATACTAGTACCAGAAATAAAATCAATTGGAATTTTGTTTAGAACTAATTCTTTTATAACTCCAACGTGAACAAACCCTTTTGGGCCGCCACTACCTAGAGCTAAACCAAGCTTTTTTTTATACTTCATATTTTTTTGGGGGATTTTCAAATGTTATTTCTGGTGTGCCGTTATTTATAACTGATGGAGGAATACCAAGCTTCATTTCATAAATAACATCAACTGCTCCAAAGATTGCTTTATCATAATCATAACCAAGCATTTC
>Ga0233430_1002498_pt1 | contig 21054 bp, 15 predicted proteins | sample SI_118_April2016_2_FD_179883 | JGI IMG/M metagenome (GOLD analysis project Ga0233430, IMG submission 179883) | Seawater microbial communities from Saanich Inlet, British Columbia, Canada - SI_118_April2016_150_MG | ecosystem: Environmental > Aquatic > Marine > Inlet | place: Canada: British... | reverse complement strand
AATACTGCCGAAATATTTGAAGTGCTTCAACGAGTTCTCAAATGGAAACCTAACACTTCCCCACCTGAGCCTGATGACCGTTTTTTACAATTACAAGAAGAGCTGAACAACCTTCGTCAAGATTTTCAGAAAAAATCTGAACAAATAAAGACGGCTGAGATTGTTGCACAAGAATCAGAGGGCTACTCTAGTGAAGCTAATCAACAAAGGTTACGGCTTGAGTCAATAAATCTATTTGATTCGAAGGATGATAAATTAAATATATGTCCATTATGTTCTTCTAAGATTTCTCTGGATATTCCTGAAATTTCAGCTTTAAAAAGTGCGCTTAAAAAGATACATAAAGATATTAAAACAGTAGAACATAAACGACCAAGATTACGTAAATATATTCAGACACTAAAGGATGAACGAGAAAAGTTACTAGAAAAAATTGAGGAGAAGAAGTTTTCCATTGAAGCAGTTTTAGCAGAAAAAAAGGCTGGAGAAGAAATTCGTGATACAAATAGTCGTATTGCACGTGTAGTGGGCAGGATAAGTTTGTATCTCGATACAGTTAAGTTTGTTGATGAGCGTTCACCTTTACGTACAAAGCTGAAGGAAGCTGAAGAACTTGTTGAGTATTATGAAAAACAATTAGATGAAACTACCACTGAGGGCAATTTGAATTGGATTTTAAGTTTGATTAGTAAACAAATGACAGAGTTAGCTAAAAAATTAGAACTGGAGCATATTGATTTTGCTTATAGATTTGATATCAACAAACTAACAGTAGTTGCAGATAGACCAGAACGTCCTATAACAATGGAAAGAATGGGGGGCGGAGCAAACTGGTTAGGTTGTCACTTGATAACTTACTTAGCACTTCATAAGCATTTTATAAATCAAAATCGTCCAGTACCTAATTTTCTTATCATTGATCAGCCTTCACAGATTTACTTTCCCACAAAAGAATCATACTTAGCTATGGAAGGAATAAGCTCAGAAGAGTTAAAAGAAGCCAATGCTGATATTTTAGCTGTAAAAAGAATGTTCAATCTCCTTTTTGATGTTTGTGAAGAACTTGCCCAAAATTTTCAAATTATCATTACAGAACACGCAAACTTAGAAGACGATAAAAGGTTTCAAGATGCTTTGGTTGAGACAAGTTGGAAAGGAGGAAACGCTTTAATACCTCAAGATTGGATTGATTAAATCTCGACTTTTTAATAAATACAGAGGACTAAATGGAAACTACTCAGATAGCTATTGTTGTAGCTGTAATCAGTGTTATAGGAACTGTGGTAGGCGCTAGTATTGTAACTTTGAGTCAATGGTTTATTTCAAAAAGAGAAAGAATTGATAAATTTAAAATTGTAGCTTTAGAAAAAAGACTCGCAATTCATCAAGAAGCATATACCCTTTGGACAGAATTAATAAGCGTTTTGCATGATTCTGAAAAAAATTCAGAAGTTGTAATCAAATGTCAAGATTGGTGGTCTGAAAATTGCTTATATCTTGATTCAAAATCCAGAGATGCGTTTAAAAATTGTTATATGCTTGTGTATCATTACGAGGAGTATAAAAAAAATAATGAGGCTAAAGAAACTTTTGATAAAATAATAGATACAGGAAAATATCTAGCTGAAGGAGTTAACCTTCCGTCTCTTGGTGAGGATGAGGGAAAGACAATAAAATAAAATGAATTTTTCCCCATTCCTCCCTTTTTAATTCCCCCTTCTGATTTTTAGGCAGATAACTTGTGTGAGCGAGATAAGTGGAGTTGACTGTTCGAAGGCGGAGCCAAGTTTTCAACGAAGCCGATCGAACGCTGTTAGATGCCGTTAAGAAAATCAGCGGGGTGCCTTTCTTTGGTTCGTTTCTTGGGCAAGCAAGAAATGAACATGACCTTAAAAAAGGCGCAGGGGTATCCTTTCTTAGATTACCTTGTTTGGACACGCAAACAAGGTAAAAAATCAACCCGCGTTTTTGTTAAAATCCGGTAAAAAGTAAGGATTTATTTTATAATGGTTGTTCCCCTTGACATAAAAGAAGTTTTGCTTTATAGTCATTAAAAACAGTTGTTTATTCACAGAACGGCCTGTTAATATAAAGGAGAGGACGGCATGAAGAGACTCGCTATTATTTTTGCGGTCATGATGGTTGTTTTCCTTGGGAATAAACTCTGTTTAGCTGAGAATGTTTACATTTCCGATTATTTCGAGATCACTCTCCGGGCAGGGCCGAGCGATGAACATAAGGTTGTCGGGTTTCTCCACACAGGTCAGCCGGTCGAGATTCTTTCCAAGGAGGACAAGTGGACTGAGGTGCGGCTTCTGGAAGGCGGGTCAAATTACCGGGAGGGATGGGTGTTGAGCCAGTTCCTGGTTTCCCGTTTGCCCTGGCAATATAAAGCTGAAGAAGTAACAAAAGAAAATACAAAGCTCAAGACAGAGCTTTCTTCTCTCAAAACGGAATTAAAGAAAGCGGTCGGTCAAAATAAAGCGCTTATTGCAAAGCTCAAAAGTACCGGTGAAGTTATTGATGAAAGCAAGATAAAAATAGAAGAAGGCCCAGGTGCCGAAGAGATTGAGGAGATTAAAAAGGAGTTTACAAAGACCCAGTCAGCGCTGATGTCTGCCCGGAAGAATGTTCAAAGACTCTCCGAAGAGAACAAACAGCTCAGGTCATCGACCAGTTATAAATGGTTTATATCCGGCGGTCTGGTGCTTCTTATAGGTTTGATTGTCGGAATGATTCTCGGAACGCGGAATAAACGAAAAACGGTCGGCGGCTACACCATCCCGGATTAAGAGAGAAAGTTTAGACATAAAATCCCTGAACAAATACAGCTTGATTCTGTTTATAATAGAGTGAAGATAATCGCGAGAAAAGCAGAATAGGCGAGTATTAAGAGGGTGATAACGATGCAGATGAGGGCAAAAGACTTGTGAACTATATTTTCCCTCTTCCTCTCTCCATAACCGAGCAAAAGGCCGAGTAATGCACCGGCAGCCATCCCGCCGGCATGTCCCCAGTTGTTGATTCCGGGAACAACAAAACCGAAGATAATCAGTCCCACAGCCCATCCGCCGATCTGCCGGTAAATAGCATCTCCGTAAGCCCCTCCCCTGCTTTTTCCGTAATAAAGAGCACACCCGATCAATCCGCATACCGAAGCCGAGGCGCCAATGGTAAAGGGGATTCCTGCCAGATAAGAAACATAAAAACCGGCCACACCGCTCAGGGTGTAGAGGATAATCATCCGTGAGGTCCCGTATTCCTGGAGGACAAAGGGAGCAAGCTGCTTGAAGGCGAACATGTTAAAAAAGATATGGATAATGCCCCCATGAAGGTAATTGGCGGATATCAGCGTCCACCAGCGATGGAAATGATCTATTGGATAGGTTCCCGTTGCCCCGAGAATAAGAAGGCTGTTGTTCGATGGCGACAAAAATTGAAAAGGGTTCAAAGAGGAAGCGGATGACCAGGGATTGAGAAGAAGAGAGAAAACATACATGACAATATTGACGGTGATAATCGTTCTGATAATATCGGGACTGAAGACCATACGGGTTAAGCGGTTATTCTTCCACCATGAGCCGGGCTTTGCTGTGCCGCAGTAAGGGCATCGCGGTTCGTAATCGCTTATGAGCCTTCTGCAATTGGGACAGAGAATCGATCTTTTTTCCGGGTTTGTCATAAGAAACCTTTACAAAGAAACAGGAATTTTTCTATGGAAAGCTATCATTTCACTCTGTTGTTGTAAAGAAATATATTCCGGCTTTTATTTTGGAGGGGGTTTTTTTTCTTTAAGGGGATGGACAATGCTTATCAGTATTTGGCCGGTTTCGATTTCCAAAGGGTCATCAGCGGTAAAGATTTTCAGGTCGCCGTCTTCATCAATGAGAAAGAGGGGAATGGTATTTTTCCCATAAAGCCTTTGAAAGGTGTTATAGGAGAATGTTTTCGTTATTTTAGTCACCTTGATAACAGAGCCGAGAGCAAAGCGATTGCTGAGATATTCATAAGTGGTTGTTTCTCCGAACAAAAGACGGCCGCGAAAATGCTGGGGAATTGCTTCTTTGCCAAAAGGCGGGAGCTGATACACTTCTGAACGGCCGAAAATATCGGAAAAATGAAGAACAGCCAGTGAGTTGATCTCGTCGTTTGAGCTGAGCGCCAGAAGTCGTCCGATTCTGCTGAGCTGGTTTTCAAAGAGAAAGTTTTCCGAAAGAATGTTTCCGTGGTAGGCTTCCAGCCCCTCCATACGGGCCACGGCTATGGATTTCCGGTTGGTGTCTACAAGTAAGACCCTGAAATTTCTTGATTTTAAAGCCATTCCAATTCTTCGTGCCCAGCTGTGAGCGCCAACGATTAGAACGCCCTGGGGATTGGGATCGGAAAGCTTAAGCAGCCGGGCTATGGGAGATGCAGTCAGGCCGTAAATGGCCACGGTGCCTATAATAACAATGAATGTTAGCGGAACGAGCTGCCCTGCCTCTGTATAGCCCGCCTCGACCAGACGAAGGCCCAGAACTGACGAGACAGCTGCGGCGATAATCCCGCGGGGAGCGATACACGAAAGAAATATTTTTTCCTTAAAGTTCAGCCTGGAGCCGATTGTGGAAAGAACCACGGATGCCGGGCGGACTATCAATATTAAAAAAGCAAGAAAAACAAGGACTTTCCATGACTGGCTTGTCAAATCGGTTATCTGAAGCTTGGCCGAAAGAAGGACAAAAATACTTGAAATGAGGAGGACACGCACATTTTCTTTGAACTCAATAATATGCTTGATAGAAACACTCTGCTGGTTGCCGAGGTATATTCCCATGACCGTAACGGTAAGAAGACCGGACTCGGCCTGAAAAAAGTTTGATACTGCATAAGAGCCGAGAGCCAGAATCAGGGTTACGGGATTTTGCAGGAAATCGGGGACCCAGTAGCGCTTGAACAGTTGAACAATGATAAAACCGCTGAGTAGACCAGCCGTGCCGCCGATAAAGGCGGTCTTTAAAACCCCGAAAACAACCAAAAAAGGGGCTTGTTGGAGCTTATTAAGGAGAATTGCTTCAAAAACCAGAATAGCCATCATCGCACCGACCGGATCAATCAAAATCCCCTCCCATTTCAAAATCGAAGAAACCCTGCCTATCGGCCGTATATGGCGGAGCATGGGAACGATAACAGTCGGTCCCGTAACCACAAGGAAACATCCGAGAAGAAGGGAAAGGGAAAGTTCGAGCCCAAGAATCACATGGGCAAAAAACGAAGATAAAAGCCATGTAACAATGGCACCGATGCTTATCAGGTTTCTAACCACGTTGCCTGTTGTTTTGAGCTCGCTGATTTTCAGGCTGAGACCGCCTTCAAGGAGGATAATGGCAACAGAGAGCGATATGATGGGATGGAGAAGGTCGCCAAGGAGGTCGTCGGGCTTCAGAAAACCTGCAACGGGCCCGGCAAGAAAGCCGGAAATTAATAACAGCAAGATAGCCGGAAGGTGGATACGCCAGGCCAGCCACTGCGCCGCAATACCGAGTATAATAATGCTTGCCAGACCGATCAGAAGGGGTTCTGTCATCAATAAGCTCCTTGAAACTTATGTCTAATCAGTATAAGATCATAAGGACCGAGCGTTTTTCCATCATACTATTTTCTTATAGCATGAAAAACGGACAAAAAAGAGCTTTTTTATTTGAAAATATTAAAAATATTGAACTTTATGCCTGAAAACAGCTTAAGTTTTTGCTGTTTTTTCCGATTTTAACTATTGAATAGTTGAGACTTTAGAACCGCCTGCACAAAACAGGCAAAAAACTCTTTATATGTCAGAGGAACAGAGTATTCTTATTTGGAAAGCAGACAGCCTCAATACTTATATTATAATGAGTTAAAGAACAGGAAAGGCACATGATAGATCAGGACATTATTAACAGAAGCCCTGCAGTGGTCTTTTTGTGGAAAAACGAAGAGGGCCTGTCTGTTAAATATGTTTCTAAAAATGTGAAAAGATTATCCGGTTATTCTTCAAAAGAATTTATGTCCGGGCAGGTCTCCTATGCCGACATCATTCACCCTGAAGACCTGAATAGAGTCGTAGAGGAAGTCAGGCAATACAGCAAGCAGGATAAACGGAGAGAGTTTTCTCAGGAATACAGGATTATTACTAAAAAAGGGGAAATCAAGTGGCTTGATGCCAGGACCTATATTAGAAGAAAACCGGACGGATCTGTTATTCATTTCGAAGGTATTATTCTGGACGTCACCAAGCGGAAAGATACGGAGGAAGCGTTCAAACAGAGCGAAGAAAAGCTCGATGCCATGCTTCAATCCATAGGCGATCATATTAGCTTGATAGACAGGGATCTGAATATTATCTGGGCCAATGATACTGCCAGGAAGGTCTTCGGCAATGATATTATCGGTAAAAAATGTCACGAGGTCTATCATCGGGAAAAAGAACCATGCTCATTTCATCCCTGCTTTATACTTCAGACTTTTCAGGACGGAAAGATGCACGAGAAAGAATCTGAGGTAATTGATAAAAACGGCAATAAACTCTTTTTTCATTGTGTCTCAAATGTTGCATTAAAAGATGAGAATGGAAAACCGGTATCGGTCCTGGAAGTTTCCAGAGATATTACTGCACAAAAAAAGGCTGAGGAGGTACTGAAACTCCAGGAATTTTCCATAAATAATGCCTCTGTCAGTATTTTCTGGATCACGCCGGAGGGAAACTTTATCTATGTGAATGATGCGGTCTGTCAAAAACTTGGATATTCCAGGGAAGAGCTTCTTAAGATGGGCATCGAAGACATGGATTCGGATTTTTCCGTCGAAAAGAGGTCTTATCACTGGGAGAAGTTCAAGCAGAAAAAGGTGGTTACATTTGAAACCCGTCACCGTGCCAAGAACGGCAGAATATTCCCTGTGGAGGTTACTTCACATTATTTGCAGTTTAACGGTGAGGAATATGAATTCGCCTTTGCTGTTGATGTTACTGGTCGAAGGAAAGCAGAAGAAGAGGTCGGGAAAAAAACCGAACATCTGAAAACTCTTTATGAACTGGGGAAAAAGCTTAACTCTATTACCTCAAAAGAAGAGATGCTCCCGTGGATTGCCGAACATGCCGCCAAGTTTCTTGATGCGGATGGGTGCGTTTACAGAATCAGAGAAGGGGATTATCTGGTCCGCGGCTGCGGTTCGAGCGAAGAAGCTTTGGAAATGATGGTGAAGGAAAGAATAGAGATAGGCGAAAGCCTCAGCGGTTTAATAGCAAAAGAGAAGAAACCTATCATTTCAGATATTTATTCCGATGACCCCAGACATATTCCTGAACACAGGGAGAAGGCGAAACAATATGGCTTTCAATCCTTTGTCGGTGTTCCCATGATGAGAGAAGGAGATGTAACGGGTGTGCTGTGCCTGCTGTCAAAGGAAACACGGAGATTTACAGAGAATGATATTGAACTTTTGAGTTCCTTTGCAGATATGGCGGCCATTGCCCTTGAAAATGTAAGACTTTTTGAAGACCTGCAGGAGGCAAAAAGGGAGGTGGAGCTATTCGGTGAAGACATGGAGGGGATGGTTGAAGAGAGAACAAAAGAACTGATGGAACTACACAATCAATTGATCCATTCTGAAAGGCTGGCAGCAACCGGAAGACTGTCGGCCAGCATTGCCCATGAGATTAATAATCCTCTTCAGGCCATTGATAGTTTTATCTCCAGTGTTATCAATGAAAGCGACGAAGAAAGCAAACATGTTGAATACTTAAAACTGGCCCAGGAGGGAATTTACCAGATAGCCGGCATTGTTAAGCAGTTGCTGGCATTTTCACGGCCGGGGAAAGAGGTGAGGACTGCTCAGGATATCAATCCCATTATTGAGCAGACACTTGCGATGCTCAAAAAAGAGCTTTTACGTTCTAAAATAAGATGTATTAAGGGGTTCTCAGAAGATTTGCCAAATGTCAAGGTCTCTCCCCAGCAGATGAATCAGATTTTTGTCAACCTCATACTCAATGCAAGAGATGCCATGCCCGAGGGCGGAGAGATAAACATCAGAACAGGTAAGATTGCCGATTGCGTTTTTGTAGAAATCAGCGATAAAGGCAAAGGGATGTCCGAAGAGGTTATGAACAGAATGTATGAGCCTTTTTTTACGACAAAAAAAGGGAAGGGGTCGGGGCTGGGACTTTCCGTTTCATACGGAATTATCAGATCTCACGGCGGGGATTTAATCGTTGAAAGTAAAGAGAATGAGGGAACGACCTTTACCATGAAGCTCCCTGTAAACGGCGATCAAAAAGAACATCTAGATTAAAAATTTTCAAAACCGTCCCCTAGAAGCCTTCTTATTTAAATGTTTTTGCTGATAACATCTTTCCGATATTCAGATTGAACCCCCAGGACCATTCATTCGGTTGCGTTTCTTTTCCAGTAACGCTAAATGCAGAGCTGAAAAAGGAACAGAATTTGCAGAAAATAATGATGAGAAAGAAAACCGGAGGTGGTCAGAATGAAAGGAGAAAATGTTCAAATAGTCAAGACCAGGGGGGCTCTGTTTTTTGTCTCTGTTTTGTTCTTTTCTTTTTTTGTTGCCCTCATTATGATGAGCCTTACGGGTTGCAGATCGAGCGAAAATATGGTTAAGCGCCAGTATATTATCCTGGTCAGTGAGGGGAGATATGACCAGGCCTATCAACTTCTTTCCCAAAGGATAAAATCAAAGATCGGCGATGTTGAGAAATTCCAGAAGATCAACCAGACTGTTGAGAAAAGGCATGAAATTTTTGGAGTTAGAGAGGAACTGCTTAAAAGGTCTATAAAGATAGACGGGAATATTGTTACTTTCAGGACAAGAACCTCTACTGACGGAATGTCAGGCGGCAGGGAAATACTGGAAGGAAAAATATATCTGGTGGTTGTCGATGGAAAGATCGACTGGATTCATTCTCTTGGAGAACCTGTCGTTGTCGAAGCAGCAGAAGAATCGCAGGCGTAAAAAAGGTTTAAGATAACTTTTAGTCAGGAATTTTTTTCCTAGGATCACGTTAACGGTTAATACGTGATATCATCAAAAACAACCGGAATTTGTTTTTTAAATTCGTTCAACATGGGACGGAAGAGTTCGCGCATCTGAGGATGGGCAGAGTAAGAGGTTCTCAGTTTAAAAAAATGCCTCCATTCACGGAGGTTCATTGTCATTACGATTTCGGTTTTTAATGAGTTGGGCAGAACGCTCCGGGCTTCCTGGGGGGTCGCACCCAGCGCGATAAGCCTCATGTAGACCTTTTCAGCCAGATCCATAGATTTTTTCCACAGATCAAGCTTTTCTTTATCTTCCGTGCTTTTGCTGTTCCAGAAAGCAGGCTGTATCAGGACTATCTCATTCCCGAACTTGCTTTTACTATAATTGCAATACCTCGTGCTTTCCTGGCTGTAGCTGGCGATCCGGTGCCTGACGATTTCGTGCGAGAGCCCTCTGTCGCAGGTGACCCTTACCGTTATTTTTTCATGCTCCAGGACCGATTCATGGCCGGTCTCAAAAAGCATCTTTACGAATTTTTTTGCCGAGTAGGCGGTGATTTCCTTTTCACTTTTATAACAGGTGCGTCCGGCTCTTTCGATCTTTTCAAGGATTTCATTTCCGTTGATTTTATCCTCTATTTTATAGGAAGATTTAACGATTTTCATTGATTATCTTTTGTTTGCAAAAAATGAAAAGATATGGTTTTATCAAAGATGATTTTGATTGATAATCTTCACTCAAAGGGAGAATTTTGTCAATAGGTTTTTGTGGAAAGCCGTTTTTGAAAAAATCATAAAACACAAAGAAATTCTTGCAAAAACCCCCTTTTTATAGTATTATTACCTACTTTTTTAGATGAGTTTCTTTTTGAGATTTTTTGCTTTGGGATTTGTCAGCATCTCGCATTTTTTTATCTTTTAGGCGAGAAGGAATTAATGGATACGATTTTTAAGAAAAATCCGCTCATTCCGCCTTCATATCAATTTCTTTTTCTTAGTGCGCTTATTTTATCCGGCGTATATCTAACAAGTTTTTACAGCTTTCTTCTCTTTCATACCCTTACAGAAATCTTCAGTGTTCTCATTGCCTGCGGTGTTTTTGTGATTGTCTGGAATTCAAGACGGTTTTTATACAACCGGTATCTTCTTTTTATCGGGGTTGCTTATCTTTTTGTCGGATGTCTTGACCTTCTCCATACCCTTTCTTACAAAGGAATGGGTGTATTCCCGGGATTTGATGCAGACCTTCCGACCCAGCTCTGGATTATCAGCCGTTATATGGAAAGCCTCTCTCTTCTTATTGCTCCTGTTTTTCTCGGCAGAGAACTGAAGCTCCGTCATGTTCTTGTTATTTACCTTGTGGTAACCATGTTTTTACTCAACTCTGTTTTCTACTGGCAGATATTTCCGGCCTGTTTTATCGAAGGGGAGGGACTTACCCCTTTTAAACAAATAAGCGAATATCTTATCTCTTTAATTCTTTTAGCTGCTTTTATCTTTTTGCTGAAAAAGGAAAACGAGTTTGACAAACGAATCCTGCGCCTTATTGCCGCATCTATCTTTTTAACTATTATGTCAGAGCTGGCCTTCACCTTTTACATCAGTGTTTACGGTTTTTCCAATCTTGTCGGGCACTTTTTTAAGATCATTTCATTTTATCTCATCTACAAGGCGGTTATTGAAACTGGTTTTAATAAACCCTATGACCTTTTGTTCAGAGATCTGAAGCAAAGCGAAATACAGGCAAAAGAGTATCTTAATATTGCAGGGGCCATCTTTGTTGTTGTTAATGCCGACCAGAAAGTCAGCCTTATCAATAAAAGGGGAACAGAGGTCTTGGGCTGCGAAGAAAAGGAGATTGTCGGCAAGAACTGGTTTGATAATTTTGTCCCTCCAAGAATAAGGGAAGAGGTAAAAGAGGGATTTCAAAAACTGCTGGAAGGAAAAACAGAATCGGTTGAATATTTTGAGAACTCTGTTTTGACGAAGAGCGGTGAGGAGAGGATTATTGAGTGGCACAATAAGCTTATCAGGGATGAATTTGGAAATATCATCAGAATACTCAGCTCCGGCGAAGATATCACAGAGAAAAAGAGAGCAGAAGAGCTAATAAGAAAAAGCGAAGAGAAATACAGGACCTTAACTGAAAATCTCAATGTTGGAGTATATAGAAATTCTGTTAAACTTGGGGGAAAATTTATCGAGGTAAACCCTGCTCTTGTCAAGATGTTTGGCTTTAAAAACAAGGAGGAGTTCCTTAAAATAAAAGTTACTGATATATATCAAAAACCAGAGAGCAGAAAGAAGTTTCTTGAAAAATTATTGCGAAAGGGTTTTGTAAAGGATGAGGAACTGCGATTTAAGAAAAAAGATGGGACTCTAATAATCGGCTCTGTATCAGGAGTAGCAGTAAAAGACGAAAAGGGAGAAGTAAAATACTGTGATGGTACGATAGAAGACATCACCGAACGCAAGAAGGCAGAGGAGGAGCTTCTTTTGACTCAGTTCTCGGTCGAACGCTCATCAGATGCTATTTTCTGGATTGCACCGGATTCGAGTCTGGCCTATGTTAACGAACAGGCCTGCCGCTCTCTCGGCTACACCAAGGAAGAGCTTCTCGCGAAAAACATTATTGATCTCGACCCGAATTTTGACGAGGATGAGTGGAAAAAGCACTGGAAGACCAAGAAAGATAAGCCCGTGGCAAAATTCGAAACACTGCACAAAAGAAAAGACGGCACGGTTTTTCCTGTTGAAATAATTTCAAATTATCTCGTCTATGAAGAGAAAGAATATGCCTTTGCATATGCCCGCGATATCACGGAACGGAAAAAGAACGAGGAGAAATTGCGCCTGACACAGTTCACCATTGAAAAGGCCTCGGATGCGGCTTTCTGGATCGATAGAGATGCCAATATTTCTTATGTTAATGAGGCTGCCTGCCGCCTTCTCGGTTATACTAAAGAGGAACTTCTCTCTGCGACCGTATACGATTTAAATCCGAATTTTCCCCCGGAGATTTGGAAAGAACACTGGGAAGATTTAAAGAAACAGGTCTCTTCTACATTTGAATCTCAGATTTCCACAAAGGACGGCCGGACAGTCCCGGTTGAAATCTCTGCCAATTACATTGAATTTGAGGGCAAGGAATATAATTGTGCCTTTGACCGCGATATAACAGAGAGAAAGAAGGCCGAAGAAGAGCTTCGAAAATATGAACACATTGTTTCGACATCGAGCGATTTTCTCTCAATAATCGACAGAAACTATACCTACCAGGCGGTCAATGATACATACTGTAAGACTTTCAACAAAAAACGTGAAGATCTTATCGGTCTTTCTGTGTCCGACATTGTCGGAGAGACTGTTTTCAAGAATACGATAAAACCGAGAATGGACCAGGCCTTTAAAGGAAAAAAAGTCCAGTATCAAGAGTGGTTTGATTTTCCCGGTACTGGACACATTTATCTCGACCTTGTTTATAACCCTTACATTGGAGAGGACGGCAAGGTGAAGGGTATCGTTTTTTGCGCACGTGATATGACCGAGCTTCAATTTTCGCAGGAAAAGATAGAGAAATCCCTCGAAGAAAAAGAGCTCCTTCTCAAGGAGATTCACCACAGGGTGAAGAACAATATGCAAATTATTTCAAGCCTCCTTACCCTTCAGTCATCTTCTTTAAGCGATAAAAAGATTATTGAAGTTTTCGGGCAATGCCAGGATCGGATCAAAAGCATGGCACTTGTTCATGAAAAGCTTTACCAGACCGAAGACTTTTCAATGATCAATTTTAAGGAGTATATCAAAACCCTCACGAAAAGCCTCTTTGATTCTTATAGAGAAGGCGAAAATGAAATCAATTTAAAAATAGATGTTAAAGATGTTTTTCTCGATATCGATACAGCCATTCCGCTTGGTCTCATTATCAATGAACTGATTTCCAACTCCTTAAAGCATGCCTTCAGCAAAAACCAGGGAGGAGAAATAGGGGTGTTTCTGAATAAAAGAGATGAGGAAAATTTTATACTCAAGGTCTGGGATAACGGGATCGGTTTTCCAGAGGAGCTCGATTTTAGAAATACCGAATCTCTCGGTTTGCAGCTCGTCACCCTTCTGGTCGAAAAACAGCTTAAGGGGGAAATAGACCTTAATAAAAATGAGCTGACAGAATTTTGTGTAACCTTCAAGAGAACTGAGCAAAAAAAGGCATAGTTTTCAGGAAAACCGGTATATTTCAGATATAAAAAGAGAAAAAATCAGTCAAAATATCTTCCCAGCAAACTTATTTCATTTCCTGATAAATTTCTATTAAGTTTTTATCTTTTTTAGTCGATAAAACAAGCAGATATACCTGGAGAATGCTGAAAAAACCATAGAATAAGAACCGACCGTTTTTTCACTTGATTTCCGAAATCAAGATTGTTTTCTCAAAATGAAGAAGTTAAAAAAAGATTTATCTAAAAAGAGTTATTATCTATGAATGATAAAAAAGGTGTCCTCTCAAAACCCGGTTTACGAGATGTTACAAATCGTTTCCTTGTTGTTTTCTTGCCTTTGATGTTCCTTATTATTGTTGTTACAGCGATGGTGTATCACACAGAAACTGTGAGTAAGAAAACCATCGTAAGGGCTAGCGAGAACAACATTGTATCCCTACAGATGCAAATAATAGCGAGTGATTTTCAATCGGTTGTTTCAGACCTGATGATATTGTCCGAGAACCATGAATTAAAAGCTTTTCTTGAAAGCGGTGAAGCAATGCATCGGAGCATTTTGGGCAAAGAGTTTCTTATCCTGTCTAAGCAAAAGGGTTTATATGACCAGATACGTTTTCTGGACGAGAAAGGGATGGAGGTTGTGAGAATAAACTTTAATGATGGAAGACCTGAAATCGTGTCTGAAAACAGGCTTCAATTTAAAGGGACGCGTTATTATTTTCAGGATACCTTTCAGCTTAGCCGGGGGGATGTTTTTGTATCGCCACTTGATCTGAATATTGAGAAAGGAAAGATCGAGCACCCGCTGAAACCAATGATACGTTTTGGAACGCCGGTTTTTGACAACCGTGGCAAAAAGCGTGGGATTGTCCTCCTGAACTATTTTGGTGCAAAAATGATTCATAATCTTAACAGGGCGCATATTAATCCCAATGGAGACTTAATGCTCCTTAATAGTGATGGATTCTGGCTGAAAGGCCCAAGCCCGGAGGCTGAATGGGGATTTATGTATGGGGATAAAGAGCAGATATTTGGGAATGCTTTTCCCCAGGCATGGCAGCGTATTAAAAGTGCCGAGTCTGGACAATTTGATAATGCAGAAGGCCTGTTCACGTTTAATACGATATACCCTCTTTCAGAAGCCTATAAATCGAGCACCGGATCGGGGAAAGCGTTTGACTCCAGCATTGCCATGATCACAGCTAATGATTATTATTGGAAGATTGTGTCCCGTGTATCGCCTAAGACCTTAAAAATCGCGTCACAGGGGTTTTTAAATAAACTTCTGATACTGGTTTTTACTCTGCTGGTATTATTAGCAATTAGCTCCTTTTTTATGGCACGTGCAAAAATAAGAAAGCAGGCAGAGGCGCGGATAAAAGCTTCATTGCATGAAAAAGAGCTTCTTTTAAAAGAGATTCACCACCGGGTGAAGAACAACATGCAAATCATCTCGAGCATCCTGACCCTTCAGTCCGTCTCTACCGGAAATGAAAAGCTCACCAGTATTTTCAATCAATGCCAGGACAGAATCAACAGTATGGCCCTCGTTCATGAAAAGCTCTACCAGACAGAAGATTTGTCAGATATCAACTTCAAGGAATATATCGAGACCCTCACAAAAAGCCTCTTTGATTCTTATAAAAAAGATAAAGATGAAATCAATTTAAAAATAGACGTTGAGGATGTTTTTCTCGATATTGACACAGCCATTCCACTCGGGCTTGTCATCAATGAGTTGGTGACCAATTCCTTAAAGCATGCCTTTAAGAAAAAAGGTAAAGGGAAGATCAGTATATTTCTTCAGGACATCAATGAAAACAAGCTTAAACTGAGGTTGACCGATAACGGGATCGGTTTCCCTAAGGGTTTTGATTTCAGAAATACGGATTCTTTAGGTTTTCAACTAATTACCCTTTTGGCAGAGAACCAGCTTAAAGGTAAGATAGACCTTCATCAAAATGAGGGGACGGAGTTCCGGTTGACTTTCAAGAGAAAGAAGGTATTAGAAAAAAACAAATAAGCTTTTCTCCTTTTCTTGTTTTTCCTTTCCTTAAACAGAGATTGAAAAAAATCGGCAAAAAATCCTGCAGAAAAGGTTTACTGATAATAATTATTTGCCAAACAAGACAATAACGATTAAAATTATAAAATATTCATTATTTATACAAGAAGAGATAACGGGCAATGCAAAGAGAGTATATTATAGGCTGGATCGACTCAGTAGCGGGAAGAATACCGAGAGTATCTTCAACGTTCAGCACAAAAGATAAATGGGGCGCTGTAAAGGTCCGGCTCAATATTAACCGTATGAATTACAGGGTCGACCCCGGTATATATGCGCTTGGCAACCCCGGGCCCGATTCCCCTGTTTTTCTTTCGGCCAATTACAAGTTGAGCTTTGACCTGTTAAGGAGCCGGCTCAAAGAACTGGATGCGTGGATTCTGGTTCTGGACACAAAAGGCATCAATGTCTGGTGCGCGGCTGGCAAAGGAACTTTCGGAACAAAAGAGCTGGTCGGCCGTATCGAGCTGTCAAAGCTTAAAAAGATTGTAACCCATAGAGAACTGATTGCCCCCCAGCTTGGTGCTACGGGGGTGTGCGCTAACCGGGTAAAGGAACTGACAGGGTTCAGGGTCATCTTTGGCCCGGTCCGTGCTCCGGATATACCGGCTTTTTTGAAAGCCGGTATGCAGGCTACCCGGGAGATGAGAAGGATCAGGTTTACGTTTTTTGACCGCATCGTTCTGGTCCCGGTAGAGGCTGTTAACAGTTCACGATACTATATTTATGCCCTTCTTTTTTTTATTCTTCTTTCCGGGCTGGACAGCAGCGGGTATTCTCTGAATGGAGCATTGGATAAAGGGATGTATTCAGCGGCAAACCTGTCGATTGCCTATCTGGCAGGTGTCGCCATCGGCCCGGCGTTTCTTCCCTGGCTGCCGGGGAGAAGCTTTTCTTTAAAAGGGGTTTTCGTAGGTCTTATCTTTTTTATCATTCTGTTTATCTATGGATATACGGGAGAAAGCCTTATCGAAACCCTTGCATGGCTTTTGCTGATTCCGGCAATATCATCCTTTTTGCTTTTAAGCTTCACCGGTTCCTCTACATACGCTTCTCCTTCAGGTGTAAAAAAGGAGATGAAAATTGCCCTGCCGCTTCAGCTTACTGCGGCTTCCTGCGGGCTTCTTTTATGGGTAGGCGGAAGATTTTTTTAGGAGGTGGAAAATGAAAGAACTGTATTATCTTAAAAATGTCGTTACTCTGAAGCTTGATATCGATAAATGCACGGGGTGCGGTCTTTGCACGGTTGTCTGCCCCCACGAAGTATTTGAAATCAAAGAAAAAAAGGCATTCATGAAAGACAGGGATCTGTGCATGGAATGTGGTGCCTGTGCCCTCAATTGTCCGTCTGATGCTGTCGAGGTCGATTCAGGGGTTGGCTGTGCCACTGCGTTCATCAACGGAAAGCTCAGAGGAACAGAACCGGACTGCTGTTGTTGCGGCGGGCCTGATGAACCTGACGAAGAGCCTGAAAAACCTTCCTGTTGTTAACAGTCAGAAAATCCGAATATTTCCTTGAGAAAACGACTCCTCCCCCCGCTTGCAGGGTAAAGAAGGAAGATATTGATTTTAGACAGTTTTTAACGATCCCAAAAAGTTCTTTACAATACGCCTAAAAATATAATACAATAATAACCAACTATAAGAAAACCTTTTGATTTGTGGTGAATCAAACTAGATCTTCACTTTAATCTGCTATCGTGATTTACCTGCCTTTACTTCATCTCATTTCAAATCGTCTTTTTTTCTTATAATCAGTAAAGGAAGCGAAGTGTTTATACGGGGAGTCGATTACCTTTTTAGCGGTGTAAGGCAATTGAGTCATACGCTTTAATATTGCTGCAAACATATCAAGTGAGAAAGTTTTAATTGAAAATATTGCTTATATCCATGCCGGATACGACATTTCAACTCAGAATATCCTTGAGCAGCATTCCCAATCTCGGTCTGGCATCCCTGGCAGGAAACCTGAAAGGTGTCGAATGTGATGCGAAGATACTCGACCTGGTGCACAAGCCTTATCGTATCAATAAGACAATAAAGAAGACAATAGAAGATTTCAAGCCGGATGTGGTCGGACTGAGTGCCTGGACATATCAGTATGACACCCTTTTAAAGATAGCCCGGTTCGTAAAAAGCTTAAAGAGCGATATCAAGGTTGTCGCGGGGGGCTATCATCCAACACTTATGAGTGAGGAACTGGGCAAAGATGAAGACCCCTATCCCGTTGATTTCATCGTTCGGGGTGAAGGGGAACTTACATTTAAGGAGCTTGTCAGGGCTCTCAAAGAGGACAGAAAGGATTTTTCGTCGATAAAGGGTATTTCTTACAGGAAGAACGGATGCTTTGTCCATAACCCGAAAAGAGAGCTGGCCGACCTGAACGAGCTTGAGCTGCCTGACAGAAGCGAAAGAATACTGAAAGCTAAGACCAGATTCCACAGTGTGCTCGACCTGGTTGAGACATCGAGGGGCTGTTATTTGAACTGCAAGTTCTGCTCCATCACGCAGATGTACGGCAAGGTCTTCAGAACCTTTCCAATCGAGAGGGTTATCAGGGATATTCGAAACGCAAAGCAAAACGGTGCCCAGTCCGTCTTTTTTGTGGATGACAACATCACACTCGATGTGAAAAGGTTTGAATCGCTCTGCGATGCCATTATCGAAAGCGGTCTTAACGATCTAAAATACTATATTCAGGCGAGCACAAAAGGTATTTCCTCATCAGAGAAGCTTAGCAGGAAGATGAGAAAAGCCGGCTTCAGGGCGGTCTATATGGGGATCGAATGCGGTTCCGATGAGACACTTGAGTTTCTCGATAAGGGTTCGACAACCAATCATACCATGAAGGCTATCGAAAATCTGAGAGGGAATGATATAAGGGTTTTCGGCGGTTTTATTGTGGGGAATCCCGATGATACGAAAAAAGATGTGAAAAATGTCTTTAAATTTGCCAAGAAGATCAATGTCGACTACCTGGGGCTCGGGATACTTACCCCTCTGCCCAAGACAGTGATAAGGGATGAACTCCTGCAGCAGGGGCTTATTCTGAATAAAGACGATTACAGCAAATATAACGGGTTTGAATGCAACATCAAAACAAAATACCTCTCAGATAAGCAGTTAAAAAGGCTGGTTTCTCGGGGTTATCTGGGATATACTTGGCATATGCTTTTTCATTCAGGCAATCTCTGGAGTAAACCGTACTATTCTATGAAGAACCTTGCTCTGCTGGGTGGAATAATCTATTTAATGTTTTCATATATGAATGGTAACTGGCGCCGCTCTGATTTTCACAGGTTTTAGAACCAGGTTATAAAATCAGCATTGTAATAAAACAAAGAAATTTCTAATTTTTTTTAGAGGAGGGGAATATGGCGCAAGCGAAAGACGGCGATACTGTCAAAGTTCACTACACAGGAAAATTGAAGAACGGAGAGCTTTTTGATAAGTCGAGCGAAAACGACCCCCTCCAATTTAAGATCGGTGAAGGGCAGATAATCCCCGGCCTTGAGGAGGCCGTAATCGGTATGGAGCAGGGAGAAACGAAAGAGACCGAAATCCCCGCAGATGAGGCCTACGGTCCCCGTGACGAGGAAAAGGTTGTGGAGATAGAGAGAAGCCGGTTCCCGGACAATTTAGAGCCAGAAGTCGATCAGAAACTGCAGGTGCAGCAGGAAAACGGTCAGCAGTTGATTGTGACAGTTACCGATGTTGCCGAAAAAACCGTGACACTGGACATGAACCATCCTCTTGCCGGCGAGGATTTGATATTTAAAATTGAGCTGGTCGGTATCTTTTAAATAAAATAAAACGCAGGCGTTAAAAAAAACAATAAGCAGCTTTTAAAAAATTTTACAAACAGATTGTTTCTGTTTTGTAGTATTTCCGAGATACAAATCTTAATCAAAAACATATCGGACAGGAAAAAAGGAGGTAATTCAATGCAGGGGAAAAGACTTTATGTAGGGAATCTCGATTACACCGCTACAAGTGAGGATGTCAAAGAAATGTTTTCTGCTTTTGGTGATGTTGTTGAGGTTAAGGTCATCGAACGCAAAGGTTTTGGGTTTGTTGAAATGGGAAGCCAGGCTGAAGCTGAAAAAGCAAAAGAGGAACTGGACGGCTCCGATTTCAAAGGACGCTCTTTGAGAGTCAACGAAGCTATTGCAGGTGAAAAGAGAAAGCCGAGAAGAAGTTATTAAAATCAGATGACTGATACTGGTCAATTCAAGGTTGCATTACCGGTTTTAAGTCTTATGAGTTGAGCGAAAAGATAAAAAGGGCTGTCATTGATTTCAAGGCAGATAAAGACAGCCCTTTTTGATAGAGAACAGGTTATTGATTGTCGATAAAAAGCCTCTTTGCATTTTCGTAGGCAATGAGCCGGGCTATCCCTGGCTCAAGTGCTCCGAGTATAGCCCTTGCCCGTTCAATCTTTTTTTCATATTTGGGCAGAGTAAAACCTTTACGGCCGAAGTGTGAATCGGTCCCTATCATAAATCTTTCAGGCATCTCTTCAAAAAGCCCGGCCCAGTCTTCGTAGAGTTCCCCATCTGTATTAACAACCGGTTCGAGATTTTTCCACCAGCGGTGCTTTGTAATAGCCTTGATGTTCATCATGATGTTCGGATATTTTTTGAGTATTCTTCGTACATTTGTGGGATTGGTCATGGCCGTATGCGAATAGATCAGTTTCAGACTTGGGTTTCTCTGATAGAGAAGCTCTATGCCGCCAAAAACCTCTTTTTCGTATGATTTCCCATCAGGGGTTACCGGCTCTGCATGAAGATCGAGCCACATCCCTTTTTTTGCAACCAGATCGACAATACGGAGGAACGGTTCAAAATCGGGCGAAAATTTAAGAACATTCTGACCTCTGAAGCCTTTGTCGAAATGATATATGGCGATTTCTCCAACACCGCCAAAATCACCGCTGTTCATATCCTCTTCAAGCCGTTTCAGGATGCCCTGAATTTCGGCTTCGGTGTATTGTTCACTGTTGTATGCCGAATCCAGCCAGACGGTAATATAGTTACTTCCGCAAAAAACCTTCACCCTGTTTTTATCCATATCCCTTATCATTTTTCTTCTGACAACACCCAGCTCCTGGTTTCTTCTTATCCCGTCATTCGGCGTGGGCATAAAAATAATCAGTTCAACACCCGAATCCCTTATGACCTCCAGTATTTCTTTAAGCTTGCCATGATCAATATCCGAAGCACTTCCATCCCAGCCAGAGTCTTTATCATTGTCATCTCTTTCTCTTGGCGGATAAAGATGAGCATGTGTATCGATAATGGGGCCGTTGTAATATCTTCCGTGAGCGCGTGCCGGCCGGTCCGGGTCAGACCTTGTCTGGTCTACCTCGAAAGCCGGCGGAGGTATAGGAATCCGGTCTTTACTCTCTGCGAAAGCAGGTGCAGAAAATAAGAAGAGAAAAAGAATGAAAAAACATAGTAAACGGTTCATGATTAATCGACCCACCTGGTTCCTGTTATCAAGAACCATGCGTTTTTATAAGCAACCCTTCCAGCTGTCGGTGGGGAAAGGTCTGATAAAATATCCCTTGCCTGTTCGATCTTATCCGGAAAATTGAGCCACCTGCCAGGAGCAATATCAGTTGCCGCGGTAAAGCGTGCCGGGTGCTTTTCAATAACAGCCTTCCATTTTTCTTCTAAAGTCCCGTCTGATTTTTGAAGGGTGTTATGTTCGAAACCGCTTCCGGGGTATTCTGAGCCGGGACGTCCGACCG
>Ga0233430_1002496_pt1 | contig 21079 bp, 22 predicted proteins | sample SI_118_April2016_2_FD_179883 | JGI IMG/M metagenome (GOLD analysis project Ga0233430, IMG submission 179883) | Seawater microbial communities from Saanich Inlet, British Columbia, Canada - SI_118_April2016_150_MG | ecosystem: Environmental > Aquatic > Marine > Inlet | place: Canada: British... | reverse complement strand
AAAAGAAAAATCACATAGAAAATCTGGATAAATACATAGAAACTCAGTTAAACAAAGGCATTAGTTCTGATCTGATAAAAAAAGCATTGATTAAGAAAGGCTGGAAAGACATAATAATAGAAGAAGAGATACATGCTACAAAAGCATATAATCTATTGTATAAACTTATAAGATATACAGAACAGCAGGTTAAAAAAGGCATAAAACTAGAAACAATAAGAAAAAAACTAGAAGAGATAGGATGTGAACAAGATACGATTGAAAAAGCCTTTAAGATATATGATTCTTTTAATTCAAATGATAAATGATTACGAATTTCGACATAATCACCTAATAAATCTTATAGTATCCCCATTAACTACACTATGTTTTTTCCATTCCTTATCATTTCTCATAGAAAAATATTCTAAGAAATGAGTCCCCCTGCTTTCCTTTCTAGCCAAAGCAGATTTAGCAATTAATTTAGAAACAATAACCATATTCCTTAACTCGATTATATCTTTATTAATTCCATTTTTCATTATTTTCTTAACCTTACCATTTATTTTATTCAATTCCTTCAACGCTAAGATCAATCCATTTCTATTTCTTATTATTCCCACTTTATCCCACATTAATTTTTGGATTATTTTTTTAATTTTAGCTATTTCTTTATTTTTCTTAACAATTTCATAATTAAGTTCTTTATTCTTTATTGTTTCAATCTTTTTTATTTTCTTTATTTTATTTTTAAGATTTTTAGCCAGAATATCACCAAAAACCAAACAATCTGTTAAAGAATTCGATGCCAACCTATCAGCACCATGCAATCCAGAACAAGAAGTTTCACCAATAGCATAAAGATCAACCACATTGGTCTCAGCTTTCAAATTTACCTTCACACCACCACAGCTATAATGCGCAGTTGGCGTTACAGGTATGGGTTCTTTAGTCAAATCAATCCCTTGCTCTAAACATTTTTTATATATTTTAGGAAATCTTTTCTTAAGATAAGAACCCCCTAAATGTGTAACATCTAACTCAACATAATCAGCATTAGTCTTCTTCATTTCATCAACAGTAAACTTAGAAACAACATCCCTTGGAGCAAGTTCACCATCCCTGTGATACTTAAGCATATATATCTCACCAGTATTATTAATTAGATGTCCACCCTCACCACGTAAAGTTTCAGAGATCAAAAACTCAGTTCCATAAAGCCCAGTTGGATGAAACTGCACAAATTCCATATCTTGTAACTCAGCACCAACACCATATGCAAGAGCAAAACCATCCCCCGTAGCTACAGAAGGATTACAAGTATTCTTAAACAATCTACCTAAACCGCCAGTAGCAAGAACAACAGCTTTTGCAGAGATTGTTATTGTTTTATTCGCTTTTAATATTACTGCACCACTGCATTTTTTATCTTGTTTTATCAATTCAATTGCCAGACTATTTTCTAGACATTTTATCTTATTGTTCTGTTTTATCTGTTTTATTAGTGCTGCCTCAATCATTTCCCCAGTAATATCGCCAGAATGGACTATCCTTGCAGCAGAATGAACCGCTTCTTTGCTTAATTGCTTATCAAACTTTACACCTAAATTTTTTAACCAAATGATCTGTTTTGGAGCATTTTTTACAACTAACTCAACAGATTTCTTATTACATAGACCATCACCAGCCCTTAATGTATCATTAATATGAAGTTTATAAGAATCATTATTACCAAATACCCCTGCTAACCCCCCCTGGGCCTTTTCAGTATTAGATTCATTGATCTTCCCCTTGGTAACTATAACAACATTAGCAAACTTAGAAGCCTTTATAGCAAAAGCAAGTCCTGCTATTCCTGAACCAATAACTAAAATATCTGTTTCCATATTAAACAAACTTCTGACCTATATTTATTATTCTTGAAGAATGAGTAAGATACCCTATAGAAACAACATCAATACCTGTTGTAGAATATTCTATTATATTATCTGGATTTATCCCCCCGGAGGCCTCCAAAAGAACATGATCATATAATCCTTGACTTTTTAATTTATCAATTATAACTTTAACATCTTTAGGCCAAATATTATCTAACATTATTATACATGGACAATCAATTTTACCTTGCTGCAAATCTTTAAAAGTTTTAGCTGCAGAAATAGCCTCCCATTCATTAAAAGTCTCTATCTCTATAAAATTAGCCTTTTCTTTTTTCTCCCATGCAAGGTTCAAAGCTTCATTGACATAATCAGAAACCCCCCGGTTCTTCAAAGCTGTCAAATGATTATCCTTTATTAGAATAGATTCCCACAACGCTAACCTATGTGTTAACCCGCAACCAACAAATACTGCTTTCTTATCTAAATAACGCCAATGTGTTTTTCTAGTTGGTGCAATTTTTATTTTCCCATCAACTTTATTAATCAATTCATGAGTTAAAGTCGCAATCCCACTCATTCTTTGCAGTAAATCAACAGCACTCCTTTCAACTTCAAGAAGTTTTTGAGCATTGCCTGTTAATTCAAATATGATGTCTCTTTTCTGGATCTTATCCCCATCTTTTTTCTTAGCAACAACACCTATACCATATTTCTCATACAAATAAGTTGCTTCTTCAACCCCGGCTATTATCCCATCTTCTCTTGTAGCAACAATTGCCTTCGCATTTTCAGCTTTCTTAATAACTGATTCACTGGTGATATCGCCCGTACCTATATCTGCTTTAATCTCATCAAAAACAAAATTATCTATCCATTTCTTATACATACTATTCTTAAGATTAAGTAATTCTCCCCTTTGATATGCTTTATTTATCAATTCTTTTCTATTCATGATAAGAAACAATTAGATGAATATATTTAAATCTTTTGAAAACTTTTTTTCAAGAGATTTAAGCCTAAAAATTGTTATGCAATTTTTTTCGTTTAAATGTTTTTAAAATAAATTTAAATACATTTAAGCTCAGAAAAATGTAAATATTTTTCTGTTGTTTAAATATTTGGGAGAATAATTCAAACTGATGGCTATCCCCTAACCTACATCAAAGTATTTACAATCGGTTTGAATTCTTAGAAATTTCACACTGACGTCCCTGAGGCAAAGCCGAACAGGATACAAGAAATGCTAGCATTTCTTAGTATGCAGAACATTATATCCCTATAAAAATTTCTTGTGAAATTTCAAATAAATCAAGAAATAGAAAGCATCCTTTCCAAAGCTATCTTCGCCTTAGAAACAACTTCTTCAGAAATCTCAACCTCCCCAGTTTCATTCAATAAACAATCATAAACCTTTTCTAAAGTAATCTTCTTCATCTGAAGACAAGTTCCACCTAAAGAATAAAACTCTTTTGAAGGGATCTCTTTCTTCAACCTATTTACCATCCCACATTCAGTAACCACAATAAACTCATTAGCACTATTCGATTTTGCATACGAAATCATCTGTGAAGTACTACAAACAGCATCTCCTAATTTAATAACTTCCATCCTACACTCAGGATGAACCATAACCTTAGCAGTTAGATAATTCTCCTTGGCTTTCTCAACATCTTCAACACCAATCTTATCATGGACATAACAATATCCTTCAACTGATATTATCTTCTTATTAGGTAACTTACTCTGAACATAGTTTCCCAAATTTTTGTCAGGAACAAATATAACCTTATCATTAGATAAAGAACTAACAACCTTAACAGCATTTGCAGAAGTACAACAAATATCTGAAACAGCCTTAACTGAAGCTGTAGAATTCACATAACTGCAAACCGCAGCTTTAGGATATTTTTTCTTCATCTCCAAAATCATTTCAACAGTAACCATATTAGCCATAGGACATTCAGATAACTCTTCAGGATGCAAAACCAGTTTATCAGGATTCAAAATCTTAGCAGACTCTGCCATAAAATCAACACCGCAAAAAACAATGATTTTAGCATCTGTCTTAGCAGCTTCCCTGGCAAGACCTAAAGAATCCCCTAAAGCATCAGCTACTTCATAGATCTCAGGCCTCTGATAATTATGAACCAATATTACAGCATTCTTCTCTTTCTTCAATGCATTTATCTTTTCTATCAATTTTTGTTGTTCCATAACATAATAGAATTCTTTATATATCTTAAAAAGTTATTGGTTTTCTATGGATAGACAGATTGTAAACAGTATAATAAATTCATTGAACAATACACTGATGGAAAAAGGAGAATATGCACAATTCAATGATCCATCTTACAAACCGATAAAGATAGACAAATCAAACTTCCATGAAATTTTAGAAAAACAAAGTTTTTCTAACAGTTTTAGAATCGAAGCTTCTAAACCGTTTAGAAGTCAAGAGACTTCTAAAAGTTTATCAAACAAGTTTGATAAAATAAACAAAGAAGAATCATCAAACAAATTAGCTTTTATCGATGGAGGAAATATAGAGATACTAAAAGCACCAAACTTCTCATTACAACTAATAAGGATATATTACAACATATATCAAAACAACAAAAAGATAAGTTCAAACAAAAAAGAGTTCTACATATTAATCAACGCAATAAACCAGAAAAACAACATAATCTACAAAACAGAATTCTTTGGGTTAGAGAAATCTTCAAACAAAAGCAAACTAGAATTCAACTCATTTGATGAAACAATAAGACAAGGAACCCATAGAATCTCAATTTCGACAATAGGAAATGTCATAAGAAGATTCACAGAACTAGAAACAGCAAAAGACCTAACAGATGAGCTAAACAGCAATGATATAATCATTATTGATGGTGACCTAAAAGCATCAATCACTGATGAATCAGATTATTTAGAAGACCTGTATAAAAAAGCAAAAGAAAAAAACATAATAATCGCTGCTTTATCAAAAACATCTGAACTTTTTACAGAAACAGGCAACGCCTTGATTCCCGTATTAAGTGAGCTTGCCCCAAAAACAGCATGGTCTTATTATCCATTAGTTAAAATTGAAAACAAAAACCACAAGATAGACATGTACATTATCAAACTAAATAGATCATCCAGATACATATTCAAATTCGAAGTATCAAACAACACAGATTATAACATAAAACAGATATTATCTTTATTAAAAGATAATTCCATTGATCCTGTTTTCTTAGGCTACCCTTATGGATTAATAGAAGCAGACCAATTTGCCAGAGTAAGCAACAAAGAAAAAGATTACCTAAAAACCATTTTCCTATCAAAACTAGGTCAAAATAATGAAAAAATAGCACAATATCTAAATACCTTAAACACCCATTCTATACTAGATTCTATAAGCTATTGACTGTGTTGTCCCGAAACTAATTCAAATTTTTAAATGAACAAATAATAACAATTGATGAAAACTGCCTGAAGAGGGAAAATCCATACAAACTTCAAAAAGCGTAGCTTTTTGACGGTTTAGAAATCATTGATTTCTAAAAGTATGGATTTTTCCTTTTGACATAGGGCATTTGCGGAGCAAATGACCTTGTTTGAATCCTCTGTTGTTATTATTTGTGACTACTACATTCTAAATATGATTATGTAAACCAAAAGAAAAATAGCAAATCTATAAGCTATTGACCATAAGTTTTATATATTCCATTCTCAAAATATGCATATATGGCTTAAAAGCCTAAAAAAGAGGTGAATACAATGGATGAAAGAATAGGTAATTACTCATTCATAATTGGAGTGATTATAGCTATAGTTTTAGGTATTGTTTCTTTAGGAGCAGCAACTCCGTGGCTGGCATCTTTGCTGGTAATACTAGGATTAGTTGTAGGTCTCTTAAACGTAACAGGCAAACAAACAAAAGAATTTTTGCTTGTAGCTACTGTATTGGTAATAACAGCAGGACTTGGTGGAGCAGGAGCAACATTAGGTGGAACAGAAATCGTCGGTCCATACCTACAAGGAATCTTTGCCCAAGTATTAGCATTTTTAGTGCCTGCAACAATTGTTGTCGCATTAAAAGACATATATAGGTTATGTGAAAACTGCTGATCAAATTTCTTTTTTATTTTTTATTTTCAGTAAACTATATATACAAGATAAACTAAATCTATATTATGTACGACGTAATAACAGTAGGATCATCAACAGTAGATGTTTTTGCTAAGACTAAATTTTCTGAACTTATAAAGATTATGAGCAATAACACAAAAAAAGACTTTCTGGCATATCCAACTGGATCTAAAATATTAATAGAAGAATTAAACTTTACAACAGGTGGAGGAGCAACAAACACAGCAGTATGCTTAGCAAGGCTAGGTCAAAAAGTCTCTTGTATCTCAAAAACAGGCAGCGGTTCTAACGCATCTAAGATAATAAACCACCTTAAAAGAGAAAATATAGACTCTAACCTGATAGTTTGCAGCAAAAATAGCAGAACAGGTTATTCTATAATACTAGACAGCCTAAAACATGACAGATCAATACTAGCATTCAAAGGATCTAACAATAACCTAAAATTTAGTGAGATAAACAGGAAAAAATTAAACACAAAATGGTTCTATTTCTCAACAATGCTAGGTGAATCATTCAAAACATTAGAAAAACTAGCTAAATTTGCAGAAAAGAACAAAATCAAGATTGCTTTCAATGCCTCAGAATACTTAGTAAAAAAAGGATCAAGATTCCTAAAAAATATCCTTGAAAAAACAGACATATTTGTCTTAAACAAAGATGAAGCTAAATTATTAGTTAAAAAAGAAAAAATAGACAACATCCTAAAAGCAATACACAAGCTAGGACCAAGAACAGTAATTATCACCGATGGAAAAAATGAATTCTTTGTTTTTGATGGTGAATTTATATATTCTGCCAGACCGACAAAAACAAAGATCATAGAAACAACGGGAGCAGGTGATGCATTTGCAGCATCATTCTTATCTGGCATGATAAAAAAGAATAATATAGAATTCGCTATGAGACTAGCTTCAGCAAACTCAGAATCAGTCATACAACACCATGGAGCAAAAAACAAACTACTAAACTACAAAGAAGCATTAAAGATCATTAAAAAAGAAGACCTAAATATAAAAAAGAGGAAAATAAGATGAAAATATTAGGTATAAGCGGTTCTCCAGTCAAAGATGGAAGTAATGAAAAAGCAATAGACTATGCACTAAAAAAAGCAAAAAAACTAGGATTTGATACAGAAAAGATTACCCTAGCAAAAAAAGACTTAACAGGATGTATTGCCTGCAATCAATGTAAGAAACAAAAAGGAACATGCTCAATAAAAGATGTCATGGAAGACATCAGACCTAAGATGGAAGATGCTGATGCGATCATAGTATCAAGTCCTGTCTACTTTGGCTCACTATCAGCACAAACAAAATCCTTATTCGACAGATCCCTCCCATTAAGAAGGGATAACTTTAAGCTAAAAGACAAGATTGGAGCAGCAATTGCAATAGGCAGGTCAAGAAATGGTGGTCAGGAACTGACTATTCAAACAATCCACTCATGGATGCATATACATGGGATGATCGTAGTAGGTGACAATAACCATTTTGGTGGAACAGTAGCAGCACCATTTGAAAAAGATGAATTTGGAAAGAAAACAGTTGATGATACGATCGATAAAGTTTGTAATTTGCTGAATAAAATAAATAATCCATGATTTTTCTACTAAACCCTACAAATCAAAAACTTTTAGAAATCTATGATTCCTAAACTGTTTTGAAAAACCAAATGTTTTCTCTGTTGTCCCAAAACTAGTTTACATTTTCAAATGAGCAAATAATAACAATGATAAATTCTTGCCTGAAGAGGAAATTTCCTTTTGGCATATGACATTTTGCGTACTTCAACTTGCGAAGCAATGTGAAGGTTTAGAAATATCTGATTTCTAAAAGCAAAATGGCCGTGAATGAATCCCTTGTTGTTATTATTTGCGACTGCTACTTAATAACCCCATTAGGTTAACTAAAAACGTTATAGCATAAAACCAAATGTTTTCCAAAAACTTTTAGGGGTGTAGCCTAAACGGTTTTGGAAAACAGTAGGTTTTCCAAAAACTTTTAGGGGTGTAGCCTAAACGGTTTTGGAAAACAGTAGGTTTTCCAAAAACTTTTAGGGGTGTAGCCTAAACGGTTTTGGAAAACAGTAGGTTTTCCAAAAACTTTATATAGCCCTCTGATTTCCAAAATAACATAAAATAATAACTTCAAAACAGAAAATAAGCAAAAAAAGGTGATTTTCATGTCAGATAAGCTATTACCATTAGCAGCTATGGAAAAGATCATAAAGAAAGCCGGTGGAGCAGATATCAGGGTTTCAGAAAAAGCAAAAGTTGCTCTTAAATCAGTAATTGAAGACAAAGCAGAAGAGATAGCAGAACGTGCTTGGAGACTTGCAACACATGCAGGAAGAAAAACAGTTAAAGAAGGAGATATTAAACTCGCTGTAAAGCAATAAGGGGGATTCAAAATGAGTACAAAACCAGTAAGTATAGGGACACTAAAAAAAGGAAATTATGTAGTTATTGATGGGGCAGCATGTATCGTTTCCGATACTTCAACTTCAAGACCAGGAAAACATGGTCATGCAAAAGTACGTTTAACAGCAGTAGGCATTGTAGATGGTAAAAAAAGGATAGAAGTCATGCCAGGTCACGATAATATCGATTCTCCAATAATAGAAAAAAAAATAGCTCAAGTATTATCTATTAACGCAGATTCTGCAAATGTTATGGATAATGAAACATACGAAACATTCGATCTAAAGATTCCAGACGAATTAAAAGACGACATCGTAGAAGGCGCTAATGTTATGTATTGGGTAATACTTGATGATAAAGTGATGAAACAGGTGCAAGGATAACTTTGCGAATGTGTTTCATTCATAACGGTTTAGAAAACAGGAGGTTTTCAAAAAAATGGTAAAATTCCCAGAAGCAGAAGTAAGAAAATTTAGTAGTGTTTTTGTATGTAAAAAATGCAAACAAAAAGCTAGAGCGCCTAACCAAAAGGTTCTTGCAGGCAAAGTAACCTGCAAAACATGTGGTGGACATAACTTTAGGCCTGTAAGAAAGAAATAAGAATGAATATTCAGTCAATATCTGCGATTATATTTATTCTTCTTATGGCTCTTTTTCTAATTTATAAGAGAAAAAAGATTACAATACAAAAAATTCTTGGACCGCTATTATATTTTGTAATGTACAAAACCCAGATAGGGATAAAACTTATGGAAAAGATAGCAAAGAAATTCTCAAAACAACTAAAATACATAGGTTATTTCGGAATATTCATAGGGTTTGTAGGTATGGTCCTGATGACCTACGCATTGATACAAAATATATATATGATAATAACACAACCAGGAGCACTTCCAGGAGTTGGTCTTGTATTGCCATTTGAAGTAAAGGGTGCATTCTACGTACCGTTCTTTTATTGGATAATCTCAATCTTCATTATAGCACTAGTACATGAATTTTCACATGGAATCATTGCTAAAAAATATGGAATGAAAATTAAATCAAGCGGCATAGCATTCTTAGGCATACTATTGCCAGTAATACCTGCAGCATTTGTAGAGCCAGATGAAAAAGAACTGATAAAAAGACCAGCAAAAGAACAACTAAGCGTATTCGCAGCAGGCCCATTCTCCAATATATTATTAGCATTCATTATTATAGGAATCACAGCATTGATTATAACACCATTATCAGGTGCCATAGCAAACCCAAATGGAGTATTGATCACTGGTTTGATCGATGGTAATTATTCAGCAGAACAAGCAGGAATACAACCAAGTGAAATAATCAAAAGTATAGATTATATCCCCATACAATACCTAACAAATTTCTCAAACGTCTTAGAACAAAGAAAATCAGGGGATATAATAACATTAGAAACTGATAAAGGCATATACAACGTAACACTATCAAAAAATCCAGAAAACAACACTAAACCTTATCTAGGCGTATTTGTTCAACAAAACACAGAAATAAAAGAAAGCTTTATCAAAAGATATGGTAGATTCACACCACCAATCATAATATGGTTCATGGGATTATTATACTGGCTATACGTCCTTAATCTTGGAATAGGTCTTTTCAACTTAGCACCCATGGGACCTTTAGATGGTGGAAGGATGTTATTAGTAACATTACAAAAATTCTTACCAGAAAAAAAAGCCATAAAATACTGGAAAAACATAGGATTCTTTTTCTTAACATTAATATTAGTTAATATCCTGCATGCTTTTATAAATTAATCAAAAAGAAATATTAATTATCAGGTAAGAATCTCAGATTAAGTTCTCTAGCAGCCTTTACAGCATCTAATCTTTTGACAATAGTTGTATGTGGAGCCCCTTTCACAATATCAGGGTCAGAATTAGATTCATCTTTGATCTTGATCATAACTTCGATAAACTTATCCAACATTTCTTTACTTTCAGTCTCATTCGGCTCAATCATTATCGCACCATGAACATTCAATGGAAAATAAACAGTAGGTGGATGAAATCCATAATCAAGTAATCTCTTTGCAATATCATTTGTTGTAACTTCATTAGGCATCTCTTCATCAGAAAGCACAAACTCATGCTTGCAAACACAATCATAAGGTAATTTATAATGCTCCCTCAATTTCTCTTTCATATAATTAGCATTCAAAACAGCATTATCAGAAACTGCCTTCAATCCAACAGCACCGATTGCCCTGATATAAGTAAATGCTCTAACCATAACTCCAAAATTCCCATAAAATGCTTTAACCTTACCGATAGACTTAGGATAATTAGCAAAAGAATAAACTTCCTCATTCAAAACAACATAAGGATTAGGCAGAAATTCTTTCAATTCTGATTTAACACCAACAGGACCAGAACCAGGCCCGCCACCACCATGAGGGGTAGAAAAAGTTTTATGCAGATTCAGATGCAGAACATCAATACCCATATCACCAGGTCTTACATTACCAAGCAAAGCATTCATATTTGCCCCATCCATATAAACTAAACTACCATTATCATGGATCAACTTAGTTATCTCCAATATATTTTCCTCAAATATCCCTAATGTATTTGGTATAGTCAGCATTACAGCAGCAACTTCATTATCGAGATTCTTCTTCAGATCTTCAATATCGACCTGCCCTCGATCATCACTCTTTATAGTTATAGTCTCAAAACCGCACATAGAAGATGATGCAGGATTTGTTCCATGAGAACTATCTGGAGTTAATATCTTAACCCTATTCTCACCCTTATCATTAAAATAAGCCTTGATAATCATCAAACCAGTAAGTTCACCATGCGCACCTGCAGCAGGCTGTAATGTAAATGCACCTAATCCACAAATCTCACAAAGCATTTTTTCTAAATGATACAATAATTGTAAACAACCTTGATTATATGGCTGCAAAGGATGGCAATCACAAAAACCACTTAATCTACAAGTATCTTCATTTATCTTTGGATTATACTTCATAGTACAACTCCCCAAAGGATAAAACCCATTATCAACACCAAAATTCCTCCTAGATAAAGCAGTATAATGCCTAATCAGATCAATCTCAGAAACTTCAGGTAAACCACTATCACCACCAACAAACTCAGAAGGGATAATATTATCTTTTCTAGGAACATCCAGTTCAGGTAAGCTCACAGCTTTCCTTCCTTTAACACTTTTCTCAAAAATTAATTCCATTTTATTATTAACCTTTCATTACCTCAACCAATCTATCCATCTCTTCAATAGTATTCAATTCAGTAACACAAAACAATAAACAATCTGAAAGTTCAGGATAATATTCACCAAGATCTAAACCACCTATAATTTTATTATCTAATAATCTCGAACTAACTGATTTAGCATCATTGACTTTAACAACAAATTCATTATAGAATGGTTTGTCAAACTTAATCTCAAAACCATTTTCCTTTAATTTATCAACCAGATAATGAGATTTCTGGATATTAAGATCAGCCAATTCCTTAATTCCTTCCTTGCCTAAAGTAGATAGATAAACAGTTGCAGCTAAAGCACACAATGCTTCATTTGAACAAATATTAGATGGAGCCTTTTCTCTCCTTATATGCTGCTCCCTTGCCTGTAAAGTTAATATAAACCCCCTTTCCCCTTCAGAATCAACAGTAGCTCCAACTAATCTACCAGGAATACTCCTTTTGTATTTATCCTTTGTAGCCATGATACCCAGATAAGGACCACCAAAATTGACAGGGTTGCCAAAAGATTGTCCTTCTCCAACAACAATATCTGCCCCTAGATCTCCTGGCTTCTTCAACAAACCTAAAGAAGTTGATTCGACAACCGATACAACAAGCAAAGCACCATTATCATGAACAACTTTTTCAACTGAAGAAAGATCATATATACTTCCAAAAAAATCAGGATTCTGTATCAACAAAGCTGCAGTCTTATCACACAATTTCTCACTTATCTCACCAACACTTATTTCGACCAATTCAAAATTATGAGCATCACAATAAGTTTTAACAACCTGCCTGTATTCAGGATGTATAGATTTAAGCATCAATATCTGTTTTCTTCTGGTGATATTAGTTGCCATTATACAACTCTCAGCAAGAGCAGATGCCCCATCATACATTGAAGCATTTGCAACATCCATACCAGTAAGATCACAGATCATAGTCTGATATTCATAGATCACCTGCAGCATCCCCTGAGATATCTCAGGCTGATAAGGTGTATAAGCAGTATAGAATTCACTCCTACCAACAATATGATTCACAACAGAAGGTATAAAATGTTTATAAGCCCCTGCACCTAAAAAACTAGAAAAATCAACTTTATTTTTCTTGCTTATATCGATCAAAAGATTCTTGACTTCAATCTCAGAAAGCGCCTTAGGAACTTTCAGATTATCCTTCAACAATAAAGAAGCAGGAATATCCTTAAACAAGTCTGAAACCTTATTTACATTAATGTCTTTAAGCATCAATTCTCGGTCTTTTTCTGTATTCGGGATAAAATCCATCATAACACCACAATGATTCAATGTTTTTCTTCTTTTACAAAATTACCATACTCTTCAGATGACATCATACCATCCAATGCACCATTATCTTTAATCTTACTTTTTTACACTATTATCAATTACTAAATTAAAATATATAATTAAATATTTGGTTATGGCGAACTTCCAGAGGGACAAGGATTACCATCCGGAACACATAAAAGAGGATAATAGCCATTTTCATCTGGTTCATCTTTATAACAAGAATCTTCATCAGAACAACAACCCCCCCAACCACCACAACTACCATCAGAGCATTGATGTTCACTTGGACAACAATTTACTACGCCTGTGCCAAATGCGATTTCAACACAAACAGGATTGCCAGGGGTGCTTCCAGGACATTTGGTCTCATCAGAACAACAGTCATTTTTATCTACACAACTTACAGTGGGGGCTATAGTACCATCTGGTAACATATAATCTCCAGTACATTTTTTTTCATCTGGACAGCAATCATCTCCACCAATAAGAATACATGTATCATCGCCACATTTACGCTCCCCAGGAGGACATAATTCTTCATAAGGATCATCACATTCGGTTGGATCATAACAATCATTCTGAGGATCAGAATCACAAAGACCAATACAACATCCATCCCCTATCTCGGGTGTATCACAAGGATCTGTAGCACCGACAGGATCATAAGCAGAAGCATCAACAGCAGGATCATAATTTTCAGCCATCCCACCCCCCTCATACATCATAGGGTCATCCATACCAGAACCACCACAACTAGGATCTTCAGGATACATCATACAATAATCTTCAGCCATCCCACCTTCATCATCAGGCATAATTAAATTATATTCAGCAATTAACATCTCACCTTCTTGAATCATCATCTCTGCCTCAAGAATCATAGCAGTACCTTCATCAATCATGGAATTTGCTTCTTCTTTCATCTGATTCCCTTTATCAATTAAGTCTTGAGCAGAATCAAAATCTATCGCTTTCCCAGTATTACTACAACCAACAAAAACATAAGATATCATTAACAAACATATTATTAAACAAATCTTCTTCATTTATTCGTCACCTTTTTATTTTATAATTTATTAAAAAATTCAATGTTTTTCTTCTTTTACAAAATTACCATACTCTTCAGATGACATCATACCATCCAATGCACTACTATCTTCAATCTTAATCTTAGCCAACCACCCTTCACCATAAGGGTCTTTATTAATAATTTCAGGGCTATCACTTAACTTAACATTTGCCTCGACAACTTCACCATTGACAGGACTAAATACATCAGAAACAGACTTGACAGACTCTATAACAGCCATACCTTTTTTTGCCTCAACCTTTTTACCCACTTCAGGAAGTTCAACAAAAACAATATCTGTTAACTGCTCTTGAGCAAAATCAGTAACACCCACAATTGCAATATCTCCTTCAACCTTAACCCATTCATGTTCTTTGCTATATTTTAATTCTGTTGGATTCTCCATATTGATTCACCCCAAAAAAAATAGTTCTAAATCATTTATTAACTTTTCCATTGTGTATAAAGCATAAAACAAAGTTTTTAACTTGATACACTAAGATAATTTCACAATTCTGATGGATTATGGAATTTTCTTGTTAAATGTATATATAGGCCTTTCCACTATCTTAGCCTTATAAAATTTATCTCGTATCTTAACATCAATCTCATTATCAACACTAGCTTCTTCAGGATTGACAAAAGCCATCCCTAATCCTGTCTTAAATGTAGGAGACATTGTTCCAGAAGTTACATAACCAATCTTCTCATTATTCTTATAAACCTCATAATGCTCTCTAGGAATCCCTCTTTCGATCAGCTCAAAAGCAACAATCTTTCTTTTTAATCCATCTTCTTTAATCTTTAACAAAGCTTCCTTGCCAACAAAATTATCCTTATCGAGCTTAACAACAAAACCAACACCAGCTTCCAATGGATTTATCTCTTCAGTAAGTTCATGTCCATAAAGACTATAACAAGCCTCTATCCTCAATGTATCTCTTGCCCCCAAACCCACTGGCTTCAACCCAAACTCACTACCAACTTCTAATATTTTATTCCACATCTCCACAGCCCTAGAAGCATCAAAATAAAGCTCAAACCCATCTTCAGCAGTATAACCTGTTCTTGAGATTATAGTATCAACACAATTAACCTTGCCTTCAACAAAACAAAATCTCTCTAAACTACTAAGATCAACTTCAGTCAACTTCTGCAAAATCTCCTGAGCATTAGGCCCCTGCACATCCAATTTAGCAGTCTGATTAGATTTATCAACAACAGCTACATCAAGACCATCTTTAGGACCAGAAAATATTCTAAAATCTTTATCTATATTTCCAGCATTTACGACAATCATAAATTTCTCAGAATTAAACCGATATACAAACAAATCATCAGCCACACCACCATTTTCCAGACATATACAAGAATAAAATGCCCCACCATCACTCAATTTGCTTAAGTCATTAGTAATAACACCCTGAATCAATTTAAATGCACCATTCCCTTCGATAAAAAATTCACCCATATGGCATATATCAAACAATCCAGCCTTTGCCCGAGTAGTTAGATGCTCATCAATAAGAGTAGAATAATAGACTGGCATAGACCATCCGCCAAACTCCACTATCTTAGCACCTAATTTAACATGCTCATCATATAATGGTGTTTTCTTCAGTTCACCCATATAACAAACAAACATTAAGGGATAACTTAAAAACTTTATGTTTTAATAAAACATAATGATAAACTGTACAATATAAAATTTTCTTTATAATTTACAGGGTTCTGTTACTAGTACAAGGATATACAGAAAAGACCAAAGATATAGAAAGATATATATACAAATAAAAGTGAGATAATATATCAAGAACATCAAGGTGATAAACAATGGAAAAACAAAGATCAAACTTATGGATTCTAGGTATAGTTGCTATTGTTGCAATCGTAGCTATTTTTGGAATAATTACAATTAATCAACCAAATACAACTTATGAAGATTCAGAATACGAACCTGAGATTATAGAGCCAATAGAACAAACAAATCCTAGCTCAGAAAAAAGCATTAGCCCACTTGAACAAGAAACTACATCTATTACTGTTGGAAACGCAGCTAGTATGGGTATTGGACCAGAGATTATTGAATTAGAATGTTCTTATACAAAATGCAATCTTGAAATAAGTAATCTATATAGTTTTGAAGGAGATTTTGGATATGAATTATGGTGGAGATTCCACTATGTTGATAACACATATGTAGACTACTGCGGTGATTGGAATGCAGGATGTAATCTAGGCATCAATAATGGAGAAAAAGGCGGCCTTCCAGTTTGGAAAAGATTTGATAATAGCGACTATATAGGTTTGGTAGAATATTTATGGAGATATAGTAATCAGGGTTCTAATTTTATAAGATGGGCTATAAACGAAAATCAAAACGATTTAAAAAATAGAAAATACCCCCTCAGCGTTAATTTACTTAATCCGCCCCAACCTAAACCATTCGAAAAAGTAGAAATATGGGTAAGGGGTTGGGATGTAATAGGAACTAATAATGGGAAAGAAAAATGGGACAGCACTGCTTGGTCGTCAGCCCTTACACTAAATCTAGGATAAATATCACATCAAGTGTAACAGAACCAGATAATTAGTAACTATTGTTTAATCAAAAATCAAAGAATTTATATAATATCTAACTTAAAAACCAAGTATGGATATAGCGACTATACTAATTAACTTAAAAGAAGCATTCTCAGCTATTCTAAAATCAATATTCAATGATCTATCAATCTTATGGTTTCTTGCTCCATTGATATTATTCTGGATAATCTTAGAGGTTTACTTCAGCAAATATAAAAAAGAAGAACTCGGCTGGAATACAGCATTAGGCAATGGATTGAGTGTGTTCTGGATTTTAATAGTATCGACAAAATACCTATTTGAAAACCACATGGAAAACTTTGAATGGCCCAAATTCATAGCGATAATCATAATAATGATCTATGCACTATTTATAATAATAAATTCATTTGAACATAAACTAAATGCAAAAGTTTCATTCTTATTAGCAGCACCAACGATAATATATTATCTATCAGCTGTTGCTATTATCTGGACATATGGCAATCTAGAAATAACAATCTGGGTATTGATAGACTTAATAATCATCTACCTGATTGCTATGATACTGGAACTGATCCTAAAAAAAAGCATAAAGGGAAAAGAGGATTTTGGAAGTATGGATCTAGGCAAAGGAAGTGATTTTAAAGAACCAGATTTTGGCAGCAGCTTTGGAGAAACAGACAAACTAGATAATAATTTAAATGATAACTCAAGCAGTTTCAGAGGATTTTAAACTGTTTTTTCTGTCCAGAAATTCTTTTACTTTTTGATTACCGATTGGCTGTGCTTCTTCACCTAAAGAATAATAGATCTTCTCAGCAACACTCCCCCATGAAAAATTCCCATTCTCTTTTATTATCTTATTAATCTTAAACTCGCCAAGATCAGATCCTTTCCTAAGATGATAATAGATAACCCTCATACTGGCTGGAGGAAATATATCTTTATAGTGCCTATAAATATCATAACCATAACCTTCTTTTAAGAAATACAATAGCTCCACTATGTTTTGCCTAATTTGTGACTTAACTGGTCTCCCCCTCGCCATAAGAAAAGTAACAATTATATCATTTAAATAGTTTTGGAAATTTTGAATTTCCAATCCGATTAAAAACCCAAGGGTTTTTAATAACTTCTGTCATTATTTTTTTGAAGTGAAAACTTATTTTAATAATAATCGACAGATTTAAATATAAATAAAATATATCTACAATCATGATAGACATAAGAAAGATCATCATTATCTTTGTTGTAGGTATCCTTTTCTCAGTACTTGTTTTTTCAGTTATTGAAGCAGTTTATCCTGAACCAAAATATGAAGATTTCTGCAATGAAAAATTTCTTGCAAGAGCTCCACAGATGATAAAAGATGCAAATGATTGTCCTGACTTAGAGATTGAAGTTACAAAAGAAACAATAAAAGAATGTGAAGAGAAAAAAGGAAATATTGAATATGATTATGATTCAAACGGATGTGCAATTGATTTTGAATGCAACACATGCAACTATGAATTAAGGCAGGCGCAAGACAAGCATAATCAGTATGTATTCTATATATCAGCAGTCTTGGCTTTGATCGCAATATTTATCGGATTGTATCTTCCGGCAAAAGGAAATACACTTAATGAATGGATTGGAACAGGCTTTATGTTAGGTGGAACATTCGCACTATTCTTTGGAACCATGGTTTCATTCCAATCACTTGATAGGTTTGTAAGGCCAGTAGTTATCTTCTTTGAACTTGCAATGGTAATATTCATATCTTACAAAAAGATAGGAAATCTAAAAGAAGACAAAAAGAATAAAACATAAATTTTTATAGTTCTTGGCTTTTTTATCTAGATATGAAATATATTTTCTTATTATCTAAAGAAGATCTAAAGCTAGCAAAAGAAGAAGTTCTATCCCTATTTAATATCGATAAATACAAACTGATCGATAATCTATTATTTCTGGAATTAGATGATATAGAACTAGCAAATCGACTAGCATACACTAAAAAAGTATATCAATTCTTATTTGAATCCAATGAAAAAGACATAAAAAACAAGATAGAAGAATTCGATTGGCAGTCAATATATAAAAAAGATTTTGCAGTAAGGATATCAGGAAAAGATCAATTTAACTTAAAAGAAAAAACATTAGCATCACACATATGGAATAAACTAAAGAATCCCAAAGTTAACTTAAATAATCCAAAAACCCATATTGAATTCTTTATGATAAAAAAGAAAATATATGCAGCAAGACTTATCAAAGACCCGCACCATACATTTGAATCAAGAAAAGCTCACAAAAGACCAGAGCGCCATCCAACAGCACTAAACCCAAAACTCGCAAGAGCGATAATCAATCTTGCAGGAGCAAAGAAAAGTATCATGGATCCATTCTGCGGAGCAGGAGGCATACTGATAGAAGCAGGATTGATAGGACTAAAACCAATAGGTTATGACCTATACAAGATAATGGTAGAAAAATCAGAAAAAAACCTAAAACACTACAAGATCAAAAACTACAAATTAGTCAACCAGGATGCACTAAAGATAAAGAGCAAATATGATTATATCATAACTGACGTCCCATACGGCCTAAACAGTGCAATCTGGAAAAAAGTAGGAAAAGAAAATAAAAAAATACCATTAAAACAAGATGATAGAAAAAAGGGGATAAAAAACTTAGAAGGATTCTACCTAGAATTCCTAAAAAACCTAAAGAAAATTATGAAGATAAAAGCAGTGGTTATCTTCCCCAATTATGTTGATTACAAAAAACTAGTTAAAAAAGCCAATTTGAAGATAGAAAAAGAATTCTCCCAGTATATACATAAAAGTTTAACAAGGAAGATATTGGTTTTGAGTTAGTTTTATAAGTAGAAACTTGTTCTTCTACCTAAATAGGTGATAGGTACCTCAGACCTTATTCTGAGATTTTCATATGTCAAAACCAAGAACAAGAGACTACCATACATTAGAGAATTTTCCATTAGAAGCAGTAGCTAAATATGGTCCATGGAGTGTAGTCATCCAAGGAGAAGAAGGGATAATTTATAGATTTCAACCTCCCCTTGCAAATGGGGCAGATATTGGCAAATTTTGGTATACCAACTATCACTTCGTTTTAGATCATAAAGACAATACAGTTGTACGATTCCCAAAATTTTCCTTAGCCCCTTATCCAGAAATGTTCTTGCGTAATTTTCACCTATATAAAATAGCAAATTTACTTTTTCCAAATAATGTTATCGATGTTGTTGCTTCAGATGTACCTGCTTCCACCCCATTCTACTTCGATTGTTTGAATCCTCCAACAGACTCAGATGGAAAACCAACTTTTCCAGCTTTCTTCTCAAGAGAAGTAATTCCTGCTTCTCCAGACCATATAGAATCCCTAAGACCAGTGTACGAAAGGATATTCGGAGATAAAAGAAATCTATTTGATATAATAGAACAAGGAGGTTCTGAAGAAGAAATCGCAAGAGCATTAGAAACCCATAAACATAACATAGACGAATATGACGCTCGTATCAGAAAAGAACTAGGCCCTCAAATTCAAGACCTAAAAGGGACTTTAGCAAACAGTGGTCTTGGATTACAACACCCAGAAATCAACTATATAATGGATGAAAACGGAAACCTTGTTTTCATTGAAATCGATATTAGTTTTTGTTTAGATTATTTAGAATCTGCAATATATGGTCTCCCAGGTAAAATAGTAGAAGAAGCAGACCAACATCTCAATGAAGCTCTAAGATTAACAATTGAAGCAGGTAAAAAAGCACAAAGAGATCCGCAGTATATCTGGGATGTCAATACTCTTATTAAAGATACAGATGACTATCCACTTTCAGTGGAAGAACTTGAAGAAAGGCTAGAAACAAGAATAGACCAATTTTAGATATTATTTATATTGATTATGTTAATTATAAAAAACTAATTTAAAAATGTATATGAAATTACCCCAATAGCCCCATTATTTGTTCAACTGTTCTTTCTACATTAGAAGTATCATGTTTTATCCAGGTTATACCTGGAATTTGTTTGAATAATTTCAATTGAAGTACAGCTTCGTCATAGAATCTTTGTACAATCTCAGCCTTTACTACTTCTAGATCCATTGGTTCTTTAGAATCAACATATCTTGCTAAAGGAGTTATAATAACATCCTGCCAATGAAGACGCGTATTTCTATAACCCCTATCTAGATCACGCTTAACTTCATCAACAGCACCTTCTGCTATCATCTCATCTAATCTTCTTCCAATCTTGGCTTTTAAAGATACTTCACCCACATCATCACACCACTCTAAACCCACAACCGGACAATACATTGCATGTTGTCGGTTTCGGCCAATTTCTACCAATTCCCTAACATAACTAAAAGTACATCCCTCTACAATTGGGAGAACATCCCTTTGTAAAATAGATCTTATTACAGGATTTGCTTCAACAACATAATCTTGATCATCAGGCCAAGCA